>Ga0210392_10000317_pt1 | contig 32812 bp, 52 predicted proteins | sample IncBWC30OmetaG_FD_161057 | JGI IMG/M metagenome (GOLD analysis project Ga0210392, IMG submission 161057) | Forest soil microbial communities from Barre Woods Harvard Forest LTER site, Petersham, Massachusetts, United States - Inc-BW-C-30-O ... | reverse complement strand
CACGGGTACATCTGCTCGCCGTCTTCGCCATCCGAGAGACGGTCGTCGTTGATCACGGCTTGCGGGCCGGAACTAATACTCAGATTGTTGACCAACGACCGCAAGGTCGCGTTCATCACGCTCGAAATATCCGCCAGCAAATCCGGCAGGCCATTGCCGCAAGGATTGCCCGGAACCTTCTCGAAACTGGTAGCGTAGTATTGGTGCCGCTTGCGCGGCGAAGGGGCAAGCTGCACTTTGATGATATGCCGTCCAATAAGCCAAGCATTAATAAAATAATCGCGGAGAGGATCAGGTATAAGGCTAGCGTCCATGCCAAGATCGAGAAGATATCTTCCCTGAGCATTACCCTGAAACTCCAAGCAAGCGATCAACCCGGATTGGTTAAACCTTGGGTCTTCACGGCTTTCCAGTATGGCGCGCTCGGCGTCGGTCTGGTCCCAGTTGTCAACCAGCCCGCCTCTGCCGTACTCGTCCAGCACTGCCCGCACTTCATCGGTGATGAACCCCGGTAGATCGAGAAGATCGTTAATTTCGGCTCTCGTGAGCCGCGAGCGCTGAACAACGTTGGCATCGGCTATATCCGCTACGCCGGGGGTCCAATAAATATCGAAAGGGGATACCCGCTCCCAGCACAGCATCGGCACGTCTTGAACGACAGGCTTGGCGATCTGGGGCTGCTTGGGGGGAGTTTGAGGAGGCGTGCCGGGAAGGTTACTCCCTTGAGTAAGCGGGGAGGGTGTAAGTGAGTTACCCTGCGGCCCCTGCATGTTGGGTGGAGATTGGGGAGGCGGGGGAATTTGAGGAGTCCCTGACCACGGCGCTACGTCTTTCGTCCACTTGACCTGCGTCTTGATGCGGACGGTAGGGCCTTTGATCACCGCATAGGGGAACAACGGCAGGTCCACCAAAAACTCAGCCAGCGCGGTATAGAACCCGCCTTGGGCGAGTTTTTCCTCCAACTTGTCTTCGGCCACTTTTGCTTGGTCAGAGGCGTGACGCTTGGCGAGATCGCGCGCGTCCTCCATCATGTCTTCGTAGCGCTGTCTTATCGCGGAGGGATCGGGTAGAGGTGGAGGCGGGGGAGGGGGAGGAAGACCCGCACCTTGACCGGGAGGTGGAGGTATGCCCGGAGGTACAGCACCCGTATGCATGCCTTGAGATGGGCCGCTCTGGTGCGAGGGTATACTAGCGTCAACGAAACTAGGATGTTGACCTGTAGCGGCTCCGTATGCATGGGCTGCTGCCGTGCCTATCGCGTGCGCTTGCTGGGCTTGCGCCGCTTGAAAATGCGCCTGCACCGCCTGCGTCACTTCACCCGAAATATGCTCGCCTATCGCTTGCACGATCTCGTCGGGAACGTCCGGGTCAGGGGAAGGCTCTATACCCCACGGGCGGTCGGTGCCTAGATACACATCGCGTAAGAGGGAACTGGTCCCCCTGCACTTCATCGCAATAGTACGCGCGTAAACGTTCGACCCGCCGAAACGTTTGATCTCTTCGATGATGTTCGGTTCATACACGCCATCAAACGCACGAAGCGCAGCGAGCAGCCTATCGCTCCAACCGCGTCCCACCGTATCACGGTGTCGGCGCATCAAGGTATATTGATCGGTTACGAATCCCGCCAGCCCTTGGGGCGGCGCATCTGGAGGAGCCGCGTACGCCTGTGCGCGTGCCGCGTCCATGACTTGCTGCTGTTGCGCTGTGCCGTCCCGCCCTACGACGCGCAACGCCGGTGCGCCCGGCAGCGCCGCCATTGTATCTGTCCCTTATCGCGCGTTGCGCAAGCTGACGCGCCTGCGCAAAGTCACTTGCCACGTGAACATAGGAGGTATACCATGCCGTCATATCACTGTCAAGAGGGTGGTTAAAAAATGTCTTCTATGACCGTTCACGACGAACAACGGTTGCGCGAGCTAGCGACCGGCATTGCCAAGGGGGTCGAGGACGACGACGAACTGCTCAAGCGACTAGGGTTTACACGCGAGGACTACGACGAACTGGCGGAAACGCGTACGTTCAAACTGATCCTCAACCAAGCCACTTCCGAGTGGGAAGGGGCGAGCAACACCCACAAGCGCATCCGTCTCAAAGCAGCGGTCAATGTCGAGCAGGCGCTGCCGCACTTTTATCAAGCGATGGTCGATCCGAAGGAGCCGCTAAGCTCCAAAGTCAAAGCGCTAGAGATCGTCGCCCGGATCGGCAACCTCGGCAACCCGGATGTCTTACCACCGGGCGGGGGCCAGTTCTTCAAGCTGGAGATCAACCTCGGCGCTGGCAGACGAGAGACAGTGCTGATCGAGCAGACGGCGCAAGAGAGTTACCCACGTGAGTTACCTCAAGACGACGATCCACGCCCGCGCATCAGCGCGGTGTGGGCAGGCATGGAAAAGGAAGACCTATGATGCCCAAGCTCAAAGCCATCCCCCGCGCGTTGGAGCCTAACCAGAAAATAATCAACCTGCTACGCGAGTGCTTGCGCGATGCGAAGGAGGGCAAAATCCACGCCATCGGCATCGCGGTGGCGACGCCCAGCGACAACCCTGACTCGGATGGGGCGCGAGCGACCGAGAGCATCCTGTCGTATACGCCGGGGTGGGCGCACAGCCTTGCGTGTGCGGTCAACGGGCTGGCGTTTCGCCTGAACTACGAGCGCTACGCGCACGGGTCAGCGCTGCCAATGACGGAAATGAAGCCCGACGATGAGTAGGGAAGAAGTCGAACACCGGATGACGATCTACTCAGAAGCTGACGATCCCCGGCTTGAGCCGGGGTACGTCGCGCCTGTGCACGTTAAGTCCACGCCAAAGAAGAAATCGGTCGCCGCGTCGGGCGGCGCGGGCGCAACCGATCCACCACCCGCCCCAGCACCCACGCATAAGCCCCCTGATTGCCAGTGACCAGACAGGCGTACTGAAGACAGTCCGCCACATCGCTCCACGGGTGAAGCTTCTCCGGTACGGTTTTTTGGAACGTCCCGCCAGAAGCGTCGGGAGTAACGGCGAACTTGTACTGGCCGTTGAGCGCGGCAACCAGCGTAGGACACCTTGTGCCGTCGATCAGGATGGCGGGACCGCCCTGCACGTTGCGCCCGAAGAAGCTCTCCACCCCTCTTAGCCTTGGATCAAGATCATTAGTCGGCGCTGGCTCGGCGTTCAACCCGCAGCCTTTCAACAAATCGAAGCTATTCATCTCGAATAAACTATCCCGCGACATGCCGGTCGGGTCGCCGACCAGCACGAACGGCCTCCCGGCGTAGCGTTGCGAGGTGAGCACCGGGATCAGGTTTTGTCGGCAGTGCAACTGAAGCCCTATGTTCTCCCCCGTAGGCCCGCGCCCCGGCACCTCCTCTAGGACCAAGAGACGGCCACTATGATCCAGTTGTGTTATCAACGACCACGGAGACCTCCCGAAATCCTGCCCCACCACAAGCATGCGGCTATACACAGGGTCCAGAGGAACGGGGCTGACGTGGTAGTCGTACTTAAAGCTCTCGGCAAAGACGGCAGCGCCAGAAGGATCGCGACCGAACTGCGACCACACATAACGGCGAATGTAGTCAGGGGAACCCACGCTAAGTAGACGATTGTAGTAGCCGCGACCCTGCGCAATACGCGCAGGGTCATCCTCGGCCAAGAGCATCGTCTCGGCAGTCTGGTTGAGGTGCGCAAGATTCTCTGCTTCATCGGTATGACCCCCCGGTTGGTGGAACACCTGCCACTCGGGCGGCGGCTTGTCCATGAAGTTCGCCCACGGGGTATGAATAATAGGCGCGTTGGTGTCGGCCCAGATGCCGCTCCACGTGCAGGCCCCGAACTCATTGTTGGGGTAGCGCCCGACGCGGCCCGCGATATCGCTCAAGATATCTACATCGGTTTCAATACACTCATTTATGAATGCGCCTGTTAGCTGTAAGCTGAGCAAACGCTTAATGTCATCCGGTTCATCGAGCGGGATAAAAGGCCATTCACTCTCTACGTCGCCGTAACGAAGGTAGAGCGTAGACTCGGATACCTTCCAATCGGCGATTGGACCGAACCACTGTCTTATATCTTTAAGAATCGTGCCCTTAAGGTCTTTTAAGCTCTGACGGATGATAGCGAACCGGGTATGGCGTAACCCATCTTCACCGGGAGCCTGCTGCGCCATCCTCCTAGCGGTTTCTACGATACAGGCTGTACTCTTGCCAGACCCGACCGGCCCCCAAATCAGCCGCCCAAAACAGTCACTTTGGAGGAATTGCGATATCGTCGGGGGTGCGTTGTAAACCCACTCCAGCTTCTGCTGCCCGGTCCTCATTGTGCCACTCTAGGTAGTCCGCCGCATTCCGCAAGCGCTCTGCGTCATGCTGGAACCTACCTATACCATTATTGCAGGAATTGCACAAGAGGCCACGCACTTTCCCATATTTACGATTGCGCGTGTCATGCGGATGCTTAACGTGGTCAATATGACAATTGCGGTAGCCGTCCGAGAGGTCGAACGCCTCTTTGCAAATCGCACAGCAGTTACCCTGCTGAGTAAGCAGCGCATGAAATCCGGCAGGGGAGAGGGAATATTTATCAAGCGTAAGACGGCGAATGAAATCTTCTCGCGTCTCCCCCGTACGCCGTATGGGCGCTTGATATGTCGTCTTGCGTCTAGCTAGTATCTCTTGCCGGTTCTTCGTCCGGTATTCTCTTTGCTTAATCGCATCACAGTCGTGGCAGATGCGGACGTACCCGGACTTCACATTGCGATTAGGAGTGAAGCCAGTTAGAGGCTTATCCTTGCAGCAATGGGGGCAGTAGCGCGTGGTTGTGGTCATAGCCCCCCTCACGAGAACCCCCGCCCCAAGGGACAGACATCTTGGGAACGGGGGCATACTCGCGCGCTTCTGTGGTCTTTGGCCTTCACCTCTTTCGAGTACGATCTCCGGTATACCGTGATCGTCGTACGTCAGCCGTTATTGCACCACAGGCGAACCGTCACACCGTGGCAGAAGCTTGGGTCCGCTGTGGATAATTATATATGGGAGGAAATGTTCCTGTCAAGCAGGAATTTATTTGGGAGGGACTTACCCACGAGAGTTATTGTACTTGCGGATACTTGGTGAATACTTGTCAATGGGTAGTTTTACGGAGAAATCGAAATCACGGGGGGAGGATGTGGGTTAGTGTTCTGGGGACCAAATATATTACGCGTTCACCTAAAAGCGCCCACCCCGGTGCCACCCCCCGGTCCAGATGGGGGGCCACCCCCCTCCCCCTTACCCCCGAGAGTAAGCTGTCGGCTAGCTACCCAACATCGAGAGCGCTAGTGGATAGACCCAGTCAGGTATTGGGGTCGCGGACAATGGTCATGCCACATGTGTGGTGTGCGATGTCCTCCGCGCCCTCTAACGCCCGAGGAATGGTCGGGTAGGATGTATCGCCGTGGGTCCGACCACGCGGGCATCTGAAGAATGACATGCTGGGCCGGGCTAAACCATAATGCCCGGACCTTAGCATGTCAAAGCTTACTCTCTTGAGTGATCTTGAGAGTGAGCTTTGACGTGCTAAGGAGAAAAAGCTATGAACTACTACAAGCAACAGCAGCGCGCTTTTACGATTGCCCGTAACTACGAGCGGTCGTTGGGTCGCGCTGAAGGTGCGCCCTTGATGCTTCGCACAATGGCCGCGCCGACAAAAGATCGGATCGTCGGAATTGTCCAGACGATTGACGTGAACGCGCCAAAGCGCAAGCTCGTGAAGTCGGGTGCGCGCATGGTGCGGCGCGTGAGCTTCAAGTGAACCGCGAACAAGAAGAGTTGGAGCGCTACGATGCGCTCCAACGGTGGTTGGATGCGCTTACTCACGTGAGTAATGCGCTTACTCACGTGAGTAATGCACTTACTCACGTGAGTAAGTGAATTTGCGCGCTTTGAACACCGGCATAGGGGTTACTCAAGTGAGTAACCCTTATTCCAGTATTCAATAAGTGGCGTTTTTGAATTAGGCAGGGGGAAAAAACCCTGCTTTATCAAGATCTTGAACACATATGAATGTGTAATTCAATATTCAATATAATATATAAGCGCCTGTAGAGCTTTTTTGAAAATAAAAGTTTGTTTCAATGGGCCTTCTCACTCACGAGAGTTACCCCCTATGGTTACACTTTGCGTTTTGCATATTGAATAAGGCCGTTTTGAATTAGTTTCATCAATGATATCAATGACTTACAATTCAAAGTTAAGACTAAGCTTCAATGGAATTAAGTTAAGTGAACGATAGCAAACACTTAGCTAATTCCATTAAACTTTAGCCTTAGCAAACTAGGCTAAATGAGGTGACGTACCTCATAATTCCTTTTAGATGAAGAAAGGTGAATGATATCAATGCTCAACATCTCATATCGCAAGGTTGGCGGCTTACGTTTCCTCAAGGTGGGCAGGTTCACCTTCATGTTCTGTGTCAGCCGCGCCTACCGTCCACTCTCACCTGCCGGATCACGGCGGCAATCGAAGCGCACACAAGCCGCGCAACCACAACTCTTACTCACTTACGAACCCTGACGCGGGTTCACTTACTCACTTGAGTAATTCACTCACCGGCGGGGAGATATATATCTCCCGCACGGCGCGTACAATAGGAGAACAATACGCAATGTCATCATCCCACCAGCAAGTGCGTTACGAGATCGATGCCGGTTCAATCTGGGTACGAGTGAGCAGCCGTGCGTCAGCGGCTCGCTACTGGAAAGTGCGCACCAATGGCGCAACCAAACTGTGGAAGCGCGATGCGTGGCGCTACCGCATTCCGGTTAAGGCTGGACTGAAAGTGTACAGCGAGATCACCAACGAGACCGTGATCGGCCATTGCGATGGCAACGAGCTATTCATCTGCTCGTTCAGCGATCCGAACACAATCAAGAGGCGCGCATGAGACTGCACGACAGACGACTCACCGCCAACGAAGTGTACGTGTTTGGCCTCACTGCCGGATACGACCTGCGTACAAGCTGGACCTATGGTTGGCGGCGCTGGCCTGCGTTGAGCGACCGCTTGCAGAAAGCGTTTCGCGATGGTTGGCTTGATGGCCGCGACAATGGGTTGCGAGACAAAAGGGCCGCGCGATAAACCTACGCGCTGACACTAGCATTGATCGCAGCTTGAGAACTGCGATCATTAGTAGTGTTATCACTCAGGAGAGTAACCATGCGGTCTTCCCGTGACCGGCGCATTGATCGCGCCTTGTCATCCGTGCTTGATGCGATTGGGCGCGAGCATGACAATGAACTCTATCACTGCCGTGACTGGAAAGAGATCGGTAGGCTTGGCGAGCGGATGGACGTGAAGCGCATCGCTGCGCACGATCACGCTAAAGCATTACGTGAAATGTGGCGGCGTCGTGTGGACAACGCTGAGTAGTAACGCGCAACTATCAACACGCCATACGTGTGTCAACGCCTGTCGCATTTGGCGCTTGACATGCGTGCGCGCATATGCTTTACTCTTCCCACTGCCGGATATTAACAATCTGGTTATGGATCGCTGGTGACGAGCGTTTACAGTCACAGAAAGCACGAGGTCTATCATATGGTGAAGAAAGCATTGGCGACCGGCAACGAGGTTGAGATCGAGGACGAGGTCAATCCCGAAGCCGAAGTGAGCGCCGATATGGGCGAAGTCACTCAAGAGAGTGAGGCGGTCAACCCCGCTCCAACCGAGCAGGAGATCGCGGATCAGGAGGCCGCAGGCGTCAACATCAACGAGGCTGACGAGAAGCGGGCTAAAAACCGTCAGCGCCGCAAGTTGATGAGCAAAATCGGCGAGATTGGCGAGGCGTACGGCGCTGGTAAAACCAGCATGATCGAGTTGGCGCAGGAGGTCACCGAGGCCGCTGTCAACCGCACAGTGGGCGAGAGCGATGCCGAGGAGTTGTACAAGACCTTCAAAGCGCGTGCCGACAAGCGCGCCACCACCGATGCCGGATTGATCCCCGACGACGAGGTGGGCGCTGATCCCGAGTCGCTCACTCAGCAAGTGAGCAAGGTGCGCACGTTCATCAAGTTGGGCAATGGCATGGAGGAGGCGGTCGATATCGTCTCGCGCGCCATTGGCGTCCATCTCACTGCCAAAGCCGCTAATCCCAAGGCGGTGATGAAAGGCAGCACGTACACCGTGCTGGGGTCCATCGTCACCGAGCAGTTGCGCGAGAAGTACGCCGGACAACCGATGACCGACGAGGAGATGCATAAGCATATTGCTCGCGAGGTCACCGAGTCGGGTCCGGTCACGGCGGCCACCAAGGTGCGGCAGGCGCTCGATGCGGCGGTTAGCGCGCAGAAGGGTAGCCATAGCGAGAAGAACTACCGCGCGCCGCTGGTGAGTAAGAACCTTGACGACGCTATCGACGCGCTCTACCGGGCGCTGGGTGATGCGTCGCCCGAGGCACAGCAGGCGTTCGACAAGGAGATGGCCGAGGCTGAGAAGAAGCGGCAGGAGGCTGAAGAGCGCGCGGCGAGCAAGGGCAAAAAGGCGGCTTAGCCTTCTTACCCACAAGAGTAACCTCGCGTCCCTCCCCAGTGACGCGGGGCTTGGCGGCGGTAGAGTTGGGCGTTCAACCCGCTAACTCTTCCGCCGCTTTTTTGTGACCACAACTATCAACAACGCGCATGCTCTAATGACACTCTAACAAACGTATGCGCCCCTTCATAGCGGCCCCATATCTACTTGCCGCAAGTAGACAAGTCACTCAACAGAGTAACGAACGCATTAGACCACAGCTTAGGCTCCACGGTAGCGTTCGACCATCGCTGACGCGCGTCGATGATTGTAGACGTTAAACCAACCATGCAGCCATGATGTGACATGCTAGCTCTGTCCAGCGAACCTAAGACCGCGCAGAGGGCCGCGATACGTCCTCAACCTTTTCTCTAACCCACGAGAGTACCAATGATCCGCGCCCCAATGCACATCTTTAATCGCATGCCGGTTAGACGACCGGACGATATGCCGATGACCGCCACGGTCGAGCGGCAGCGCAAAGGCGTGTACCTCGTGACCCTCAAGTTCACCAAGTCGGGCCGCATCTATGACGAGTTGTGGATGCACGTGGCCACCGTGAAGGCCGCACGCGCGGGAGCGCTCAAGCTGTACCCAACTCTGAAGTGGAAAAAAGGCTAAGGCTATGAGATGGGTAATTATTAATAGCGATAACGCGCTACTTTACTGGTCTAATGCTTGCGGCTGGGTTACTGAGGACTACGATACGTTTTCTGACGAGGAGCATGATACACTCTCCCTGCCGATGGGCGGCAAATGGAAGTTAGCGCCGTGGAGCAAGAAGCAATGACGAAGAAGGACTACACCGCGCTGGCGTTGGCGCTCAAGGCTGCAATGCCAAGGTACGCTGGCGACAAGGATCACGCGCACTATGCGCAGCACTGCGACGAGTATGGGCAATGGTGCCGCGACGTGAACGCTGTGCTTGTGGTGTGCGCCAAGGACAACCCGGCATTCAGCAAGGGTAGGTTCATTGCCGCCTGCGGCGTGCCGAACATCTTGGATAAGTAACTCACCGGAGTAACAGGATGCTATGGTTGTACGATAGCCGTGATCGCGCGCATGGCAAGCGCAAGCTGCATATCCTGCCGCTGACCGGCGAGGGCAAACGCATGGCATGGGATATTGTTCTCGCTGCCGAAGTTCCCAACGAGTACGAGGACTATAAGTTTCTTGCTGACAACGACAAAGAGGAGGACTGTGGTCTGTTCAACGACTACTGGGCCGAATACGGTTGGTTGCTCATGTCGGTAGACCCGAATGCTGTAGTGCCGCTTGACGCCGAGGTCGTGTGATGCTGTGGCAAGTGACGCTCACCATTGAGGTGGAAGCCGACGACCACGAGGGCGCGCTGCGTGAAGCATGCAAGCTGGACGACAGCGTGGTCTGTTGCTGCGCCATCCCGTACAGCGATGAGGAGCGCTTGCGATGGCACATCGTCAACTATCACAAAACCGATACGCCCGAACACGACGAAGGCGAGTAACGCGAGTACAACCTATAAGTGTGTTGACAAGCGTTGACACGTATGCTATGCAATTCTGTGTGGCATTACCCAAGGGAGTAACCTTTATATGACTGACGTTGGCAACACGGCGCGCGATGCTTTGATCGCTCGCACCGTGCGCTGGGCTGAGACTGAGGGCTTGCATCCACGCGCACTCGACTACGCGCGCAAATACGCAAACCTCACCCATGCCGGGCTACGGATCATTTCGGCCTACGAGACGGCGGCGGATACTGGCGACAAGGCCGCCATCGCCGTCGCGTGGGATAACACCATTCGCTACATGCGTACCATGAAGCCCGCTTTTGAGGACAGCGGACGCAAGGTCGCATAAATAGACGGCGGCTCTAGCACCCCCGCGCGAGCCGTCTAGGGACGGCAGAGGCAAACAAGCCCCGTCTTTGCCGTCCCGTCTTTCCCTCTAACCCACGAGAGTAACGTACCCATGAAGCTTAATCAACTGGAAGCGCGCTTGCCTGCGATGTACTACGCTGCATTGGAGGATGGCGGGCCATCGTATCTAGTGCGCAGCCGCCCCGGCAGGGGTAAGACTAGCATATTTAGGCGCTACAAAAAGATCATGAAGCGCGTGGACCCCGCTGGCAAGTGGGGCTTTGCCTTGATCAACGGCGCTAACTTCACTTTGATGACCGGCATGGGATTTATGGTCCCGAGCAAGGACGCCAAGGGGCGTGAGGTGAGCAAGTTCCAACTGCCCTATTGGTATCACGACTACGATGAACCCGAGAAGACTCTGGACGAGTACACGGGCGGCATCCTGCTCATAGACGAGTATGACAAGCTGGGGCTGGACGAGAAGAAGATCGTTGGCGAGGCGGCGCTGAGCAAGATGTTGGGCAACCATCGCCTGCCACCCGGCTGGGTTGTGATGTTCGCTGGCAACTTGATGACCGATAGGTCTGGGTCCACGCGTGACTTGGATCACATGGTCATGCGGCGGATTACGTTGGACGTGACCGATGACGTGGAATGCACGGTCGAGTACTACCGTTCGATCAATGTGCTGCCGGAAGTCATCCAGTTCGCGGAAGAGAACCCGCAGTTATTGTTCGAACCGCAGCCCGAAGACCAGCGTCCCTGCTGCTCGCCGCGCACCCTGCATCAGACGGACATACACTTGAGATCGCTGATGAGCGTGTTCGACACCACTGAGATCCCGACCGATCCGCTCACTCAGGAGGAGATCAGCGGCGGTATTGGCAAACCAGCCTGTGCGCAACTGGTCAAGACGATCCGCTTGGGTCAAGAGCTGAAGCCGTACGAGGAGTACATCGCCAACCCGAGGACGGTTACTCTGCCGAGTAAGCCCGATGCGCAACGGCTCTTGTCGTATAAGATCGCGGCGCGGGTGAGCGTGAAGGACGCCAAGGCGGCGCTGGAGTTTATGACCCGCATGCCGGAAGAGCATCAGGTTATGTTTGTCCGCATGGCCATCCAACGCAACTATCAACTGGCGTTCGAACCGCACGTGGCCGAGTGGTGCGCTAAGAAGACGGCGCTGATCGCGGTGCTTAATCGCTACAAGGTCGAGGATAAGTGAGCACCCTATCGCGGCGCATCCCCAAGCACTTGCTGCCCATCGACACCGTGCCAAAGCTATTCGAGATCAAGCACCGTTCGATGAGGCTGCGGCGCATTGCGCTGGAAGTCACACTATCCGAAACCCTTAGCTCCATACGAGGTGATACTATGCGATGCGTATTCGAGACAAGACTGAGCGTGGACATCGACGTGAACGATGACGCGCTGAAGAAAGCGTTTATCGACATGGTGACGCAGACGGCGCGCAACATGTACGGCCCGACCGTGATGCTGGCGAAGAACGCGCCCACGATCAGCGTGAGCATGGCCTCGCGCAACGGCAAGGTGGACATCCCATTGTTCGAAACGGTTACTCAAGAGAGTGACGATGACTAAGCGCCGCCCAACTCGTCCCGAGTTCTTCCCCTGCTGGCTCAAGAACGAGCAAGCCGAGGTACGACGGTGCGGACGACGTGTCTACGGATACGACCGCCGCATGGTCCTCATCAAAGGTCCGCGCACATTCGAGCAAGCGTTCCGCGCCGCCCGCGCACTGGGGTTGAGCGGACGCTTGGATATCTTCCGCACCTAACCCAAGAGAGTAACAATGCCCCTCGTTCAAACCGACATCAAATCGCCGGTCGCTGGCGACAGCGGCAAGTGGAAGAAGCTGAGCCTCGACGCCATCCGCAATCAGCTATGGGCCGAAACCAAGGCTGGCATGCTGTGGGCTGTCCCCTCCTATGCCGACATCTGGTTGGCGATGATGGTGGACCGCGACGGCGAGCAAGCTTGGTTCACCGACCAAGTGGAGACTGCCGCCACCGACGATAAGTTCCTCTACATCAACATGGATTGGTTCTTCAAGCTCACTCTCGATGAGAGACTGTTCGTCGCCTGCCACGAGATCGCGCACGCCATGTATGGCCATGCCGGTCTGTTCTACATGCTTCAGAAGGCCGAGGAGATCCGTTACTCAGATGGGTTAGTCCTGCCAGCCAACGGCGAGCTTCTTAATATCGCTGCCGACTACGTGATCAACGATCAATTGGTTCAGGCCAAGATCGGCAAGATGCCTGATGGCGGACTGCACTGGCCGCAACTGATCAACGGCGACATGGGCGTGCTCGACGCTTACCGGCTGCTGTACAAAATCAACAAGAGCCGAGGCCGCAAGCCCGGTGACAAGCGAGGTGAGCAAGAGAGCGATCAACCGGGCGGCGGTAAGCCAGTGGACGATGCGTGCAAGCGCACCACCAAGGCTGGCACAACACAAGGCGAGGGCAGCGGTAAAGCGTTCGACAAAGTCTTAAAGCCGGGCGACGGTTCCGGCAAGAAGCCCAACAAGGCGATGAGCGAGCGCTCGCAAGCCGAGTGGGATACGACAGTCAACGCGGCGATGGAGAGCGCCAAGCTTCAGGGCAGATTGCCCGCCAACCTTGAGCGGCTCTTTGTGAAACGCTTGCAACCCAAGGCAGACTGGCGCGATCTGTATCGGCTGGCGGTGAGCCGCAAGATCGGCAACGACAGGTACACATGGGATCGGCTGGAGCCGCAACTGATCTATCGCGGCATTGGCGCACCGGGGCGGACATCGTTTGGGTGCAACCTGATCGTCATCGTGGTGGATACTTCTGGATCGATTGACGAGAACACGTTCGCCGTGTTCATGGCTGAGACGACGGCGCTGCTGGAGCAAGCCAAGCCGAGGAACCTCGTGTTTGTCCAGTGCGATACCGATATCCAAGAGTGGACTGAGATGGATGGGGTGAGCGATCTCTACCAGTGCAAGCTCAAGCGCGGCGGCGGCACCAGTTTCCTTGAGCCGTTCAAGCGGGTGGAGAAGGAGGGGCTGACGCCCGACCTGCTGGTGTATCTCACCGATCTGTATGGCGACTTCCCCAGCACGTCCCCGAAGTACCCGGTGCTGTGGGGAGCGACCACCGATGCACCCGCGCCGTGGGGTGAGATCGTTCGCATCCCGCCGCAAGTCGGTAACTCAGGAGAGTAAGGTGAAGGATATCATTGTCTCGTTCGTAGAGGATAACACTAAGACGGTTGTTGTCGGTATCCTAGCTACAGTCGCTTTCCTGTTCATGTGGATACACTGGGACAGCGATTACAATTGCAATAAGCTACCGACTACGGTCGGCGTGCTTGCTTGTCATCTCAGCTAACTCAGGAGAGTAAGGTGAAGCCGCCGTGTTGGGATGACGGGTCATGTCCGACACCAGTTCGTTGCTATCTACATGGTTGTCAAAGGAGTAAGAGTCATGGACGACCAACCGATGAAATCTTGGCCTGCAAAGACAACTATCACGTATGGCGATGCGGAAACGCGCGGCAAACTACGGCACTGGAAACGAAGGTTGGGCGAGCACTACGACGCGTTTGAACGGGTGTTCCGTAAGCCAGACCGGATACAGATCGTGGCCGACATGGTGCGCGGCTCGACCTCGACCCGCCGCAAGGCGTTCGATAAGCTGCATGCCGGATGGGGCAAGGCGGCGTTTCTGGAGGGTGTTACTCTGGAGAGGAACAAGGCGTTGGCGATCTGGTCATACCTTAAGCCGCGCAACTCCGTGTTCGTCCAAGCTAGCGACAACGTGACCGACACCGAGCGCGCCTCGTTGGCGCAGGACTGCGTGTGCGTGAATTACATCGTTGCTGGCACGCATCGTTGCGAGTTGGCCGATGGGTTGTGGACGCTGGAGGTGCCAGACCACGCGCTTGGGCGGGCGGTGGAGCGCAGCCAGTTTCTCACTCCCGAAGCGATCATCCGTGAGGCGCACATAAACCTGTTGGCCCTGCCGGTAGAGCGGATGAACGATATCCACTACATCAAGGCTGGGCCGGGATGCTTTGCTGGCGCGCTGATGGTCGCTAGAGAAGTGACCTACGTCGTCTCTGCTCACGTTCGCGTGAACACATGGCTGGCAAGTGAGATGATGGGCGACAACCAGCAACCGATACTGGAGGTGGGTGAACCCGGCAAGAGGCTAGGCGACACAGTGCTGCTGCCGCGTCCCCTGTGGTCGGATCGGAGGGAGCCATGACGCTAGAACAAAAGATCGAAGCGCTTAAGGCGTTGCGTGGTAAACACGATCAGACTATGCGCACCGAAGCGATCAAGATCGAGCATGGCGTCAAGATGATCAAGGGCATGACGCCAACGGCGCGCGACCTTGAGGTGCGGATCAAGCGCCTTGAAGACGACCTTCACTGTGCGCGCATGGATGCGTTTACCGACGACTAACTCAGGAGAGTAAGATGCCACGTAAGATTGTTGATTTTGGTCCGCTGACGACAGAACAAACTAAAGAGGTTGCAATGGAAGCGTTGAGTCATCTGACTATCGAAGAGATCGCGGACGTTATTAAGGAGGCTATGGAAGCCGAAGACTTTGCTGCGGTCCTAGCCATTTTAAATTCGTAGCTCCTGCCAAGGAACTCTGGTCGGCAGCGGGAGCGACGGCACCCGGCTAGGTAGCGATCCCACGCCGCTCAAGGTGGGACAATCGTGGAGCCTTCAAGACGTGGTTCGGGTCTTTGGCAGGTGGGTATCCATAACCCCGTGAAACTACGTAAACCGTCGTCTTTATACTTGTTCACCCCTAACCCAAGAGAGTAACATGCATGCCGCCCTGATTGCCTTCATCGACAAGAAACTGAGCGAGGCCGCAGACTTCGTTCTTCGTCACATGCCGGTTGCCCTATCGACCGACGAAATTTATGAGAACTTGGTGGGTGAGCCGCATGTAGTGGCGGCGTTCAAAGAGGCAGGCAAGTACCTGCCGCCATCGTCGCTCAACCGCCGCATTAACTTAGGCATCCATACGCCATATCCACCGTTTGAAATTAAACTGTTGGTGTCGTTGCGGCTGGACCCGACTGAAAAGTATCCCGTTCTTCTATTACCGAAGTACGACCTCGATGTTACTCACGAGAGTGCGCTGGGGCAAGCGCTAACAATGTCGATTAACGTCGCGCGCGAATGGGAGATGCTAACCCAGACATGGGAGAAATTTAAGGGCGCAGTGCCTGACCCACATGTGCTGGGGTTCCTGTTCCCGTGGCTGCGCGAGATCATGCTGAACTTTGACCTTGAGTTGCTGGATGTCGGCATCAGGCGCAAGCAGGAGCGCGAGCAGATCGAGCGCGAGGTGCGAGCGATCCAGAGGCGTATGCCGCCCAAGAGCTTTCCGCGCCTGAGCATCGAGTTGAACCGGGTGTGCCAATCCGGCAAACGCCTGTTCGGACAATATCGGATGCTGGAAGCGGCGGCAACGAGTATCGAGCGCGCCCCGCTGAGCATCAACCGGGCGACCAACCTAGCCCCGGCATGGTTGGACGAGCATATTGGAGAGTGCATCTCCGATTGGTTTGAGGAGAAGGTGGCGATCACGTGGACAGACGACAGCGATATGACCGGCAAGCGGCGGCGCAAACTCTTTGGAGTAAGGTAATGGCAGGCTTCACTTACAAGAGCTATAGCTTTGTCGATAAAGACCCGATCATTGACGAAATCAGGGGCGTCGTTAGTGCGAGCGGCGCTAGCTACAAGTGGATCGAAGAGCATTCCGGTGTCACTCAGATGACGCTTTACAATTGGTTTGGCGGCAAGACCAAGAAGCCACAGGCTGCAACTATCAACGCGGTTGCGAGGGCGCTGGGCTACAAGCTTGGGTTCGTGCCGAATGGTGAGGCGGTTAAGTTCGTGCCGCCGATGCCCCTGCCGATCAAGACCTCTGTTCGGCATGTGGTGCAGATGAGCAAGTACAAGCGGAGAGCGAAGTAACTCAGGAGAGTAAGCATGCCCAAGTACAAGATCGGCTTTGTCGGTGAGGCTGAAGTGCTGTTCGCCATGATGGCTAAACTCCTGCCGTTGGATCATGTGACGGTAGAAGAAGTGGCACCACCTACGCCGCAACCCACCCGCGTGCTGGCGCAGCAGTTGGTCAGGCACTTGGATGCACCGAAGTCTGAGACGTTTGTGAGCAAGCAAACAGGCAAGACCTACTACAAGAACAAGCAATACAAGCGCGAACCACCGATACCGATGGACTTGACGAGGGGGATTAACCGGATCATAATGGAAGCGCTGGCGCATGGCATGGCGCGGAGCGCGATTGATCTTAGGCCGTTGGTTAAGAAGGGCGGCTTCTCCGCAAACTCAGTCGGTTCGCGGTTGCAGAAGCTAGAGGTGAAGGGCGTCGTAGAACGCATGGGGGACGGCACGTGGAGACTGACCGACCGTTACTTGCCCCCGAGCGCCATTGCCGAGGCTGGCCCAAAGTAGAGGTCAAGACGTTTGTTGTCGAGACTGACCAAAGCTGGCGCTTCTGTATTGAGCCGATGGGCTACCGCGATGCTGTATGGGAGCGCAGCGGTTACGTGGAAATTATTGTATGGAAGAAGCTGGATGTTCAAGGTTCAACGTAAGGCATGCGCCACCTGCATTTACCGCGACGACAGTCCGCTGAACATCGAAGCGTTAGAAGCGCGCATCCGCGACCACTATGGCGGCTTCTCAGGTTTTCGTGTGTGCCATCACTCCAAGGATGCTTGCTGCCGTGGTTTCTGGGACCGGCACAAGTGGGAGTTTGCGGCTGGGCAGATCGCGCAACGGTTGAAGCTTGTGCAGTATGTGAACGACGACATCCTGAAGGATAAGCGATGATGGAGTTCTTTCAGCCCCTGTATTTCCTTTTCGGCGCGGTGCTGTTCGTCTGTGGCTACGTCGCCTACCATGTGGGCTACGTCAAAGGTTACAAGGCTGGGATGACCTACGGCATGGAGAGGCTTGAGGACTACCATCAGCACACGCTGGCGAACCTGCGGAGCATGAAATGAAAAAACGTAAGCACCACGAAACTTGCCCTTCGTGCGCGTTCGTCCATGCGCACCGGCTCAAGTACGGTAAGAACAAGTATAGCCAGAAGGCGTTCAACGATATGGTGCATGCCGCCGTGAAGATCAGCGCCATCATCATGGCTAAGCTGGATAACGAAGGTAAGGCGCAGTACCTCGCCAACGTGGTGCGGACAACCGCCGAGCTTGAGGGTGTAGAGATCGGCGTCGAGGTGATCAATGGATCGACTGGCGAGCCGTCCGTCGCCAAGGGGCCGACCAAGCACTAACTCAGGAGAGTAAGATGCTGCGCATCTTTGGCGACTTTGAAACGTATTATGACAAGACCTACTCGTTGAAGTTCCTCTCGCCTGTGGAGTACATCCTCAATGCGAGGTGGGAGACGTTGTGCTGCGCCATTGCGGTCGAGCATGAAGCTCCCTTCCTCCTGCCGAAGGACGAGGTGGCTCCCTACCTGCGCAGCATCAAGCAACCGTACGCTTTCATCTCGCACAACGCTTTGTTCGACGCCTGCATCCTCGCTTACCACTACCACATCCATCCTGCTGTCCTGTTCTGCACGCTCAGCATGGCGCGGGCGACGATCTGGCACAGCATCCCCAATGGTAGATTATCCCTCAAGAACGTGCTGAAGTTCTTAGGTCTGCCCGAGAAGACCGACTTCATCCTCCAGATGCAGGGCAAGCACTGGAAGGACTTGGAGGCTGACCCCGGCTTGATGATGGGCTTCACCGGCTATGCCCTTAACGACGTGGAAGGGTGCCGCGAGATATTCTTTAAACTTAGGAAAGACTTTCCGGCACAAGAGGCGTACGTGATGGATCGGGTGATCCGCATGGCCACCCAGCCCGTGTTCAACGTGGACATGGTGGTGCTGGATGACTACCGCCGCGACGTGCGGGAGCGGAAGAAATACTTACTCTCGCGAGTGACGCTGACCGATCCCGGCGCGCTAATGAGCAACTTCAAGTTCGCCGAGATGCTCATAGTCCGGGGCGTGGACCCACCTACCAAGATATCGCCCGCCACCGGCAAGCCGACCTTCGCGTTCGCTAAGACCGACCTCGCGTTCACCGACCTGTTGGAGCACCCGGACATAGAGGTGCAAGCGCTTGTCGCAGCACGCTTAGGGATCAAGTCAACCATCGAAGAGACGCGTTCCACACGCCTGATTAACATTGGGCTATGCACCAACAGTTTCCTTAAACAACCTCTCCTGCCGGTGCCGCTCAAGTATGGCGGCGCGCACACCCACAGATATTCGGGTGATTGGTTGCTGAACCTACAAAACTTGTCGGCACGCAAGAGCAAGGAGATACGCAAGGCGATCCTCGCGCCGCCCGGCTATACCATCGTCGCTGTGGACGCGGCGCAGATCGAGGCGCGCATTGTGGCGTGGATCGCTGGGCAGGAAGACTTGTTAGAGACGTTCCGATTGGGCGAGGATACCTACAAGGCGTTCGCCAGCATCATCTACTCTACTCCGATTACCCACGTGAGTAAGAAACAGCGGTTCGTCGGCAAGACCTGCATTTTGGGCCTTGGGTTCGGCATGAGTGCGATGAAGTTGTATCGCACCATCACCAACGATGCGCGCGAGCAGAAGATCGATATCGAGATCACACTGGAGGATTGCCAGACGTGGGTGCAGACGTATCGCTCGACCTACGTCGCCATCTGGCGCTGCTGGCAGGACTTGGGCAATTTGATCCACGCCATTGTCAGCGGCTACGGCGATGGCTGGGGTGTGGGGCCGTGCCATGTCGAAGGCACAACTATCATTTTGCCGAGCGGCTTGCGGCTGTTCTACGATAACCTGCGGCTGGAGGACAACGACTATTGGTATCAGCAGGCGCAGTTCAAGCGCAAGCTGTACGGAGCCAAGCTCTTAGAGAACGTGGTGCAGGCGCTCGACCGGCAGCATGTGGTGGAGGCCGGGCTGCGCACCGAGGCTCGCGCACGGGAGCTAGGGATCGACGCACGGGTGCTGCTCAACGTCCACGACGAGAACGTTCACTGCGTGCCTGACGAGCAGGCGCTGCCTCTCGCAAGCATTGCGTTGGAGGAGATGCGCCGCAACGAGGCATGGTGTCCGACCCTCCCTCTCGCTGCCGAAGTGAAGATGGGCCGTAACTATGGCGAGATGCAGGAGTGGAAACCACCAGAGGTTGAGTGAAATACAACCTACACGAGTATTGACAATCGTTGACAATAGTGTATTATTCGTGTCTTTCAAGCAACACTGAGGTGAGTAAGTGAGATGTTAAATTTCGTCACCGAGGAACCGGACATCAGTGTCCCTTGCGACGAGAAGACGCTCACACACGTCTTCTCGCTGGGGCCGCTGGAAGCCAAGTTCCTACAAGCGATGCTGTCCACCAGAGGCTGGGTGGGCAAGGAAGAACTACCCGAGGTGCGCGCCTCGATCCGGCAGATGATCTATAAGCTGCGCGCCAAGCTGGAGCCGCGCAAGGTGTGGGTGATCAACAATGGCCGTGGACGCTACAGTATTCCTCCAAGCTCTAAACACGTCGCTAAAGCGCTTATCGAAGCCGGGCTTAACTCAGGAGAGTAAGGTGGCGAACCTGCCGATGAGCGCGCTTGGCATAGCGCCCGACTTGTGGAAGATGGTCAACATCCAAGAAGATCAGGCGATGCAGGCGCAGCTACCGCATCCAATGCAGCAGGCGCAGCAGGCGCAGCAGCAATTTTCTAACGACCAGATGCACGCGATCATGAGCGGCACGGCGACGAACCCACCACCCAACCTATCAGAGCGCGCTCGCGAGTTGTTCCTCAAGCGCATGGGCGGCATCCGCGCCGAAATGAAAATTAGGCTGGGCGACTTCGTGGCTTGCCACATCCACGGCGAAACGGTGTATGTGTTCTTTTGCTTCGCTGGTCGAGAGGGCGTAGTCAAGGAGAGCATTGACCTGTTCCCGAGCGACCTGCTGATCACTCAGTTCAGGATGATCCTGTCGTGAGGGCCGATCTTACTCATGAGGGTAACATGGACAAAATCGAGTACTACGAGAACGAGTACGATGAGGATAGCCCCCGTAAGACGGGCTGGTACATCAACACGTACGACAAGCTGGGTGAATTGCCCATCGAGAGCGTAGGACCGTATCTGACTAAGACCGCAGCGCTGCGTGTGTGGCGCGAGACGACACCAGACAAGAGAGAGCCAAGCAATGCTGGACACGAAAGCTAAGCCATTCGCTTGGTCGTACTCCAAGCTGAAGAATTACGAAACCTGCCCCCGGCGCTATCAAGCCGTGGACGTGGATAAGACGGTGGAGCAAGGCCGCTCAGAGGCGCTGGACCGTGGCGACGAGTTACACGAAGCCATGCGCAGTCGGGTGCAAGGCACGACCCCTCTTCCTCCACACCTGATTTATATGGAACGGTGGGCAGAGAAGCTGACGCGCGTCTTGCACCCGTTCCAAATCATCCAGACCGAGTTGAAGCTCAGCACTGACCGGCAGGGAAAGCCAACAGGCTACTTTGACAAGACCACGTGGGTGCGCACCAAGATCGACTATCTGCGCACCATGCCGACCGAGGTCAAGGGCCAAGACTTTGGTCACGTGGTGGACTACAAGACTGGGCGGCCTCCCAAGGTATGGGACGGCACTCAGTTACTGATTAACGCCCACCTGATCTTTCAGCACTACAAGAACCTGATCAAGCTGCGGGTGGACTATCTGTGGACCGAATACAACGACACGTCGCACGAAACCTTCCTCCGTGCCGAAACCCCCGCCGCGTATGAGGGGTTACTCCCGAGAGTGACTGCGTTGGAGCAGGCGCACGCGACCGGGAACTTCCCGCCCAAGCCTTGTGGGCTATGCGAAGACTATTGCGACGTGACCAGTTGCGAACACCACGGCAAGAGGATGGGACGTGGCTGAGCTTAAGGTGGACGACATCGTGGAGGTGCTGCGCTATCGGCGCGAGGGCGGGTTGTTTAAGGAAGTCTGGCATCCAGCCATAGTTATGCACATTGAGGACCACAAGATCGAAGTGAAGAAACTCAAGGGCGCGTTCGATGAAGCGGGCCACGATTTGCTCGCCCTGCCGAGAAGCGAATATGGAAGGATGTGGCGGCGATGATGTTCGACCTGAGTGACGACGAGATCAAGCTGGTAATCAGCGCACTCCACACGCTCATTGACGAGAGCAGTGACGAGCGCCTGAATGAGCAAGCAGAGGCATTGATTGAGAAACTGAGGAACCGATGACCAAAGGGCCAATGCTGCTGGTTTGCACCCGGCTGGCGGACATGACGGTGGTACACCCGGAGCAGACGCAGGAGCACTGCTCCCAGTGTCAGCACATGGTGGGCGTCTATCCGACCGGGCAGCGGGCGATCAAAGACTACCCAGAGATGAAGATCATGTGCAACGTGTGCGCCAGTTGGGCAATAACGCCGGAAGACGAGATTGAACCTGCTGGTACTCGCGAGGAGATCGTTAAGGAGCGCGACGAGAGCGTGCCAGTGGGGAGAGCATGACGACCCCAGAGGGACGAACCAAGCGCAGCATCGACCGGGTGCTGAAAGCGTTCGACTTCGTGTACGCGTTCAAGCCTGTGAACATGGGGATCGGCGCGCGTGGAGTGGACTACCACTGTGTGGCAGGCGTAGCGTTCCTGATCGACGGCGAAGTTCACAACTTACCCGTCGCGTTTTTCATCGAGGCGAAGAAACCCGAGGGCGAAGCGACCGCCATCCAAAACAACTTTCTACGCGAGCGACGGGAGAAACAACACTGTAAGACGTTCGTGATTGATGACGACAATGTTACTCTGCATGAGTTAGTGGAGTGGCTGGAACAGCTTGAGAGCCAAAATGAACGTACACGCGCCCTCGCCGATAACCTATAAGTTTCCACCGAGCGCTTTTCATGCGCAGAAGGTGACAGCGGCGCTGCTGATCGAAGAGCCACGTGGCTACGTCTTGAACGAGTTCGGCACCGGCAAGACAAGGAGTATCCTGTTTGCTTTCGACGCGCTTAGGAGGGCTGGCCTCGCACACCGGATGCTGGTGATCTGTCCCCTCACGGCGATGACCCGCACGTGGCGGCGAGAGATCATGCGCGAGTTTCCGTGGCTGACCTGCATCGTGTTGCATGGCACCAAGCTTCAGCGCGAGCGCCGCCTGATGCAAAAGATGGACATCTATATCATCAACCACGACGGGTTGAACGTGATGTACGAACACCTATCATCGCGTGCCGATATCGACGTGGTGTGCGCCGACGAGGCGGCAATCTACCGCAATGGGCGCAGCGAGCGCACCAAGACGTTCCGCGACTATGTGGCGCAGAAACCCCGCGTATGGGGCCTGACCGGCTCGCCCATCCCCCGAGCGGTAACAGATGTGTGGGGGCCGTGTTCAGCAATTACTCCAAACACCGTACCAAAGTGGTTCACCATCTTCCGCGACCAACTGATGATCAAGGTAAGCCAGTTTTCATGGAAGCCCAAGCCTCATGCCGAAGAGCGCGCGGTCGCCTGCATGCAGCCCTCTGTACGCTTTCGTCTGGACGAGGTGGTCGAGTTACCCCCGAGAGTAATCAATTACTATGAAGCGCCGTTATCGCCCCAGCAGACCTTTATCTATGACGCGATGCGCAGGGAGGCGCTGGCGCTGGTCGGCAGCGAGAAAATCGACGCTCTCAATGCCGGTGCTATTCTGTCCAAGCTGTTGCAGATCGCCATTGGTTATGTTTACACCCGTCAGGGCAAAACAGTTCATCTGGAGAACACCCCACGTTTGCAATTGATCCTTGATCTGGTAGACAGCACATCACAGAAAGTTCTGCTGTTCGCGCCCTATAAGAGCGTGGTGAAGGCTCTGAGCGCCATGCTGGCAGACAACCAAATCGACCATGCGGTGATAACCGGCGACACGCCGCTCAAAGATCGAAATGCTATCTTTTCAGCATTTCAGGATACCGGCCAATATAAGGTCATCTGCGCCCACCCCGGATGCATGTCGCACTCGCTGACGCTCACTAGGGCGAATACCACCATATGGGCCGGGCCGACGACCTCGCTGGAGACGTTCAGTCAGGCCAACGCCCGTACGTTCCGTGTCGGACAAACCCATAGGACGTTGATCGGCATGGTGGGCGGCACGGCGGCAGAGAAGCGGATATACAGCCTGTTGGGCCGCAACGAGGCGCTGCAAAACAAGTTCTTAGAGATTATGGAAGCGATCACCGAGGATAACTCTCTTGAGTAAGTTCGATATGGTGGAGGTGCAGGTCTGCTACCTGCATCAGACGGAAAGCGCCATTCTAGTGAACATTACCGGCAACCTGCAAGGTGGCGTGTGGTTGCCGAAGTCGCAGATTGAGTGGGAGGACAACCACTATCCCAGAGGCACGATGATCTCGATTGAAGGCCCTGAATGGTTGTTTGAAAAAGAAGGGTTGATATAACACACGAAAAAGTGGGAATAAAAAATAACCCGAAAAAATTTTTCGGGAATTTGAAAATCTAATAGGCGAAAAAAGAAGGAGCAATGGACAATGACGTTTGATCTAGGCACCCGCGTCAAACAAGTGCGGGCTATCGAAGCAAAGATAAAGACGAGGGAGGCCGAGCTTGAGGCTGAGCTTAAAGCTGCTAAGGATTGGGCGGTGGCGGCGCGGGTGGAAATCCTTGAGTTCCTGAACGCCACCAAGCAGAAGAGCGCCAACACCGAGTTCGGCACCGCCTACTGGAAGCCGAAGGTTACCTACCGGGTCGAGGACAAGGACGAGTTCCGGCGTCATGTGATCGGCATGGAGCAGTGGGAGCTTGTGACGTGGGGCGCGGCGGGCAATGCTGCCGAGGTGTTCACCAACGAGCATGGCGAGCCGCCACCGGGATGCGTGCGCAATAGCGTGAACATCCTCTACATCAACCCGCCTGCCAAGCCACGCACCAAGGTGGCGAAAGCCAGCACCGGCAATGGTGCGGAACCGCCTGACGACGACGCTCTTGCGGAGGACTTAGGCGTGCCAGCCGGGGCAGAGGCTGGTCAAGACTAACCCACGAGAGTAACCACGTGGCAACCAAAGAGGACAGGACATGAACCAAGTTGTACAGAAGCCCCCCACGGGGCCAGTTGCGATCTCCAATCGGTGGGCGAACATCCCACGCGACAATGACGATCTGTCGCAGGGCGTAGCCCTTAGCTTTCCTATCCTTGCCATCGGCACCAACCAGTGGGTGGTGCGGTGGAAGGGCGAGGATAAGCTGGTCACCATCCCTAACACCGAGTACCCGGCTCCCTTCGTGGACGTGGTTATCCTCAAGGCCCAGAAGGAAATGTCGCGGGTGTTCTACGCCAGCGGCTACGTACAGGGCGTGCGCGGCAAGAAGCCCGACTGCTGGTCGAGCAACGGCATCAAGCCTGATGAGACGGTAGCGCAGCCGGTCAACCCGGTGTGCGCGACCTGCCCCAACAGCGCATGGGGTTCCGGCGCTTCTCCTGCCGCACCCAAGGCGCAGGCGTGCCAGCAGCGGCGGCGCACCGTAGTGGTGCCGTACTACCCGCAACCCTACGACCTCACCAACGAGGAAGCGGGCGGACCCATGCTCTTGAGTGTGCCGCCCGGTTCGCTCACCAACATGGTGCGCTACAAGGAGGCGTTGGACACGATGGAGTTGGCGGACGGTAGCAAGGGCGCTCCCTACTGCGCCGTTGTTACTCGCTTGAGTTACGAACCTCTCTTGAAGTTTTCCAAGGTGGTGTTCCAGTACATGAAGCCCTTGGACGACGGCGAGAGCGACGTGATCGCGGGACTGCGCGAGGCCGAGGCGGTGTCTCGTATTCTCGTGTCCAAGATCAACGTCGATGGCGGCGAGGTGGATCACGCGGACACGAGCGCGTCGGGAGGGACAGAGGGTCAGTCGCAGGTGCAGGCTCCCAAGGCTCCACCGAAGGCGTCAACCGGCATGCCGCCCAAGACGCAGGCTGCGCCTCCTCCCCAACCTGCACCCCAAGAGGCGGCTCCCCCGCCACCCCCACCCCCACCCCAGAAAGTGGGCGGGCATGCCGTGAATACCGGCATCGCGGAAGCGGTCGCCCAACCCTCTGCGCCGCCTCCAAGCACCCGTCAAGTCAACTCCCCCTCCAATGCCACCGGAGGGCGCAACATCCCACCCAAGCGGGTGGTCGTGGCGACGGACGACGAGACAGTGGATGAAACCCCACCCCCCGTGCAAGAAGGATCGCCTGCCGATAAAATGTCGGCCATGTTCGACAAGTTGATGGGCGAGTAAACAATAGGGGCGGGCGCGAACCCGCCCCACCATTGTACTGGGGAGTACGCATGTGGACAACGAGGGCCATCTTTTTCTGACGCAGGTAGCGCTTGCCGATAAGGATACTTGGTTCAGCATTCATCGGCGGTTATTGTTTCAAGACGGTCGCCCACCCATCTTTCCCGGCAACGCGCACAAGAATATCCGTGCGGCGCTAGAGGATGCAAACTACTGGGCCTCGCGCGGACAGTGCGTGTACCTCGCGCAAGGCGCGTTCCGTAACGCCGGGGAGATGGGCCGGATATACCCGAAGGCGGTGCGACAGGAGCCAAACCTAGTCGCCTGCAAGAACCTTTACATGGACATGGATGTCAAGGAGAGCGCCTACCCCGACCACAAGTCGGTGCTGCTGGCGCTGAAAAAGTTTACTCTCGTGAGTGGCCTGCCATATCCAACTATCATCGTGGCGAGTGGCAACGGCGGCGTGCATGTGTACTGGACGCTCGACACCGAGTTTGAGCCGCGCGAGTTCCGGCACATGGCCGGGCAGCTATCGACGGCGGCGACTCAGCACGGTGTGTTGTTCGACCGGCAATGCACCAACGATCCGTGCCGCCTGCTAAGGGTGCCGGGGACGTGGAATTTCAAGGGCGGGCCTGATGTTGAGGCCAAGCCGGTCACCATGCTCTATTGCAATCCCACGCATATTCCGCTAAAAGATATGCAGAAGGGACTGTCCCAGTACAAGATCGTAGGCGCGGTGCCGGGGGGTGGACCGGGAAGCCGTACTCAAGAGAGTAAGTCTAGCGTCAACGACGATCTGGCTGGCGGCATGAAGAGTGGTTATGCGCCTGCGAACATCGACGTGGTGGCAGGGTTCTGCCCGTTCATTAAGGATACACTGGAGCAAGCTGGCGCTAATCTGGTGGGCGAGAAGCAATGGCATCTGGTCGCTGCTCTATCTTGCCATTGCGACGATCCAAGCAAGACGGTACACCGGCTATGCGAAAAAGGCCCCCAGTATAGTATCGAAGGGACCGAGGAGAAACTGCGGATTGCTCAACAGCAGCGAGCCTCGCGCGAAACCATCGGACCTCCCAAGTGCGCCGCCATTGCGCTTGAGCGCGTTGAGTGCGCCACCTGTCCGCATCTGGCTCTTGGCACCACGCCATTATCAGTTCAGTATAAGCAGCCCTACACTCGTACTCACGCGGGCTTCCAAGGAAATCCCAGCCCAAATTCAATAGACTTACCGACAGGATACTACCGAGGCAACGACGACCTGATCTATACCTCAAAAGCTAACGACAAGGGTGGTATGGATCAATTCCTCGTATTCGAGTACCCTCTCCTGCCGGGGTCAGCCAGCGTGGAATTTGGCAAGCCGTTCCGATTTTCGTTTGACACCATACAGGGTGAGAAGATTGTTACCAAACGGTTTGACAGCACCATCACTGCCGACAACATCGGGTTCTCTAAAGCCCTTGCTTCTGAAGCAATGCCGCTCACAATCAAGCCCGAACTTTCGAGAATGTTCATGGCAAACTACCTCAAACTCTTGCAACACAAGAAAGAAACTTTGATCGATGTGCCAGCTTTCGGTTGGAGCCAAGACTATAAAGGCGATATGGGCTTTGCCTTCGCCGGGAAATTTTTTAGTCCCGCCGGTGAATTTAAATCGAACCGTCCGGGCGAAGGTGTGGAAGACTACCGAGTGCTTGGCGACGAAGCGCCGTGGCGAGCGCTGGCGGGTATCCTCTTAGTGCCGGAACGGCCTGACCTCTGCTGCATGGGGGCAGCAACGTTTGCTTCTCCCTTGGTGGACATGACCGGCCATGCCGGGTTACTCCTTGGGTTAGTCTCAGGCAAATCCGGCATCGGCAAATCGACTGCGTTATTGTTTGGTCAAGCCGCATGGTCGAAGCCGGTCGTGGGTGGTCTTAGTGACACCGTGATCTACACGTTTGCTAAGTGCGCCACGCTGCGGCACTTGCCTCTGTTCTACGACGAGATCAAGGGCGAGAAACAGGTGCGGGCAATGACCGAGTTGGCGTTCCAACTCACGGGTGGCCGCGAGAAGGGCCGCGCCAACCGCATGGGCGCAATGCGACAAGTGAAAGAGTTTAGAACGATGTGCGGATACTGCGCTAACGCATCCATTGTCGATGCCGTACGGCAGGAGGACAAAGGCACTGACGCGTCATGGTTGCGCATGTTTGAGATGCAAGCTATCGACTTGCCAAAGACCGAGAAGGAGTTTGCCTTCGCCGTCAACAGGCACCTGACAGACTTGCACTTTAACTTTGGCGAGATCGGCTTTAAATACGCAGAATTTCTTGGCAAGAACCACACTAAAATCAGCAAAGCGCTAGTCGCCACGCAGCAACAATGCGCAGAAGAGCTAGGCGCTGACCCCAAGATTGAGCGCTACTGGATCGACGCCATCGCAACAATCTTGTTGGGTGCTCACCTCGCTAACAAGCTGGGGTTTTGCAAGTTTCCCATCGACGTGATGAAGGCGTACATGTATGCAGAGTTTCGCCGCATGAAGCAAGAGATGCTGGATGACCCAAGCGACTTCGGCACTGATATAGCTTTAACTAGTACGTTAGGCGCGTTCCTCAACGAGAAGCTGCCACGCAACACTGTCATCCTGAACAAGACACAGATCGGTGCGGGTAAGCCGGGCAAGGATATCAAAATTATCAATCTGAAGCCGCCTAATTTTAACTGGGGAACACTTGAGGTGCAGCTATCGGGTGACCCTCTCATCCTGCGGATCACCGACAGTGCGCTGACTTCGTGGTGCAAGCGTACAGGTAACCCCAAATCAAACCTAGCGGCGGCGATGAAGAAGCGGCTCAACGCAAAGATATTTAATGTCGTCATCGGCGCTGGCACGGATATGGCTGGAGCCAAGCAAAGTTCGTGGGTGATCGAGGCGACCGGCACCATATTAGAGGAGACGCTTGAGTACATCATCGCCCACGGGAAGTTTGAACCTAATGTTCCATAAGAAAGGAAGACCAATGAACGAAGAACCCCTACGCCCCACCCTTCCCTCCATGCCGCCTCGCATGACCCACTTCGACACCATAAGCGACGACGCCAAGAAGAGCGTGTCGCTACGCGGCCTGCGCCGCGCCACGGCAATTAACGCAGTGGCGATGGCGCGCGAGCATGCTCAACGAGGGAGCGAGCCTTACAATCAGAACGAAGCCGACGTGATCATGGCGATCATGGAGCTATTGGATAAGGTGGCGGGGGCGACGTGAAAACTCTCGCCACGGTGTTACTCACCGGGGTAATCTATGCCCACCCTCAACCAGCTAGCGCTTGCCATAAGTATAGTCACTGGTATTATCCATATCCGCAACGTTGTGGCATATATGCGCGGGCGAGCGCCCCTCTACCTGTTCTACGCAGCAGCGTTTATCCTCCCACTCGTGTTGGTAGTGATATACCGCTGCCTGATTTGAGTGCGGCATGGGACAACGACGATCATAGCGAAGGGATGCAACGCCTTAAGGCGTTGCGTCTCCTTACTCAAGAGGGTAAGTGATGGACTTGAAACCTTTAGACAATGAGCAAATCAAAGATCACTTTTTAGAACGAGCAAGCGAACCGCAGGGTGGTGGATACGCTACAGCCTACGCGCTCATGTGTATTCTAGAAACTTTTTATAGTAGCGGTGGGATAAGCATTACTGAGATGATTGAAAGCCTATACCAAGAAGCCTACGCGGCAAATGATAAAGCAAAAGTGCATGACTAATAAAAAGGGTGGGCCACGGGAGAGGCCCACCCAGTCTACGTAAGCCCCAATGAACGAAAAGCTTACGATAGGGAAAGTTCGCGAACGCGCTTGCGCGACAGCGCGCCCCACGCCATGAAGCCAAACCCAATGACCAGCATCGCCCACGTGGACGGTTCTGGGATGGCGCTGGAAGTCATACTCTGATTGAAGCCAGTAATTGAACCGCCAGAAATTAGATCGAGGTGCGCCGCCTCCGTCATTGAGAATGGCAAACCAGCGATGAAGCTCTGGGTCTTGGTGCCGGAAAAACTATCCGGGTCGGTCGTCGCGTGGCCAGACACGCTGTCGAGCAAAGTGCCGGGCGTGTTGAGCGGGTTAGCGCCCTGTCCGTTGGCCGGATCGGCGAAGAACTCCAGCGTCGAATTGGCTGCGCCAATGTTACGATTAAACGTGAGCGAAGCGCTCTCTTCGATACTGTTCACAGGCGGAACGAAGCCAGTGTCGCTGGCGAAGAAGCTCAGCACCCCCTCGTGCGCACCGTTGTTGACGATATCCGAGGTTGAAAGCTGGAGGATGTCGTGACCGCCGAACGTGCTCTGGGTGAGCGCGATCTCAACAAAGAACCCTCCCACCGTGGTGTTGACCACCAAGAGATTGTTAGCCCCGCCTGATTGATCGCAGCCAAGCTGACCGTCTTTGCACGAGAACGTCGTCGTGCCGTCACTGATTGAAAGCTGCAACGTCGCACTCGCGGGAGTAACCCCGGCAGCGGCAAGCAGCGTTGCGCCTAGCACCAAACTCTTCATAGCCACGTCTCCATGTCCCCAGTGGCGAACCCATTCGCCAATGCATAATCGTATCATAATGGTGTGAATGTGTCAAGACACTGGCGGGAATTTGTTTTCCCGCCAGTTTACGTTGTTACTCTTCGATCAGCGCCGCGCCTTCGCGCTTCATGAAGCGCTTCTCCGGGCCACCACCCTCCCTGCCGCTGCCCACTGTGGGGAAGCCGCGCATGCGGACCACCATCTCCGAGTCGTCGGGAGCCGGGACCGCCGCCGTGGTCGGATCGATGGGGCAACGATAAGCTCCCGTGGTTGTGGTCAACCCCGGCACCGCGTCGGGAAGCGGCTGCTCCCTTGCCGGGCTAGCGCGGGTCACGTCGGCACCCAACGCCAACAGCTTGTCACGCAGGTCTTCGTCGTCGCCCACGCCCATCGTGGCGCGCTCATAGGCCGCGTCGTCGGCGCGCTGAAACGCTTCCGCAGCTTGCTCGGCGCGGTCCCGCAGCGTCTCCTGCGTGGAGCGCTTGGGCGGGCCGTTGGCAGACGCGGGTCCGCCGCGCTCGACCTCCCTTGCCGCATTGGGATTGTCCATCTGCGCCCGCGTCAGCGGCGGGGGCCGCGATGGTGTCTGTGGTGTCGTCGCCATATCGCTTCTCCGTGGCCCATATGGCTACCGGCAGGTGGGCCACTCGTGCCGGTAGTTACTCTCGTGGGTTACTGCCCCAGCAACCGAATCGCCCCCAGCACACCCACTGTGATCCCTACAAACTCAAGCACGAACTTCGACATGTTGCCGTTGCCGCAACCCTCTGGGATCGGTAAGATCTTGTGAAGGTAAAGGTCGAAGCACCCATAGACGGTATACAGTGTGCCGAACGCCACGAGGTATAGGATGCCGAAGATCGCCAATACGGCAATGAGCAACAACTGTTTGTAAGTTCGCTTGTCATCGTCGCTCATCTCCCAACACGTTACCCTTCAAGCAAAGCCGTTGCGCGTACCTTTAGTGTCGATGGTCAAGGCCATGTGGCGCGGTGCGCCCTGAGTTAGGCCCAGATGCACCCATGTGTCATACTCGTGGATCAACTGGTCGATGCCCAGCGTCTTCATGTGCGAGTGCAGATGCTTGCAGATATGCTTTGGCGTGCCGAAACCGGGGCAGGAGAAGTCAACCGCCAGCCCGCTCATGTGGGCGCTGCTCGTGCTGCCGCCGACCGCTTTGTTTACCTGTGGACTGCGATAGCCAGAAGAGATCAACACTGGCTTGTCGCCAAGCAAGGTGCGCACCTGCTCCATCACGTCGGCAGTGCGTTTGAGGTTTGCCCGCTCTGGACTACCCATTGGCGGCACGTTGTTCAAGCCCATGCGCGCCGCCGTCTGGCTGTCGGTCATCTCTTCCAGCGTGAAGTGTTCTGTAAGCTCCGTCATTTCTGTCCCCAGCGCTTCCACCCGCCCGTGGCAGGCTTGACCGGCTTGCTGATCGCAGTGACCGCGCCGCCCTTCTTCAGCCCCTGTGCCGGGCCGGGGTAGACCAAGGCTTCCGCCTTGTTGTTTTCGAACGCCTGATGGGCAGAGCTTTCTACACCACCGCCCTTATTAAACTTCTTGCCTTTGTCAGCCATGTTGAACTCCTTGCCGACACTCTGCGGCACCCCGCCAAACCCGCCCTTGGTGTGGGCGGCAGCGGCCATGAGACGGGCTTGGGGTTTGGATGTGCTTGGCATGGCCGTTACTCCCGTGGGTAAGGGAGCCGGTCGCCCGGCTCCCTCGTTGTTGCTAGCGCCCCAGACGCCCCTTCGGCTGTGGGGTCGGCGGCAGGCCCTGATCGGGATGTCCCGGCTGCGGCGGCAGACCCTGATCGGGGTGCGCAGGCGAGATTTCGATCACCACATACCGATAGCCAACGCCCTCGATGGCGGCAAGGACAATCGCCTTCTTGGCGCTACCCGGAGGGGAGACTTCCGGGGGCAGCGGGGGCCAGACAGTGCCGGGGGGCGGATCAACCGGAGGCGGTTCCACGCCCTCGATTGGCGGCAGCACGTTGTCGGGATGCTCGGGGTCCACCGGATAGATCGGACCCTGATCGGGATGCTCCTCGCCTACGCCCCAACCCGGATCGACCGGCAGATGCCCGCCACCCGGAGGGCGCGGCCACAGGTGTGGAGGCTGCGGCAGACCCTGATCGGGACGACCGGGACGACCACCCCAAGCGGGACCACCGCCCACATGGGGAGGACGACCCGAACCCGGAGGGCGATTACCGACATGCGGCGGACGACCACCGGGGAGGCCCTGATCGGGATGGCCGGGGTAACCCCCTTCACCCTCGTCAATGCCCCAACCCGGATCGACCGGGCCACCACCCGGCCTTTCTACGAACTGAATATACGCCCATGAACCTCTTGCCATTGCGTTTCTCCACTGTTGACGACATCCCTATGATGCGTCGAACCTCTACATATACCCTGTTGCCCACAATATGATGACAATGATCAGGATAATCCCGATCACGCTAACCCCGCCGTGACCATAACCGTATCCGTAGTTCCAGTTATGGATGTAG
>Ga0210392_10000316_pt1 | contig 32876 bp, 21 predicted proteins | sample IncBWC30OmetaG_FD_161057 | JGI IMG/M metagenome (GOLD analysis project Ga0210392, IMG submission 161057) | Forest soil microbial communities from Barre Woods Harvard Forest LTER site, Petersham, Massachusetts, United States - Inc-BW-C-30-O ... | reverse complement strand
TGCCGGGTTGGGTGCCAACGGTGGCGCTGCTGGCCGCTGCATCGATGACACTCGGAAACCTGGCTGCGCTCGCGCAAACGAACGTCCGTCGGCTCCTTGCGTATTCGGCGATCGCCCACGCTGGCTCGCTGTTGCTCGGCGTGATCACGGTCGGCACGGCCGGCCCGGGCCCGGTATTTTACTATGCCGCCACCTACGGGCTCGCGACCGTCGGCGCCTTCGGCGTGATTGCGGTCGTCGAACGGGCAGGGCAGTGCCAGCGCATCACCGATCTGGCCGGGCTGTACCGCCGCTCGCCGCTGCTGGCTGGTTGCCTGCTCGTATTCATTCTATCGCTGGCGGGCATCCCGCCGCTGGCCGGTTTCTTCGGAAAACTCTTTGTCTTTTCTGCTGCGTTCAACATCGGGGGACTCGCGGGACCGCCGGGCTGGCTGGCCCTGGCCGCGCTGCTGCTGAGCATCGTGTCGCTTTACTACTATCTCCTTATCTTGAAGCAGGCGCTGGTGCTGGCCCCGCCCGCCAACGCCGCGCGCATCGCAACGCCCTCGCTCGCCGCCCTCGCGCTTCTCACCTGCGCTGGGCTGATCATCCTGTGCGGCGTGTTTCCGTCGTGGATTTTGGGGATGTTTTAGCAAAATCAAGAAGCAGGATTTGAACCGTTTTGGCACGTACAAGCTTCCGTAATTGACTGAGCCGAGGCGCAGGTGGCATATACAACATTCGGAAGAAGTTCTCATGAACATCACCGTGCCCCAAGTTAAACGAATCAGTCCAATGCTGGCGGTGGCCGACATGGATGCGACGCTTGAGTTCTACGCGAAGGTTATGAACTTCGACGTGTCCATGAGGTCGCCGGCCTATTCCATCGTTGAGCGAGATGGCGCCACGATTCATTTCATGAAAGTTGCCAGTGAAAAGATCCTGGAAGCCGTCCGTGGTCACACCGAGATTTACATTGAGGTGGAGGATATCGCGCCGCTCTGGGAGCACGTAAGTCGATTCAAGAATGAATATCGCATCCGCGACCTGTTCGATCGCGATTACGGTATGCGCGAGTTTCATATCGATGATCCAAACGGCTGCTTGGTGTTTGTTGGGCAAAAAATCTCATAAAGGGGCAAGCCAACAGGACCGGACATCTCTTGTTTGATTTTTTCGGCAGGCCAAAACCCATCGGCTGACGGGTGCGTGCCACGCCTGATTAATGAGGTAGGGTGGCTGCCCTCAGCCGACCGTTGTTTTTCCACCGTCGCTGAAGCTATGTCGGACAAGTCGGCCCGTTGAGGGCAACGGGCCCTACCTCGTATCAAGCGTGACGACGGGCAGACGCTTCACGACTGGCTGCGAATCGATTCCTTCAGTTTGTCCATCGGAGCGTATCCTTTATTTCACCAGCGGGTGTAGGCGGTCGCGCACCAGCGACTTGTGGCTGGCTGGCACGGACAACCGGTCTGACACCGCCGAGTCCAACAGCTTCTCTCGATTTTCAAGCGGGTGCGGGGGTGGGCCGCTTCAATTCCGGAAAACAGCGGCGCCCGTACCTCAAAAATCCAAACTGGACCGTTCAGCTATTTGTCCGGGGGCCTGGAATCTTTCCAAAAAAAAGCCCGCCGGCGGAAAGGCCGGCGGGCTCGAGATTGATAATCCCAGCTGATTAGAAGTGCGAGATTTCGTACGTGACCATGAACGTGCGCGAGTCATCCAACACGTTGGAGAATTGCGCCAAGCTGCCGTACTTCGTGCGATACGCGTCGAACGCGTTGTGAACCGTCAGACCAACGGTTTGCTGGATATGCTTCCACTGCCAGGGCAACACATAGTGCACGCCGAAATTCCAGAGCGTGGAGGACGGGGTGCGCAGGGTCCATTGGTCAGTGTGGGCGGTCAATGCATGAGTGACAGGATCGGTGGTATCACCCTTCGAAGGATCCTCGGTCGGAGTGGATGACACATAGGTCACATTAGCCTCGAGGTCCAAGCCCTTGGCGGGTCCGCTGGAGAACGTGTACTTGGCCGTGAGGCTGCCGTTTTCCGGGGAGACGAATTGAACCGAGCGGCCCACGACTTCGGGAAACTGAATACCGAAGTTGGCATATTTTGCATTCACGATGCCGAAGCTGCCGGTGATGCTCAGGTTGTCCGTGGGGAGCCAGTTCAGATCGAACTCCGCGCCCTTGTCGATCTGGTCGCCATCGGAACGGGTGATGCTGGTGGTAGCCCCCGTAGTTGGATCAACGGCATTATCCGTGACGAGCACATTGTAGCGGTGGGCATAGTAACCACCGAGCGTGAAGTTCAAACGCTCGTTGAAGAACGAACCCTTGACGCCGTAATCCCAGCCCTTGGCGCGTTCAGGTTTGAACGGAGCGGAGACCCAGTGGAACGGGATAAAGGTCGCGGTGCCGGCTTTACCCGACTGGGCCACGGTATTCCAACCGGCGAGCACATTGGGCTTGGTGGTTTGATCGACAAAGTAGCTTTCGCTGTAGCTTCCATAGAGGTGGAGGTTTGAAGTTACTTTGAGATTAAACCCGAAGTTGGGCTTGGTCTGGTGGATATAGCGGCGAACCTGGCCTGTACCGGTCGGATTTGAAGGGTAGCCAACGTTCGGGAAGTTTGTGAAACCCGCGGCCGAGGTGAGCGGCGCGTAGTCGCGATCATTGAAGCGCACGGCGTCATAACGAACACCGCCAAAGGCGATCAGGCGGCCGTGGAAGAAATACATCTGCTGCTTGAAGTTGCCGCCGAGCGAGGTGGTGCGGTAACGACGGAGAGCGCTGAGGCTTTCATTACCCCACACGAAGCCCTCATTGTAGTAGGGAATCGGGCCTGCGGGAACGTAGTTGAGCTGGCCGAGTTTATTGTAAATGGGAACCAGCGTGACGACGGATTGGTGCCCGCCTGCGGCGACATTCTTGGAGTTATAGGCAGAGAAAGCGGCATCAAGGGTATTAACATTCCAACCCGGGTCATAACGGTAGTAATCGTTATAGTCGATGGTCAGCAGCGAATTGTTCTCAATCGCGTGATGGAGCAGGAAATAATGCGCCAGAAAGTCCATTTGGACGCCGCCGCCATCTTCCTGAATCAGACCCTTGGTGGGGTTGGTGCGTGTAACGAAGGGCAATGAACCGGGATTGGTGGGATCGGCGGCCAGAACCAGCGTGCCCCAGGGAACGTTGGCGGCGTTGAAATCCCAGCGGCGGGAGCGGTAGTAATTTGCACCCAAGCGCATGCTGAACACATCGTTGAAGGCTTTGTCGTATTCGGCGGTATAGCTGATATTGCCGCGATTCAGTTCGCTATGCGGGCCATACGCATTGTACCCGGCCAAGGCGGTGTCGAGGCCGATCGCATGTACGGTTGCGGTATTGTCAGGCGTCGCTGCCCGGGTGATGAACATTTCCGGGGCCGAGGCTTGCGGCGCATGCTGGATCTGGAGGAAATATTCCGCCGAGACAATAAGGTGGGAAGTATCCGAGAAATCGTGACGGACGGCCAGATAGTCTTCGTTGTTGCGGATGTGGTCAAACTGTCCGTCGAAACGGCGTTCCGTTTGGTCGAGCGAGATCACATAATAGGTCTTTTTGGCTGCGTCGATCGAACCGGTTGCTTTGAGCTTTTCCTGACGCTGGTCATAGCCGCCGTTCGCGAGGAGGATCGACTGGGTATTCTGTTTCTTCGCCTGCAAAGAAATGAAGTTAACCATGCCACCGGGCGAGGTGCGGCCGTAAATGGCGGCATTCGGGCCACGGATGATTTCCATACGCTCGATGTTGCTGGCGCCGTAGCGGCCCAGGCGGTAGAATCCATCGCGCAGCTGGGAAGTGGAATTGAACCCACGGAGGAAAAAGTTACCGCCGATGCTGACCGCGGTCAAACCACCGACTTGGGTCATGTTTTCATCAATGACGTTCGTGCCGAAATCCTTGAAGAATTGGTCCGTCAAGTTGACGGTGCTGTACGGCAGGTCGATGATCTTGGTGTTGACGCGGCTACCAGCCATGGTCTCTGAAGCACTGTAACCGTGGGCGGGTGCCGCGGATACTTGGAAGTTTTCCATCTTGATGGTGGTATCTTCCGAGGCAGGAGCTGGAGCTTGGGCATAAGCGGCGTTGGCGGCGAGTATCAAGCTGGATACTCCGGCCCAACCCGCGAATTTTCGTAACGAAACGATAAGTGCGCTAGGCATGGTGTTTATGGGGATTATCAGGGTTAGTAGTGACTGACGGTTTGCTAATCTTTCCGAAATAGCTTGCCGAATTGAGCAGAGCGGGAACGTGGAACGCAAGTCTTAATAAATATTATGGCGACTTTCTTTTTACAAATTTTACGATGCCTGGCAAGTGAACGGTTCAATTGTGAACGCCCCTTTTTTTCGCCCTGTTTGACGGGCTCGCGGCCTTGAGTCCCGCGACGAGGCTCGGAACCCTGAGCCGTTTCGACAGGCTGAAGGCCCAGAGCAAGTAGAGGGGCTTGCCGAACGGGCTTTTCGAAACGGCTCATCGCAGGCAGGCTCAGGGCTTGGAGGGCACGGCCAACATCGAACTTCCAACGCCCAAGGATCAAGCAGAAGGCGGAGTAACAAGTGAAAAGTAATACCGGTGCCTAATCATAATTGAATTTCTTGCGTTTGATCCGGTGGCGACGAGTGACAGCCCCGGTGGTAGGGCGGAACCGAGGGCGGACGGAGACGTGTGGGCGCGCCCGTCGGTCGAACGCTTGCCACCGCCAAGCTCAGTTTACCGACACGAAGCCATAATTGGCATCGTTTTTCATCGTGGTAAAAGTGGCATTGTTTATATCGGTATAGCCAACGAATTGCAGGGTGTAGATATGAGGACAGCCGGGCGGCATTTGGGCCGCTTTGGTATATCCATTGGTTGAGGTTTGGCCTTGAAACATATAATCGAAGGCCATTTGGCGGGTTGGTACGCTGTACTTTGCATTGCCCCACGGGCCGGTGGCCACTTCACTATTGTAGAGGGCGACCACGGAACCGCGATAACGGGCGACGGTGCCGCCGCTCCAGTCTTCACTGAACCTCATGTAATTTTCCACGCCGCCGGAATACGAATAGGTGCCCGTGGGGTTGCCCGGGGGGGCGCTGCCTGAGGGGGATGCGGTGGCCACATTGCCGGAAAGAAAAGCGGCGTCATACAAGGTGTCAGACGCTGCTGCAGTATTACCTGAGCCGGTTCCGTCATGATTGGTGGTGATGCCGTCCCCCGTGGGTGTATAGATGCTGCCGGATTTTGTTGCCCAAGCGTTGGAGAGAAGGTTCATGGAGTCGCCAGCGATCATCGACGGGACTTCGTTCGTATCGGGAGTCATGACTTGGGCTTCGGTAGGGCTGGTGTCACCGGTGAGCGACGTGCCCTCGTTGCCATTGTATTGGCCGATGACATAGACCGGTGCGTTGGTCGCGATCGACGTGCCGGGGGCCGAGCCCAAGCTGGGCAATTGGGAGGCATCGATCAGCCGGACGGCTGTTTCGGTGCCTGTGCCAGTGATGGCGTGGCTATTATCGTGAGCGGTCATGTCGCTGGTGGTAGCCCAGCCGCTGGGAATCGTAGCCGAACCAGAGCCCGTGCCGGGATTGGAATCTTGGCTGTCCGTCTGAACATCCACATAAACGACGCCATTCCACGCACTTTGAAGCGCAGTCGGGCTGGAAGGCAGGCTTCCGCCACTCGTGCCGATTGCCGTGGCCAGGACCCCGACATCGATATCCACCGTGTTGATCTTTTTACCCTCACGTTGATCATAGATCAGGCGAGTTGTCGTTACGGTAGCTGCCGTGGCCGTGGAGCCTGAACCTGCCGCGGCCGGAAGCGTGAGGATTTTTGTTGGATTGTTGGTTATCCACGTCGCCCGGGCGGCGGCATTTTGCTTGATCCCGGCGGTTTCGTTGGCGAGGGAACCATATTCATAAAGCAAGGCGTTTTGCGCGGCGCTCTGGTAAGTGCTTCCGCTTCCCGTTGGGCCAAAGGCGGTGACAATAGCGCCGGTGGCGCTGCTATCAGCATTGGGCTCAACCACGATGTAGATCCCGGCATTGTTGGAAAATTTGGTCGATTCGATTTGATCGCTGGTGGTGCCGGTGGGATCCGGCGGCTGGATGATATCATGGGCCGTGGAGGAAGTCGTGGTCGTAACGCCCGGCGTCTCGAGTGGTACGACACCCATGCTTGAGTCTCCAACCTGTCCGTTCCAGAGGTAGCTGGCAACTTGCGGAAAAGACCAGGTAGCCAAGGTTGAATCCGTACTCGTTTGATTGCCCGATGAGTTGAGGAATGAATCCACCCAGATGTTGGTGCCGAGGCTTTTGTTCGAACTGCCGACTTTGATGGTGGGGTCGAGGGAGGGATAAAAATATTCCGATGAATCGCCTCCGGCATTGGCCGCAGCGACGGGATTTGGATCTGGGGCGGTGGAACTGGTGAGAATATCATCGGTAAAATTGATATTCTGGCCTTGCGGGCGGTTGGCCCCCGCGCCCGAAACGTCGTCGACGGGCACCTCGGAAAAAGTGCCCGCAGTCTTAAACGAGCCGTGGAAAGTGAGGTTGCCGCCCGACTGGCTCAGGTAGGTGTTTGAGTTGGAAAAGACCGGGCCATAAACGTCCACTTGCGACGAGGGGCCAAATTCCATCGTGACGTTGTAGAAAACGGCCCATTGAAAAAGGGAGGCTTCGCGTATCTCAATGGACTCCGTGGCGTAATCGGTGATGGAGTTGCCATTATTGTCGCTGGCGGTGGCCTGGGACAGCAGACGGACGGTTTGGACGTTTTCATTCAGGCCAACCAATGGATCGTTGTTGTTCCGTGGGTCGTTTGCGTCGATGGTAAACAGGCCCGGGCTGGTCACTTTGCTGACCCACAGTGAAGTGGAGTTTGTTTGGACGTAATTGTTGGTGCTTGGAAATGTGCTCGGGTTTGGGCTGGCTGCGCTGTAGAGGGTGGCAATCCGGAGGGAGTCGAGCGTGATCGGCTTGGTCGCCGAAAAATAGGTCGCGGGAACATTGAGATTGTTGACGGCCAGTGCGGCAACCTGGGCGGCGCCATATTCGAGGGTGGCTTCGGCCGCGTCCTGGGCTTGTAACCGCAGCAGAAGGTGGCGGTTGAGTCGACGCTCGCCCGTTGCATAGGCAAGGAGCGCGCCGGCCATCAATGCCGCCGATATCGTCAAGATGAGGACGGTCATCAGCGCAGATCCTTTGTGGTGGGTGTGGGTTTTCATCGGGAGGGGAGGTTGCGGTCAGCCGTTCGGATTGATCGTGAAATTATATGTGTTGGTGACGTGCTTGGCTGACGTGCCGTCAAGAATCATGCTGTTTACCAACACAGACGTGGAACTTATGACCGTGTTGGCTTGGCCCGGGGTTTGGTTGGCGGCTAGAAACTTAAAATTGTATCCTTGGGATGGATTGCCGTTGAGTGAGGTTTGGCCGCGCAGGTCGTTGACCACGATTTTGGCATAGGCGGCATTTGTGGCCGCGGCCAGCGTGTTGGCCGGGAGCAGATTTTCGAGGTCATTGGGGGTCAGCAGGGTCGCGGGAAAGGTCACCGCGTTGCCCGCGCTGTTCAGGTAAGGCGCGGTCCCGCCCGGGAAGTTATTGCTGTCGAAGGAATACAGCGCCATCTGGGCTGGCTGGCCGTTGGTGCCGTTGTAGAGACGGTTGGGCGCAACCCAGAAAGCCACGATGCGACTCACGGTGGGATTTGGGGCCGCCGTGGTTAAGGAGGGAGTGTAAGTCCCGGGGTAAAACGGATCGGCATAAGTAACAAAGATTATATAGTCGCCAGCGTCGGCCGTGGAAAGCCGGTCGGCGGCGTCCAAGGTGGTGCCGCCATCCTTGAAGGTCGTGGTGGTCGTGCTGTCACCGCCGGCCGCAGAACTACCCGGCCAATTCGTGGTGCCGTCATTGCCGGTGTAGGGAAAGGCGTTGTTGGCGGTCGTATAAGGAACATAAAAGGATTTATAGAGAACGACGAAATTCGAGTCACGCGCGCTTGCCATCATGGTCTCGGTGAAGTTGCGGGTATTGCCATTGATGAGTAATTTTTGTTCACTGAAGTAGTAAGATTGTACAGTGGTTATATAAAACGTCGTTACACCCGCCATGACAAAGCCGACAATGGTCATGGCGATAAGTACCTCCGTGAGGGTGAAAGCGCGGGGGGATAAAAAGCGCGGGGTTTTCATGTCATTTCAATGCCTCACATTGGCGCGCACGGTGCGCAGGCTGCTGGTGAAGGTGCGGGTCCCGCCAAAACTGTAAGTTGCCTTGAAATAAACCGTGATCTCCACGCCGGAGGCCAGTGGCGCTCCCGCGACCTTGCCGAGGTCGGTGAGAACGGCCTGAAACTGAAATGTCATCGGATATATGCCGTTGCCCGCGTTATCCTGGTCGAGCATGAAGGTTTCTGAATAGGGCGTACCGCTGTTAAATAGGGTGGTAATGGTATTGCCGGCGTGGTTGGTCAGGTTAATCTGAACATTGTTAAGCGGAGCCCCGGTGCTGCTGACATCGTCCGCAATGGACTGCAGGGTCTGAAAAGACAGGGCCTTGATTTGCTCCAGATAACCCTGGGCCATCACAATCGCGGTGTTCTGGTGGATGTTGTCTTCAGCCGCCAGGGTTATGACATTGTTAAGCCTTACCAGTGCGAGCGCGGCAAAGCTTAGAATGATCATGGAAAGCATGACCTCAGCCATGGTCAGGCCACGGTTGGTGCGAAGGAATCTCTGCAAAGCGGTTCGCGATTTAAGCACAACGCGAATACTACCGTATCTGGCTGCGTCCGGTTAGAGGCCGTTGCCGGCTTTTAGACCCTGCGCCCATAGGGCCAGATGGCCCTGCCTAGCTAAAGTATCAAGTAACCGGTGCCAGGTACCAGGAGTATGTGCGCAGAGTGCTCTTGTTGCTTGTTACCTGACACTTGTCACTTTGGCCCTGAGGCCTGCTTCTGCGCGTAAAGCGCGGCGGCCTGGGTGCGGCGGGTGAGCTGGAGCTTGTCGAAAATATTGCTGAGATAATTTTTTACCGTCTTCTCGCTCAGGTTCATGGTCGACGCGACTTCCTTGTTGGTCTTGCCTTCGGCGATCAAGGCCAGCACGCGCTGTTCCTGCGCCGAGAGCGAGGCCAGGACATCGTGCTCCGGGCCGGATTTCGCGAGCTGCATCACCCGCGCCGTGATCGCAGGATCGAGCACGGACTTGCCGTTGGCCACGTCGATGATGGCCTGGATCAGGCTGCGGCCATTGACTTCCTTCAATAAATAGCCGTGCGCGCCGGCCTTGAGCGCCTCATCCACCGTGCGATCGTCGATGACCGAGGTGAGGATGAGCACGTGCGTCGCGGGCTGGCGGCGCAGGATTTCCTTGCAGGCCTGGAAACCGGTGCCGTCCGGCAGGCGGATGTCGAGCAACACCACGTCGGGTTGGAGGCGTTTGCACATCGCGATGGCGGAGGCGACGTTCTCCGCCTCGCCGGCGACGGCGATGGCGGGCTCCACGCCGAGCAGGGCGCGCAAGCCCGCGCGCACCAGTTCGCTGTCGTCCACGATCAGGACACGGATGGCGGTTTCTTTCGTGGTGTAGCTCATGTCGAATTTAAGTATCAGTAACAGGTATCAAGTGACAAGAGCGCCCTGCGCACAGACTCTTGATGCTTGAAACCTGACGCCTGTTACTTTCCCGACGCCCAACGTCGAACGATTGAGATCAGGCCTTGGAGGTTGGATGTTCGATGTTGGATGCTGGATGTTCAAAGGGAATATTCACCACCACGCGCGTACCCGTGCCGGGACTGCTGTTCACGCGCAGCCCGGCGCCCAACCGCATGGCGCGCGCCTGCATGTTGTTCACGCCGTGGCCCGTCTGGGCACGCGCCGCCGGGTCGAACCCGGAGCCGTTGTCCTGCACCAGCAGGCAGACTTCGTGATCACCGCGGTGGAGCCGCAGGGTGATCAAGGTGGCGCGGCCATGGCGCAGGCCGTTGCTGATGGCTTCATGCGCGATCTGCAGCGCGTCGGTGATTTGCCCGGGATTGAGCAGCGCGGCGGCTTCGTCGTCGATCTGGATGTCAAATTTCGCCTCACGGCCGGCACCCAGCTCCCCGGTGAGCACTTGCACGGCCTGGCCAAAACTCGCGCGCTGGAGCCGTTCCGGCGCGAGGCCCTGGATGTAGTCGCGCACGTCGCGGATGACGGCGTTGAGCGCGGCCAGGGTCGAGGCGAGCCGGCGCTCGGCTTCGGCGGGATCGCGGTGCACGAGCTCGCGGGCCGATTCAAGCGTGAGACCCGCGGCATAGAGCGACTGGATGATGCCGTCGTGCAGGTCGCGGCCCAGCTGCACCTTTTCCTCCCTCGCGTGGCCGAGCAGCGTTTGCTTGAATTGCGAGTCGGCTTCGGCGCGGCGGCGCTCGTCGCGTTCGAGGATGAGCGCGGTGCCTTGCTCGGCGGAGGTTTGGACGAGGCGTGACAGGTTTTGCACCTCGGACATCGGCAGGGTGTCGGTCGGTGGCCGCAACCATCCCAAAAAGGTGGCTGTAGCCGTGATCAAAAACAAGGCCAGCGCGAGCAACAGCAGCCAGAGCAGCGTGCGCTGCTGCAGTGCGATCAGCCGGCTGGCGGCCGGTGGTTCCGCCTGGTGTGCCGCCACCGCCTCGGCGCGCAGGTGCTGGGTCTGGCGCTGCAGCCAGAACTCCGTCGCCAGCACCGCGGCGATAAAAATCACCAGCGACACAAGCGCGACGCCAAGCACTTGGACGAAATATTTCATCGGGCGGACAACTTACCCCCATTCTGCGCGCCCGACCATAGCTGGCAAATGGATTCACAGGGCCAAGGAACAAGTATCAAGTGGCAAGTGACAGGAGCGGGCAGGCAAAGACCAGCGACAAGCCGTGAATGGTAAACCGAGAACCGTGAACTTCCTTCCAGGAACTTTGAACCTTGAACTTTGAACCTCGAACCCCGATTTTTCCCAACTCGCTAATGAAGTCTTTTTATCTCACCACCGCCATCGATTATGTGAACGGCTCCCCGCACATCGGCCATGCCTATGAAAAGGTGCTGGCCGACGTCATCGCGCGTTTCCGGCGGCTGATGGGCGACCGCGTGTTTTTCCTCACCGGCACCGACGAGCACGGCCAGAAAGTCCAGCAGAGCGCGCGCGCGCGCGGCATCGCGCCGCAGCAGTTGGCGGACGAGGTCAGCGCCGAGTTCCGCGGGTTGTGCGCGAAACTCAATATATCCAACGACGATTTCATCCGCACGACCGAGGAGCGTCACAAGCGCGTGGTGCGCGAGATCCTGCAGCGCCTCTTCGACAAGGGCGAAATCTACCGCGCCGAATACCGCGGTTTCTACAGCACGCGCCAGGAGCAGTTCCTGCAGGAAAAGGACCGCAGTCCCGACGGCACCTGGCCGGAAATCTTCGGCGAAGTCACGGAGATCGTGGAGCCGAATTATTTCTTCAAGCTGCGCGGCTACCAGGACTGGCTGGTCGATTTCCTTAAAAGGCACGAGAATTTCATCTTCCCGTCGTACCGCCAGAAGCAGGTGCTCGAGTTTCTCACCGAGCCGCTCAACGACCTGTGCATTTCGCGCCCGCGCGAGCGCCTGGAATGGGGCATCCCACTGCCGTTTGACGAAAAGTTCGTGACCTACGTCTGGTTCGACGCGTTGGTGAATTACTACACTGCCGTGGTGGACAAGCCCGGATCCTGGCCGGCGGACCTTCACGTGATCGGCAAGGACATCCTCCTGCCGTCGCACGCCATTTACTGGCCCATCATGCTCCATGCCGCCGGCCTGCCACCCCCGCGCATGCTGCTGGTGCACGGCTGGTGGACGGTCAATGGCCGGAAAATGTCGAAGAGCACGGGCAATGCGCTCGATCCGCTCGATTTTGTCACCGAATTCGGGGTCGATGCCTTCCGCTATTTCCTGATCCGCGAGATGAATGTCGGGCAGGACAGCGACTTCACGCGGGAACAGTTTCTCGTCCGCTACAACAGCGAACTCGCGAACAACCTGGGCAATCTCGTCAACCGCACGCTCAACATGATCACGCGCTTTGCCGGCGGTATCGTCCCCGCGGTCGAAATCGCCGAGGAGTCTGAGCGCGAGTTGCGCGTCCTCTGGGAAAAAACCCGCGACGAAGCCATTGTGCTCTGCGAGGGCTTTCAGTTTCACACCGCGCTGGAACGCACCGTCATTTTCATCACCGCGATCAACGTCTATATCGACCAGCGAGCGCCGTGGAAACTGGGCAAGTCCGCCGTCCCGCGCGATGCCGCGCTGCTGCGCTCGACCCTGGCGACGATCGCGGAGGCGCTGCGCCTCGGCGCCACGCTGCTCCAGGCGGTCATGCCCGCGACCACGGAAAAAATCCAGGCGGCGCTTGGCTACAAACCGGGCCCGGAATGGCGCAACGAGCTTGCCTGGGGTCCCCGCCTCACCGGCGCCAGTGTTTCCGCCGGCCTGGTGCTCTTCCCGCGCCCCGATCAAAAGGTGGAAAATTGATGGTGGATTTCCGCCTTCTGTCGGGGCGCGGGAAGATTTCAGATTTCAAATTGCAGATTACAGATCGATTTGTAATCTGTAATCTGCAATCTGTAATTCAACGATGACTATCGTTGACCTCGATCCCGCCGCCAACGCCACGCCGGGTGCCTTGCGCGCGTTTTTGGCCGGATGCCGCGCGGCGGCGGCGACCCGGGGCCGGCCGCAGCTGGTGAGCATTTCCATCGGGGTTGACGCGCTCGATCCGCTGGCCGTGCTTGAGTCGATTTTTGAGCCGAGCGAACTCCATTTCTACTGTGAGCGCCCGGCGCAGAATTTTTCCATCGCCGGCGCCGAGGCGGTCGTGAGCAGCGAGGCCTCCGGGTCGGGACGGTTCGAGGCGGTGCAACGCTTCATCGATGAAACGCTGGCCCACACGATTGCCGTCGGCGACCAGGCCGCGCCCTTCGCCGGGCCGCACTTTTTTACCGCGTTGGCCTTTGCCGACGAAACCGGGGCGGGGGAGCCGTTTCCCGCCGTGCGCGTCTTCGTGCCGCGCTGGCAGGTGGCGCAGGCCGGCGGGCGCACGACCGCCGTGGCCAACCTGCTCGTCGGGGCCGGGGCCGACCTGGACGCGCTCGCCCAAAAAATCTGGCGCGCCCATGCCAAGTTCCGCGCCTTCGATTACGCCGGGCCCGATTTTTCCGCGGCTTCCGCCAGCGCGGAAAAAATCTCCGTGGCCGAATCCGGCGACTACGCGGCGGCCGTGCGGCGCGGACTTGAATTCATCGCCGCCGGCGAATTCAAAAAAATCGTGCTGGCCCGGGCGAAAGACCTCGTGGCATCGCATCCGCTGCATCCGCTGCGCGTCCTCAACGGCCTGCGCCAACGTTTTTCCGACTGCTATGCATTCTCCGTCGCCAACGGCCGCGGCCAAAGCTTCATCGGCGCCAGTCCCGAGCGTTTGCTGAGGGTGCACAACGGGGCCCTGCTGACCGAGGCGCTGGCCGGCTCCGCCCGCCGCGGCGCAACCGCGAGCGATGACGCCGCCTTGGCCGCCGCGCTGGCGCAGAGCGAAAAGGACCAGCGCGAGCACCGCCTCGTGCTCGATTCCATCGTGCGCCGCCTGGCGCCGCTGGGGTTAAAGCTGGAGTTTGCGGAAAAGCCCGCATTGCTGCGCCTGGCCAACGTCCAGCACCTGCACACGCCCGTGCACGCGGCGTTGCCGGCGGGCGTGCGCCTGCTCGACGTGCTGGCACGCCTGCACCCGACGCCGGCCGTCGGGGGCTCGCCGCGCGAACGCGCGGTGGCGCATATTCGCGAAATCGAGGACTTCCCTCGCGGCCTCTACGCGGGCGCGCTGGGCTGGGTCGATGCGCGCGGTGACGGCGAATTTTTTGTCGGCCTGCGCTCGGCGCTCATTGACGGTGCTCGCGCCCGGCTCTACGCCGGCGCGGGCATCGTGGCCGGCTCGTCGCCCGATAAGGAGTTTGCGGAAACCGAGCTGAAGTTTAAGGCCATGCAGGAGGCGCTGCTGACTTAAATGACGAATTCCGAATGGCGAATGACGAGTGATGTGTTACCAATGACAAAGGACCAATAACCAATGACCATCTTGGATTTTCGCAGCGTCAATTCGCTCTGGGGCGGCGTGCTCGTGGAAACGCTCTCGCGTTGCGGCGTGACGCACGCCGTGCTTTCGCCCGGCTCGCGTTCGGCGCCGCTGGTCTTTGCCTTCGCGCGGCATCCGCGCATCGAGTCGATCCCGGTGCTCGACGAGCGATCGGCGGCATTTTTTGCGCTGGGGCTGGCGAAAAAAAACCGGCGGCCGGTCGCGCTCATCTGCACGAGCGGCACGGCGGCGGCCAACTTTTTTCCAGCCATCATTGAGGCCCACGAAAGCGGCACGCCCCTGATTGTGCTCACCGCCGACCGGCCGCCGGAGCTGCGCGATTGCGCCTCGGGCCAGACGGTCGACCAGCAAAAAATCTACGGCGGTTACGTGGAGTTCTACCATGAACTCGCCGTGCCCGAGGCGAGCGAACCGTTGCTGCGCTATCTGCGGCAGACGGTCGCGCAGGCCTGCGCGCGCACCCAGGGTGGCCCGGTGCATCTCAATTGTCCGTTCCGCGATCCACTCGTGCCGGCGGAAGACGGCACGGCGCGGGCACTCGCGAAAAAAATCGACGAGGAATTCTTTGCCCATCTGGAGCCGGCGGCATCCGTTTCCGCGACGGCCATCTGGCAATCTCCGGCTGGTGCGCGCGGCCTGATTTTAGCCGGCCCGGAAATCGTGGCGAATCCGGCGGCCTATGCGGCCGCGATCATAAAAGCAGCGGAGACGCTCGGCTGGCCGGTGCTGGCCGACGCGCTTTCGCCGGTGCGGCACCATGCCGGGGGTCAGGCAACAATCATCACGACTTACGATGCGATTCTTCGCCGTGCCCAGGCGGCGCGCGAACTCGCGCCGAACCACGTGATTTGTTTTGGCGGCTGGCCGGTCAGCAAGGTGCTGCGCGGCTGGCTGGAACAGGCGCAGGCCGAGACGCTGATGATTTCTCCCGGCGAAGCCAATCGCGACGGATTGCATGGTCGCACGCGCCATTTGTCGTTGTCGGCGGAAAGTTTTTCGGTGGCGGGCAGTCCCGTCGCCGATCCAGCCTATGCGGCGCAATGGAGCCGGGCTGAGGCCGCGGCGCGCGCCAGCCTCGATGGCGTGCTGGGGCCAATGGATGAACTCTTTGAGGGCAGGGCGGCGTGGCTGCTCGCGTTGCACCTGCCGGAGGAGACGCCGCTCTTCGTCGCCAGCAGCATGCCGGTGCGAGATATGGAATATTTCTGGCCGGCCCATGGCCGGCGCTGCGAAATGGCTTTCAACCGCGGGGCGAACGGCATCGACGGCACGCTTTCGACGGCGCTCGGCGTGGCCCACGGTGCCGACCGTCCCGCCGTGCTGCTCACCGGCGACCTTGCGCTGCTGCACGACACCAACGGATTCTTATTGCGGCCGAAATTTCGCGGCTCGCTCACCATTGTGCTCATCAACAATCGCGGCGGCGGCATCTTCGAGCACCTGCCGGTGGCCCAGTTCGATCCACCCTTCGAGGAGTTTTTTGCCACGCCGCAGGAGGCGGATTTTGGCAAACTGTGTTCGGCCTATGGCGTGGCGCACGTGCCCGTGCGCGACTGGAAACATTTCACCGGGCTCGTGTCCGTGCTGCCGACGAGCGGCGTGCGCGTGCTGGAGTTGCGCACCGACCGCAAGCGCGACGCGGCCACGCGGAAGAAACTTTTTTCCGACGCGGCGGAAGCCGTGGAAAAGATCTTGGGGTAGGTCGGGGTTTGTCCCCGAGTAAATCATCGTTCTCTTACTCGTTATCGTTCTCCTTATCGAGGCTCTTGAGAGAATGAGAATGATTACGAGAACGAGTACGATTCGGAAGACGATCTACCTTGATTAATTAGCTGCGCATCGACATCCGGCCAAAAACTTCTAACTTCACCGCGATGAAAACCGCCTGGCGGGTTGCCAAAACCTACTCTGACATCCTTTACCACAAGGCTGACGGCATCGCAAAAATCACCATCAACCGGCCCGCGAAGCGCAACGCCTTCCGGCCGGAAACGGTGCAGCAGATGTTTGATGCCTTCAGCGACGCGCGCGAAGACCAAGGCATCGGCGTGGTGCTGCTCACCGGCGCCGGTCCGCACACCGACGGCCAATATGCGTTTTGTTCGGGTGGCGACCAGACGGTGCGCGGCCATGCCGGCTACGTCGGCGAAGATGGCGTGCCGCGGCTGAACGTCCTCGACCTGCAAAAGCTCATCCGCTCCATGCCGAAGGTTGTCATCGCCCTGGTGGCGGGCTACGCCATCGGCGGCGGCCATGTGCTGCACGTGGTATGCGACCTCACCATTGCGGCGAACAACGCAAAATTTGGCCAGGTCGGCCCCAAGATGGGCAGCTTCGATGGTGGTTTCGGCTCAAGCTATCTGGCCCGCCTCGTCGGGCAAAAAAAGGCGCGCGAAATCTGGTATCTTTGCCGCCAGTACGACGCGAAGCAGGCGCTCGACATGGGCCTGATCAATGCCGTCGTGCCCGTGGCCAGGCTCGAAGCCGAGGGCGTGAAGTGGGCCCGCGAAATCCTCGGCCACAGCCCGCTGGCCATCCGCTGCCTCAAGGCCGCGTTCAATGCCGACGTGGACGGCCAGGCAGGGCTGCAGGAGCTGGCAGGCAACGCCACGATGCTTTACTACATGACCGACGAGGCGAAGGAATTTAACCGCGCGCAGAAGGAAAAGCGCAAACCCAGCACCAAGAAATTCCCGTGGCTGCCGTGAGGGGGGATTTCACATCTTTGTAGGAGCCTGCTTGCAGGCGACATTGTTTACCTGGTTCTGAAAACCCTCTTGCCGGCAAAGGTCGCCTGCAAGCAGGCTCCTACAATGGCAGAGGACAAACCTTTCGCGCGGTAGCGCGGGTAGGGCGCGTTATCCTTAACGCGCCGATGTAGTGGCGGCGGATTAGGGATAATCCGCCCTACCTCAAAAGGCCTGTCCTCAGTGCAACAGCCGAAAGGAATCGAGAAAAGCCACGGCTTCAGGACTCGTCTCCTGGCCCGTCGGCCCGATGTACATGACCTGGTAAAGACGGTCGCCCACCACAAAGAAGCGAAGACGGGCGACCGAAGCGCTCGACGAATCCTTGGGATCTTTCGGTGGAATATCGGCGACGACCTCAAGTCCGTTGCTGTCACCAAGCTGATAAGGAGAAGACGTCCGAATCGTTCCATTTACGCTTTTCACCGCGCCATCGCTGGCATTGGCGCAGACTTTTTCGGGACCGCCGGAACTGGCCACGCTGCCGGCCGGATAATCGCAATAGATGACCATATGGGCAATGGCGCCGCCATCGTAGTAAACCATGTTCATCGCGATATTGCCGACCTTGGTCGAAACCTGTTGTGAGCCACGCTGGACGGCGCCTTCGAAAGTCGCCACAAAACGGCCGGCGTCGTCGACCGTGGGGATGGATTTGATAAAGTCGGCGAGTTTGCGTTGGGCGTCTTGCGCCTCGCCCTCTGCTTTTTCCAGGGCCAGGCGGGCGGTCTCGGCTTGGGCCGCAGCTTGTTTTTTGGCTTCTGCTTCGCGCTGTTCGGCCTCCACGCGGGCTGCCGTTTGGGTCTTTGCTTCTTCCTTGCTTTGCTCGGCGCCGGCTTGAGCGGCCGTGGCACGCTGTACGGCGAGATCGCGCTCGGCCGCCTTTTTCTGACTAAGAATGCCAAAAAATAAGGCGAAGAAGACGAGCGCAGCAATGAGGACGATAATGGGGCCTTTTTTCATAATGAATGCCCATGAAACCACAGGGTGGGCATGGTCGGCAGGCAAGCCGCAAGCGCAGGCGAACGCAAAACTAATGTGGCGCGAAGGCGCCTATCGTTCTCGCAGGAATTTTTCGTTGGAACATGTCTTCATGGCATGCCTTTTTCCTGTCATTCCGAGTCGAGCGAGGTACCGAGGCCGAAGGCCGACAGTCTGACATCTCGCGATTTCGCGGGGTGAGGGCACCCCGCCCACAAAATGAGATGGCAGACTGTCGCTTCGCTCGGCTCGGAATGACAAAAATGAAAAGCCGGGGTCAGTGACCCCGGCTACATGTCTAAACAGGAACGGCTGCGCTTAAACCGCTTGCAGGGATTTTTCTTTCAGTCCCAGGAATTCGCGCAAGGAGGGGATCTGGCCGGAGGAGCCGAGCTTGTCGTTGCGGCTGGCGATGAACTTGGCGTATTCATCGATGAAGATCTTGCCCGGCGGGCGAAAATCAAATTCACCCGGCTTGTCGCGGAAAAACTCGCGGTGCACGCGGGTCCAGACGAGGCGGCCATCGGTGTCGATGTTGACCTTGGTCACGCCGAGCTTGGCCGCGGGCAGATATTCGTTGATGTCCACGCCCATCGAGCCGGCGATCTTGCCGCCAGCGGCGTTGATGCGATCCACTTCTTCCTTCGGCACGCTGGAGCTGCCGTGCATGACGAGGGGAAAACCGGGAATGAGCGCCTTGATTTTTTCGAGCACGTCGAAGTGCAGCGACTGGCGGCCCTTGAATTTGTAGGCGCCGTGGCTGGTGCCGATGGCGCAGGCGAGGGAGTCGCAACCGGTCTTCTTCACGAAATCCTCGGCCTCGACCGGGTTGGTCAGCGTGGCGTGCCCGTCCTCGACCTTGATGTCTTCCTCGACGCCGCCGAGCATGCCGAGCTCGGCCTCGACGGACAGGCCCTTGGCGTGGGCGGCCGTGACGACGCGCTTGGTGATGGCGACGTTCGTGTCGTAGGGTTCATGGGAGGCATCGATCATCACGGAGCTGAAGAAGCCGGAGTTGATGCAATCGTAGCAGGTCTCCTCGTCGCCATGGTCGAGATGCACGGCGTAGATGCAATCCGGGAAGATCACGCCGGCGGCGCGGATGATGGCCTCGAGCATGCGCTTGTCGGTGTATTTGCGCGCACCCTTGGAAATCTGGATGATGAACGGCGCCTTGGAGTCGGAGCAGCCGCGAAAGAGGCCCATGGCCTGCTCGGCGTTGTTGATATTGAAGGCACCGACGGCGTATTTGCCGTAGGCGTGTTTGAAGAGCTGTGCGGTGGTGACGATCATGGCGGGAATTAAATGGAGGATAAATGTCCCACCCCTGGCCGTGGCTCGCAAGGGTTTTTTCTGCGCAAATTTGGCGGAAAATTGCGCGATCTTTGCTACCGCACCGGTGGGATGATGTTCGTGGGGTGCCCCGCGCCGCCGCCGACGGCGCCAAAGGTGGGCAAAGGCTGGCCAGAGGTCGTCGGTGCTGTGCTAGTCTGCGTCCCGCCTGGGAGATAATTCCCTATATTGGGCCGGGCATTTATAGTAGGTAGTAAAGGCTGGAGTGTAGACGGGGGAACGCCAAGTAGCGGAGCAATGACGGGGAGCTCCGCTTCGGTGATCGGCGCGGTTCGGTTGGGGCCAGCAAACAGTGCGCGTGGGCTGGTAGGATCACCAACATTTTTCGGCGCGTAGCTGGCAAGAAGATCGATGAGCGGCTGCACCTCTTGGTCAGGTATGGGCGTATTGGTGTAGCTCATCATCTGTTGGAGCAGGGTGACCGTGTTGCGCTCCGGCAGGGTGTGCTCGTAGTTTTGGTATTGGGTAAAGCCGTCCGGGCCGATCGTGGATTGAATCTGGTTGTCGATCTCGGCATTGGATTGCTCCACCAGCTGTTTGATCTCGGCGCCATCAGTACGCGGATTGAGGCCTTGGTCGCGGGCGGCAATCATCGTGTCGCGCGCGGCATTCTGTTTTTGCACGAGCAGATTTTGAAATGCATCAATCTGCGCAGGCGAGAGGGCAAGTTTTTGCGCGAGGTTTTTGAAAAGTGGCGCGTAGCTGCCGTTGAGTGCGGCTTTTTGCTGCAGAGCCAGGAGCTTGACGAACTGCGGATCGTTCATCATCGCCCGCATGTTGCCGAATGGGCCGCGCTGGCGTTGGTCATCAGGCGAATTTTGCGAGGCCTCGTCGGAGCGTTTCGCGGCTTTCTTGCTGGCGCTGGCCTGCAGCGCAGCGAGCTTGGTCTCGAACTCGTGCTGGTGGAGCTGCGCATCGAGGTCTTTCTCCTGCAAGGCGGCATTCAGCTTGATGATCTCCAAGTGTTGATTCCAGGCCAGGGCAGCGCCGCCGAGCGTGGTGAGCGCGAGAAGAATGAGCAGATAGTTTCGGGGTGAAGTCACGATGCAAGCATGACGCAAGCCGGGGAGAAAAGTAACAAGTATCAGGTAGCAAGTGTCAGGAAATAAGTAACAAGTGTCAGGTATCAAGTAACAAGAGAGCGCTGCGCGCTTATTCCTGATGTTTGAAACCTGTCTCTTGTCACTTGATACCTGTTACTTTTTACCGTGGCGGAAACTCAAACTCGGTCTTGTTTTTCTTGAGCACGAGGTAGGCGCTGAAGGCCGAGCCGCGTTTCGAGATGAAGCCTTCGATCAGGTTGGTGCGGCCGTTTTCAAACAACTCGCGCACTTCCTCGGTCGACAGCTCCTTCTGGCAAAGAAAGCGCTTGAGCGTGAAGGCAACGCGGCCTTCCTGGTCGGGTTTGCGGATGTAATAGGCGTCGTCCGTCTGCACGATCTCGCCCTTGAGCAGCTTGCTTTCGCCGATGACGAGGCCCTTGGAAAGGTCGGGCGGAACCTTGGCTTTTCGCTCGATGGGCTTGCCGTCCTTGCCGACGCGGGGTTTGCGCGGCGGGAATTCCCAGGTGATTTTCGGGCCGGCGCGCAGCAGGAACGCGTCGAAGGGCCGGCCCTTTTTCGAAATGAAGCCCTGGATGAGGTCGGACTTGCCCTGCGTGACCATCTGGATGGCGGCCTCGCGCGGGATGGGTTTCTGGCACATGAGCCGGCCCACGCTGAAGGTTTGTTTCCATGCGTCGCCCTCGCGTTCGCGCAGGACGTAGCTGGTGGGCGCTTCGCAGAGCTCGGCGCCGGTTTTCGGGTCGGTCCAAAACGGAGTGAGTTCGGCCAGCTCGAATTTGTTGCCAAAATCGAGTTCGACCCTGCGCTGGCCTTCTTTTTTGAGGTTGTCCACGATACGCAGTTTAGCAGGGAATCGGTTGCCCGTCCGAGGTGACACAAACCCATCCAGCGGACCGATTTCCCCGGCGGCCACGAGCTGGCGCACTTCGCTCTCCTCGAGTTTTCGGCCGGTCATCACCTTGTAAACCGTGAGCACGCCGTCGCGCGATTTGTAGCCACGGAGCGTTTCGAGCATCGGCTTGCCGTCGGTCGGCGAGATGATGTCGGTCACGCGCGAGTTGGATTCGTCCTCCTCGAAATGCTTGGTGCGGTCGACGATGCCCCTGGTCACTTCGACGATCTCGGCCATGAATTTGTCGCGGGGAAATTTGCCCTGTTCCATCTGGCGGAGCTTGTATTCCCACTCGCCGGTCATGTCGGGCGTGGTCAGCGCGTCGGCTTTGACCGCGCCGAGAAACTGCAGCAGCGACTCCGCCTTCGTCGTGGGTGCGAGTTCGCGTTGCAGGCGCTCCATGTATTTCTGGTTGATCAGGCCGTCGATCGTGTCGGCGCGGGTGGCGGGCGTGCCCAGGCCGCGTTCCTTCATGGCCTCGGCGAGTTCCTCGTCGTCGACGAGTTTGCCGGCGCCTTCCATGGCGGAGAGCAGCGTGGCCTCGGTATAGCGCGGCGGCGGCTTGGTGGTTTCCGCGTGAAGGATGGCTTCGATGGTTTTCGCTTTGGGCGGCTGGCCATCCGCGGCATCGAGCGCGGGCAGCGCCTTCGAGTCGGGTGAGTCGTCATCCAGTGTGGTTTTGCCGTAAACGGCGAGCCAGCCGGGGAAGGTGAGGACCTTGCCCTCGGTCTTGAAGGTGTGCTCCTTGATGACGCTGAGGCGCGTGGTGATGTCGAACTCCGCCGCCGGGTAAAACACCGCGATGAAGCGCCGGGCAATCATGTCATAGACCTTGGCCTCCGATTCATCGAGATGCATCGCCTCGTGCGCGGTCGGGATGATGGCGAAGTGATCGGAAATCTGGGCGTTGTTGAAAATGCGCTTGTTCGGGCGCAGCCAGCCCTCGGCCAGCACTTTTTTCGCGTGCGGCGCGAGGCTGCCGGACAGGTTGTCGAGGGCTTCGCGACAGGTGGGGATGTAATCCTCCGGCAGGGCGCGCGAGTCGGTGCGCGGATAGGTGATCATCTTGTGCCGCTCGTAGAGGGCCTGCGCGATCTGCAGCGTGCGGCGCGCGGGAAATCCGTAGCGGTTGTTGGCCTCGCGCTGGAGCGTGGTCAGGTCGTAGAGCCGCGGCGCGGCCTGGCTGCTGCCCTTTTTTTCCTCGGAAACGGTGGCGGGCGGATGGCCCTGGCAGGCGGCGAGGACGGCCTCGGCGAAGGCTTTTTCCCAAATGCGGTCGATGCGGTCGTGGTCGTCGTTCTCCGCTTTTTTAAAGTTGGCGCGCTGATAGACGCCCTCGTAGCGGCCCTTGGTGACCTCGAAGGTGGCGGTGATGCGCCAGTACGCCCGGGGCTTGAAATTTCGAATCTCCTGCTCGCGCGCATAGACGATCGCGAGAGTGGGAGTCTGCACGCGACCGACGGAGGCGACGTTGCCCGCGCGGGAGCCGAACATGCGCTTGGTCAGCGCGCGCGTGCCGTTGATGCCGATGAGCCAGTCGCTCTCGCTGCGACAGCGGGCGGCGTCGGCGAGCCCGGCCATCTGCTTGCCGTCACGCAGGTTTTTGAAGGCCTCGAGGATGCCGCCGGGCGTCATCGTCTGCATCCACGCGCGCTTCACCGGCAGCTTGGCTTTCGTGAGCTGGTACAGGTAGGTGAAGATAAGTTCGCCCTCGCGGCCGGCGTCACAGGCGTTGATGACCTGGTCCACGTCTTTGCGCGCGAGAAGTTTTTTCAGCAGGGTGAAGCGATCCTTCGAGGCCGCGATCGGCTTGAGGCCGAACTTCTCGGGGATGATGGGGAGCATTTCGAGGCGCCAGAAGCCATATTTCTTCTTGTCGATATCCTCGGGCATCTCCAACTCCACGACGTGGCCGACGGCGGAGGAGATGACCCATTCGTCGTTTTCGTAGTGCTCGCCCTTCTTGGGCACTTTGCCGAGGACGCGTGCGAGGTCGGCGGCGACGGACGGTTTCTCGGCGATGACAAGTGACTTCATGAAGTCGCGAGGCGATAGGCCCCGCCCGCGACAATTTCAAGCACGACTTTTTTTGCCAACGCGATTTACGGATACAAAACTTTAGGCAATGGGACGATCAATGCTTGTTGAATAAGCGCAAAACTGTATGATTTCCCTTACATGGAAGCTGGCTTCAAAAAGTTGACGATGACGTCACATCCATGGACGAAATGGTCGGCGATCGGCATCGCCACAATGGCCGTCGTCGTCATCGTCGGCTGGACGGCGCGAATACCGATTCTCACCACCTTCCTGCCGGACGGCCCGCCCATGGTGATGAATGCCGCCCTGTGCCTGCTGCTTTCCGGCGCGGGACTTTTCGCGGCGAGTGGGAAACATTACAAAATAACCAGGGTGTGCGCCACCGTGGTGCTGCTCGTGAGCGGTCTCACCCTGCTCGAATACGCCCTGGGCTGCTCGCTCGGCCTTGATGGGCTCTTTGGGAAGCAAAACTTGAATCTGGCTGTGGACCATCCCGGCCGAATGGCGATCACGACCGCGGGGGCGCTTTTTTTGGCGGGAATCTCATTTTTGCACATCACCGGGAGACGGACCTTCCACTGGCTTTTTGCTTTTTCAGGCGGGAGCATCCTGGTGCCGGCCTTGCTGCCCCTTTTCAGTTACTTCGCCGGGATTCTTCCGACCGAGGCATGGATTGCCCATCGCGGAACATCGCTTCCCGCCGGACTCTGCCTCGGTTTGCTGGCCAGCGAACTGTTGCGCTGGTCGGCGGGCGATGAAGTGCATAAGAAAATCATGCCGCCGTTGCTCGCCATGGCCCTGGCGATCCTGACCACGGTGGGGATTGTGTCGGAAGCCAGCAACACCGAGTTGGTGGACGCCAATCGCTGGGTGGCGCACACGTATGAAGTTAGCGACAGGATCGATCGCGTTGTTGCAGCGATGGGGCATTTCGAAGCATTAACGCGCGCTTATTGCATCGTTGGCGACCCGCTTTACCTAAAAAAATATGATGCCTATCGCGCTGATGTTACCGCTCAAATCGACGCTTTGGAGCAGTTGGTCGCCGATAATCCCGCCCAGCAAGAGCGGGTGCGGGCACTGCGACCCTGGGCGCAGCAAAAATTTGAGCTAAATGACTCGCTGGTCCGGGCCCGGCAGAAAGGTGACGTGGAAGCGGTCGCGCCGATCCTGGTCTCTGAACACCAAAAAATCTCATCTGATGCCAGCCAGTTGATGACCGAGCTTCATCAGGAGGAGGACCATTTGCTGGTGCTGCGAAAGGCCAAGGCCGCGGTTATGGAATATAACACGCGAATCCTTCAGCTGGTGGGCAGCCTGACCGCGATCTCGCTGATGGTGCTCGCGCTCATCCTGGCCCAGCGGGCCACGGCGGCCCAACAGCGCGTCGAGCGGGCTCTGCGGCAAAATGAAGAACGCTTCCGCCTGGTGGCGGAGGCGGCCAGCGACGCGATCGTCATCGCGGATCCGGAAGGGAATATTGTTTCCTGGAATCCCGCGGCTGAGCAGATGTTTGGCCATAGGACAATGGAGGTGATCGAACAGCCCTTTGAAATGCTCATGCCGCTGCGTTACCGCGAAAAACACCAGGTGGTGGTGAAACGGCTCCAGGCCGGCGGGGTTCCGCGGGTAATCGACCGGATGGTCGAATTGCACGGCTTGCGCAAAGATGGGACGGAATTTCCGCTCGAACTTTCACTGGCTTCCTGGAGAACCGCCGAGGGGCCGTTTTTCGGCGCAATCATGCGCGACATCACCCGCCGGAAAAAAATGGAGGATGACCTTCGGGCCGCGAGTGCGGCCGCGCAGGAGTCGGCCCGCCTGAAATCGCAATTTTTGGCCAACATGAGCCACGAAATCCGCACGCCAATGAACGGGGTCGTCGGCATGATCAACCTGCTGCTCGACACCCCGCTGACGCCCGAACAAGTCAACCTTGCCGGCACCGTCCGTACCAGCGCCGACTCCCTGCTGCATATCATCAATGACATCCTCGACTTTTCGAAGATCGAGGCCGGCTTGCTCAGCTTCGAAGCCCTGCCGTTCGACCTGCGCGAGCCGGTGGAGAGCTGCCTCGGCATCATTGCGGAAAAGGCTCATGCCAAGGGGCTCGAACTCGCCTACCTCATCGAGGAAAACGTCCCCACGCAATTGATCGGCGATCCCACGCGGCTCCATCAAATATTGGTCAATCTCATTGGCAATGCGGTGAAGTTTACGGCCCGTGGCGAGGTGGTGCTGAACGTATCCAGGGAAAGCGAAGGAAACCGGCGGGTGCGGCTGCGGTTCTCCGTTCGCGACACCGGCATTGGCGTCAGCGCTGAATCCAAGGAAAATCTTTTCCAGCCATTCAAGCAGGCTGACAACAGCACGACGCGCAAATTCGGGGGCACCGGCCTGGGCCTTGCGATCAGCCGCCAGCTCGTCCATCTCATGGGCGGGGACATCCAGGTGGACAGCGAACTCGGCCATGGTTCGACCTTTTGGTTCACTGCGGAATTTCCCTTGCAGGAACCGACACCCAAGGTCGTGGCACCGCGGGCGAACCTGGCCGGTTTCCGCGCGCTCGTGGTCGATGATAATGAGACCAACCGCGAAATTCTCCGGCGCCAGCTTACCTCCTGGCAGATTCAAGTGACGTCCGTGGCCAGTGGGGCGGAAGCACTCGCCACCTTGCGCAAGGCCGCCGCATCCGGCGCGCCATTTCATTTGGGCATCCTCGACATGATGATGCCTGACATGGACGGGCTTGAGCTCGCCAAGGCTTTGCGCGCCGAGCCCGCCTTCAATGAACTAAAGCTCATCATGCTGACCTCGATGGGGCACAAATTGTCGCGCGCTGAACTCGACCAGGCGCGAATCGGAGCCTGCCTCATCAAACCCGCGCGCCAGTCGCAACTTTATGAGACGCTGGCCAGCGTCATGGCGGGCAAGGTCTCCGAAAGCATCCCGGCTCCGGCCGCCGTGGCCAGCCCCCGTCCAACCCATATCTCGGCCGACCTGCCGATCCGCCTCCTTCTCGCGGAGGACAATCTGGTGAATCAAAATGTGGCCCGGATGCAGCTCGCCAAATTTGGCTATCACGTCGATATCGTCGCCAATGGCAAAGAGGCCGTAAGCGCTGGAAAAAGTGGGAATTATGACGTCATCCTCATGGATTGCCAGATGCCGGAAATGGACGGCTATGAAGCCTCCAGCCAGCTTCGGGGGTGGGAGCGTGAACGCCGGGATCGCGGCGAAATCTTCACGCCGTTGCACATTATTGCGATGACCGCCAATGCCATGCAGGGAGACAGGGAAATCTGTTTTGCGGCAGGAATGGACGACTACATCACCAAGCCGGTGCGGCAATCGGAACTCGCCGCCGCCCTGGCGCGCACTCCGCACGCGATGCTGTGAACTCTGGTCGGAGACTTTACAGAAGATCGCAAAGGCCGCTAAGAAAAAACAGGGCAACCCGATTTTAACCACTGATGAACGCTCATGGGCACTGATCCGGATTCATCACTTCAAGCTATAATATTCAATAATTTTTGTCATTCCGAGCCGTGCAGGAATCTCAGCCGACAATAACAGAAGCTGGGAGATTCCTCGCCCGTTCGACGGGCTCAGGGCTACGGAGCACGGCTCGGAATGACGGGTGGTAGTTGATAGTCTTTTTTCAGCCGCCGGATTACTGCGATTTAAGTTTAGCGGCCTGGTTGAGATCGGCCGCGGCGCCATCGAGGTCGCCCTTCGATTCCTTGGCAAATCCGCGGTCGTTGTAGGCCTCGGCATTGTGGGGATCCAAGGCGATGACCTTGTCGTAGTCGGCAATCGCGCCATCAAAGTCGTTGATGGATTCCCTGACGCGAGCGCGGGAAAAGTAGGCCACGACATCTGTCGGGTCCAAGGCGATGGCTTTGGTGTAGTCGGCGATGGCACCGGCGACGTCGCCTTTGTCCGATTTTTCCCTGGCGGAGGCGTCAAAGCCGGCGGCCGTCGTGGGCGGCGGGGTTGAGCACGCGGAGACAAAAACCAGCGAGGCCCAAAGCAGACCGAGGTGAAACAAGCGGCGCGAGTTCATGGTTGGAGCGAAGTCACTTTGAAACAGTGTCTGCTGCGCGACCCAACAAAAAACGGGTGGAATAAATCCAGTTTTAACCGCGGATGAACGCAGATGGACACAGATTCGAAAATTTCATTTTCAGTGGCTCGACTGCTGCAATTTTAGTGCCGTGGCCTGGCTGTAATCCGCGGTGGCTCCATCGCGGTCGCCCTTGGCCATCTTGACGTTGCCGCGGTTGGAGTAGGCCTCCGCGCAACTGGGATCCAATGCAATGACTTTGTTGTAGTCGGCGAGGGCACCATCCAAATCGCCTTTTTCACCCCTGACACAGCCGCGGTTGTTGTACGCGCTGGCGGAACCGGGATTTAATGCGATGACTTTATCGTAGTCGGCGAGAGCGCCTTCAAGATCACCTTTGTCATCCTTGGCGTTGCCACGGTTGTTGTAGGCGCCGGCGTAACTGGCATCAAATTCGATGGCTTTATTGAAATCGGCAATGGCGCCAGCAAGGTCGTTTTTGGCATATTTGGTGAGGCCGCGGTTATTGTAGGCAATGGCGTAACTGGGGTTCAATTCGATGGCCTGATCGAAATCATCGATGGCGTCATCGAGAAAACCTTCGGCTTTCTTGGTGTTGCCTCGGTTAAAGTAGGCTGGAGCGCAGTCGGGTTGTAATGCGATGGCTTTGTTGTAGTCGGCGATGGCGCCGGCGAAGTCGCCCCTGGAATATTTAGCCTTCGCCGAATCACAATAATCATTGGCCGTCTTCGGGGTGGAAAGCGTGGGGACGGAAGCCCGTCCATCGTCAATGGGTCTTTTTCTCTCGTGATACGGTTTTTTCTGTTGGTAAAGGCTGAGATGTTGGCGTGCTCGATCTGCGTCGTCTTTCGACAGGGTGGATTCCAGGCATTTGCTTTCCCACTTCACGGCTTCGTTGAAGTTGCCCGCCTCGGCGTCAGCTGCCGCCAGCGTATCGAGGCAGTAGATGTTTTTCCATTCCTTTAATTCGCAGGCTTTCGTGGCGTATTCCACGGCCTTTGAGCCATTCCGAATCGTGTCCTCTGGGCAGGTCGCCAATATCCAGGCAAGGTCGTTATAGGCGCTGGAGAAGTTGGGATCCAGTTCGATGGTTTTGGTGTAGTCGGCAATGGCGCCGGCAAAGTCGCCCTGTGCATGCTTGGCGTTGCCGCGGCGGCGGTAGATTTTGGCGGAACCGGGGTTTAATGTGATGGCTTGGTCGTAGTCGGCGATGGCACCGGCGAAGTCACCCGTGGAATATTTAGCCTTCGCCGAATCACAATAATCGTTGGCCGTTTTTTGTGCGGAAAGCGTGGGGGCGAAAGCCAGCAAGGCCCAAAGCAGGCCGAGGTGAAGCAAGGGGGATTGTTTCATGGTTGGGGCAAAGCCACGTTGAAACAGTGTCCGCCGCGCGACCCAACAAAAAACGGGCGGACAAAGCCGGTTTTAACCGCGGATGAACGCAGATAGACCCTCCTTCGCCAGAGGCTACGGAGGGCAGGCACGGATTCGAAAATTTTCCTTCAGTGGCTGGATTGCTGGGATCTTAGTTCAGCTGCCTTCTTGAAATCAGCCGTAGCACCCGCGAGGTCGCCCTTGGCTTTTTTCTCGACGCCACGATTGAGGTAGGCGGGGGCCAAACTGGGGCTTAATTCGATGGCTTTGTCGAAATCGGCAAAGGCGCCGTCGTCATCGCCCTTGCCTTGCTTGGCGACGCCGCGGTTGTAGAAGGCATTGGCGTAATCGGGTTTCAATGCGATGGCCTCGGTGTAATCGGCAATGGCGCCGTCGAGATCGTGTTTGGCGTACTTGACTGCGCCGCGGTTGTAGTAGGCGTCAGAATAACGGGGATTCAAATCAATGGCTTTTCCGAAATCGGCGATGGCCCCGTCGAGGTCGCCTTTGTCATCCTTAGCGATACCGCAGCGGTCGTAGGCGTCGGCATAATTGGGTTTTAATTCGATGTCCTTGGTGTAATCGGTGATATCGCCATCCTTGGGTTTCAATGCGATGGCCTTGGTGAGGTCAGCGATGGCCCCGTCGCGATCACCCTTGGCTTGCCTGACTACGCCGCGGTTGTAGTAGGCATCGGCGTAATCGGGTTTCAATGCGATGGCCTTGGCGTAATCGGCGATGGCATCGTCGCTGTCCCCTTTATCGTCCTCGGCCTTGCCGCGGTAGTTGTAGGCGTTGCCGGTGGTGGCGGAATCGGATTTCCGTTCAATAGTTTTGGTAAAGTCGGAGATGGCGCCTTCGTAATCGCCCTTGGCGTCCTTGGCGAGGCCGCGGCAGTTGTAGTCGCTGGTAAAACCGGGCTCCAACTCGAAGACTTTGGTGAAGTCGGCGATGGCACCATCGAAATCGTGTTTAAAGTACCTGGCGGATCCGCGGTCGTAATATCTGTCAGAATTATCCGAATCTAATTCAATTGCTTTGGTGTAGTCGGCAACGGCTCCGTCGAGGTCGCCCTCGGGCTCCTTGGCGTTGCCGCGACTGGAGTAGGCCTCGGCGCTATCAGGTTTCAATTCGATGACCTTGGTGAAGTCGGCGATGGCGCCGTCGAAATCTCCCTTGGCTTGCTTGGCGTTGCCGCGGTCGTTGTAGTCGCGGGTAAAAGTGGGATCTATCTCGATGGCTTTGGTGAAGTCGACGATGGCACCATCGTGATCCCCTTTCTCATCCTTGTCGGCGCCGCGGGTGGAGTAGGCGTCGGTATAATTGGGATTTAATTCAATGGCCTTGGTTAAGTCGGTAATGGCGCCGTCCTTGTCACCCTTGAAATTCTTGGCGATGGCGCGGTTGTAGTAGGCGTCGGCATCCTTGGGGTCTAATTCGATGGCTTTGGTAAAGTCGGCCATGGCGCCGCTGTACTCGCCTTTGGCGACTTTGGCTTTGCCGTTGTCGTAGTAGTCAGCAGCCGTCTGCGCGGAAAGCGTGGAGGTAAATGTCAGCAAAGCCCAGAGCAGGCCGAAGCGAAGCAAACGGTGTGGTTTCATGGCTGGGACAAAGCCACGTTGAAACAGTGTCCGCCGTCCGACCCAACAAAAAACGGATGGGTAAAGCAGTTTTAACCGCGGATAGCCTGCCCTTCGTAGCTCAAAGAGCGAAGTAGGGGACGCGGAGTCGGACGAATGACCAAGGACGAATAACCAATGACCAATGTGAGATTCCTCGCGCGGCTCGGAATGACAATAGGGGAGTGATGGCTGGCGCTTACGCGGTCGCCAGCTTCGGCGTTTCGGCCAGCGCGCTGTCGAGCGAAGCCAGGAGCTGCTCGATGGTCTCGTCGGTCTCGTCGCCCATGTTGGAAATGCGGAAGGTTTTGCCTTTCAGTTTTCCGTAGCCGCCGTCGATCACGAGCTTGTGCTTTGACTTCAAGGTCTTGTTCAGCGCGGCGAGGTCGATGTTCAGGGTGTTGGCGAAGCAGTTGAGCGTGACCGAGCCGTGGCCTTCCTTGGGGAACAGCTTGAAGCCCTTGGCAAAAAAGAAATCGCGCACTTTTTTGTTCAGGCGCGCGTGGCGGGCGTAGCGTGCTTCCACGCCCTCGGCCTTGATGTCTTCGAGTTTCGACTTGAGCGCGTAAATCAGCGAAATGACGGGCGTGCTCGGGGTCATGCCGTTTTCGTGGTTCTTCTGGAATTCGACGAAATCGAAATAATATCCGCGGCTGTCGATTTGCGCGGCGCGGTCGAGCGCGCGTTTCGAGACGGAGAAAATCGCGAGGCCCGGCGGCATGGCCAGCGCTTTTTGCGAGCCGGTGATCAGTACGTCGATGCCGAGTTCGTCCTTCTTGATCGGGAGCGCGCTGAAGGAACTGACGGTGTCGACGATCGAGATGACCTCGGGAAACTCGCGGATCACGGCCATGAGCGCGGTGAGGTCGCTCATGCAGCCGCAGGAGGTTTCGTTGTGGATGAAGGTGATGGCGTCGTAGGCGCCGGTCGCGAGCTCGCGGCGGACGGCCTCGGGATCGACCGGCTGGCCCCATTCAAACTTGAGGGCGCCGGCCGGCTTGCCGCAGCGCAGGGCAACGTCGTTCCACTTGTCGGAGAACGCGCCGTTCATGCAGGTGAGCACCTTCTTCTTCGTGACGTTGCGGATGGCGCCTTCCATCACGCCCCAGGCGCTGCTGGTCGAGAGATAGACCGGGTCCTTCGTGTAAAAGAGCGCCTGCAAGTCGGGCTGGAGCGACTGGTAGAGCGCGACGAAGTCCGTGCTGCGGTGGCCGATCATGGGCTGGGCCATGGCGCGGAGCGTTTTTTCCGAGACGGCGATCGGGCCGGGGATGAAGAGTTTGTAGCTCATGGGTGAAGAAAGAAGGATTAATTCTGAAGCCAGGAAACCAAGAGAAAAAGACATGTAGCATCTTGCCTAATCGCTCATGGCTTTATGGCTTCTGAATTTATTTTTTAGAGACTTTGATGATTTTGGTGTTGGCCTCGGCGAGCAGGAGCACGCGGGGCTGCCAGTTGGCGGCTTCGCGCTCATCGACGACGGCAAACGACATGATGGTCAGCAGGTCGCCGCGGCGGCCGAGGTGCGCGGTTCCGCCGTTGAGGCTGATGGTCTTCGAACCGGCGGGCGCGGCGATGGCGTAGGTTTCAAAACGCTCGCCGTTGTTCATGTTGCCGACCAGGATGCGCTCGTATTGCAGCATTCCCACCATTTCCATGAATTCGACGTCAATAGCCAGGCTCCCCTCGTAATTGAGGCTGGAGTCGGTCACCTCGGCGCGGTGAATCTTGGACTTGAGTAGATTGAGTTGCATGACGCGGCGCGTAGCGTTGTAAGAACCCTTTAACAAGCGAAACCCACGGCTATCCGTCAATCACCAATCCCGCATGTCCCTGTCCTGGTTTAAGAAAAAATTCGAGGAGCTCGAGCTCTACACGATCGACGTGATCTACGGGCGTCGCTCGGATACGGGCGCGGCCATTTACGCAGGTTTTTTGCAGTCGCTCTCGGCGGTTTTCAGCGGGCTGGTGCAGGCCCGGCTATGGCTCTATCGGGAGCGCCTGCTGCGCGACCAGCCGCTCGGCTGCCTCGTCGTCGTGGTCGGCAACCTCACCGTCGGCGGGACCGGCAAGACCCCCGTGGTGGAAAAGTTTGCCCGGGCGCTGGCCGACCGAGGCCGCAAGGTCGCCATCCTCAGCCGCGGTTACAAGAGCAAGGCGCCACCGATTTGGCGAAAATGGTGGAATTGGCTCACGAACGCGGCCGAGCCGCCGCCCCGCATCGTCAGCGACGGCCGCAGCGTGCTGCTCGACAGCGAAGTGGCGGGCGACGAGCCCTTCATGCTCGCGCGCAACCTGCCGGGGGTCATTGTGCTGGTGGACAAAAACCGCGTGAAGGCGGGGGCCTACGCGATCAAGAAATTCGGTTGCGACACGCTGGTGCTCGACGACGGTTTCCAATACCTGCCGCTCAAGGGCCGGCTCAACCTGCTGCTGGTGGACAAAACCAATCCCTTCGGAAACGGCCACCTGCTGCCGCGCGGCATCCTGCGCGAGCCCGTGAAACACCTGCGCCGGGCCAGCTACGTTTTCCTCACCAAATCCAACGGCCAGCGCGACGCCGAGCTCGAG
>Ga0210392_10000315_pt1 | contig 32921 bp, 30 predicted proteins | sample IncBWC30OmetaG_FD_161057 | JGI IMG/M metagenome (GOLD analysis project Ga0210392, IMG submission 161057) | Forest soil microbial communities from Barre Woods Harvard Forest LTER site, Petersham, Massachusetts, United States - Inc-BW-C-30-O ... | reverse complement strand
CCCCGGCAGCGCTACTTTCTTTACCCCTAGCTCTTGCGCCTCACGTTCGTTTTTGGCGGAGAAAAAACCTCGGTCGGCGGTGGCCATCTTTGGCGCTCGCTCGAAGCAAGCTTGATGTTGTTGGAGGGCCGGCATCCAGGCCGTGGTATCGTCCGGATTGCCCTCGAGAACTTGGTAACCGCTCACGATGCCGTTTTCCACCTCGTCAATGCGCACCAGCCTACCAAACTCGTTGGGCTTGTGCGCTTTCCCTTTGCGAATCACTTCGGTGTGCGGTTCGAACAGGCTCAACACTTTGCTTTCCACGTGGCAGTTCCCACCCCATACTCGTTCCTTGGTTTGCGTGATCACCTTCTCGACCAAAGGTAGGAAGTGACGCAACTGCCCGATCTGTGCTTCGACCCGCAGGAGCTTGCCCACTACTTTCAGCCGCCCCTTCCTCCATCTTTGCACCACTTCGCTGGCCTGTCGCATTACGCCCCGGGTCAGCCCCACTAACTTTTTGTAACTATCCCGCATCCGCTGCAAGGGGTTGGGCCCTGTGTTTTGCAACACGCTTTAGCTAGAAGTGAACGACAGATCTGCCGCTTACGACCGCCTTTGTCAGAACTGTTGCTGGGAGGAAAAAAAATGGGCTGAAGCGATCCAAGAAGAAATTCCACGGGAACTGAGTTCTTTACTGCAAGTGATCTTCAAGAGACGGCGTCAATATAAACATTCGCTATTTCCCATATCTTAAGTCTGGCTGCGAACAGAGGCGTCAAGACTGAAGACGGCACATCAGCTGACCAATACGATCGCGGTCTGTTACATTTTGCCAATCCGAATACCGATTGCCGTGTTGTAAGCCTGACCCATCGCCGTGTATCAGTGCTCTGGAATTGCAAGCTCAGATTGGAGCTTCGCAGTGAAGATGTTCGCCCCGGCTGGGTTAAGATGAAACCCATCTTTGAATAAGGAAGGCTGCATGGCACCCGGCAGTTCCGGAATTAACACTCGGATGCCTGCTTCCTTCCCTGCCGACGCCAGGACATCAGCATGATCTTGCTTTAGCGAAGGAGGGACTACTATCGTCAGCCGTATCCCGTATTGTTCGGACAGTTCCTTCAGTTCTCTGAGTCGAGGCCAGGCTTTGAGTCGCACCTCTTCTGGGCCAACGGGGGGAGCAGGGCGCATTGTAAGTGTAAGCGCCAAAGTCCCCATACCTGGCATTACCAGACCCAACAGAACTTTTCTGGTCTCCGCCCGATAGGCAAACCACTCGCTCCAGTGAGCGAACATTGAACTACTTAAAGTGGTGGCGTCCGCATGCTGGCGCCGGCCGAGACTTGCGATGTCGGTTGGATCCATATACTGAGCCATGAAGTCTCCTCGAGTATCATTACCAATGAATTGATTCACGGAAGTGAATAGCACGACATCGTGCGGCCGGGCGCCGCTCCGGAGTAGCCTACGCAGCACGTAGTAATGATCGAGATATTCTGTCTGCTCAAAAACCAGGCGGTGTATGTCGAAGTTCTTGGATAGCACATTCCTTAGGGTGGGATAATCAACCCCTAACAGCAGTAGAGAGTTTCCGAAAAGCAACATCGTTGGTTTCCCTGATACCGAGTAATTTGCGAGTTTCTCTGAATCGCGATACTCGATCAAGGTCCGACGCATGATCTTGCTTACGCGATGGATTCCGAGGATTGTGGCTGTCTCGGAGGCCAGCCCGATAAACACGATCCCTACAACGATCGCCAAAATGCTACGATGAGTCCTGCGATCAGCCCATTGCGATTCAGAACTGGAAGTAGATAAAAGCATTCGCCTGGTTCGCTCCAAAAAGTACGATGGCCAGCACGCAGGTCAATGCAACAGCAACGCGTTGAAAATGCGGCCGGCTCTGAAACAGGTATTCATCCCCCGTTGCCTCGAGATATAGATCGAGCACGAACAACGGGACGGAGAATGCAATCAGAAATTTCGTCGCAACAGAATACGACGGCTGCCAGCTCCAATTTGTGAGTCCCTGAATAAATGTCCATGCGAAACTCAACGATTCGCCTCGGAAGAATATCCAGGAGAGGCAAACTACGTGGAAAATGATGATGCGGTGCACCCATCGCAGAAGGAAAGCACTGCTTGACCGTTGCTTCGCTACTCCAAAAACCCGCTCCAAAGCAAGGCCGACTCCGTGGATGCCTCCCCAGATCACAAACGTCCAATTGGCACCGTGCCAGAGCCCTCCCAGCAACATCGTAGTCAGAAGGTTTGACATCGTGCGGCTCTCGCCCTTCCGATTCCCACCCAACGAGATGTACAGGTAGTCACGCAACCACGTGCTCAGACTGATGTGCCAGCGCCGCCAAAACTCCTGTAGTGTCAGTGAGAAGTAGGGCTGACGAAAATTGACCATGAAATGAAAGCCGAGTATTTGTGCCGCCCCACGGGCGATGTCACTGTACCCACTGAAATCACCGTAAATTTGCCAAGCGAACGCATACGTTCCGAGCAGGACGACCGGTATGTTGGGCGGTCCCAATCTCCCCTCGAAAGCGGCGTTGGCAATCAATGCGCAGTTGTCGGCGATTACACACTTTCGAAACAATCCTTCTGCTATGAGAACCATGCCGTCGAGGGCTCTTTCTGGTTGCCAAAAGCGTTGATTTTGAACCTGTGGTAACAGGTGATCGGGTCTCTGAATTGGTCCAGCAATGAGATGAGGAAAAAGACTAATGAACAGGGAGTATTGGACAAAGCTGTCCGCCGGCTCAATTTTCCTGTGATAGACATCGACGATATAGGCGACTTCTTGAAAGGTGTAAAACGAAATTCCGGGAGGCAGGATGATCTTCAAGAATGAGATTGGCAGTTTGATCCCAGTCAGAGTGTGCGCCGCAAGAGCAAAAGACCCAACAAAGAAATTGAAGTACTTAAAAATTCCTAGGATGCCGAAATTGACGACCAACGAAAGAATCAGTAACTGCTTGCGCCTCGCGGGGTCGGGAGCGCGTGCAATTGCATGTGCAATTAGATAGTCGAGCGTCGTAGACGCGATCATCAAGAGCAGGAAGCGCCAATCCCACCAGCCGTAAAAGAAATAGCTGGCCACAAGAAGGAATACATTCTGCTGGCGGAATTCGAGTCTCCAATAAATAAGAACGACAAAAATCAAGAAGACAAAAAAGATTGGCGAATCGAAAAGCATTCTGTGTCAGCTCAAGTCTTACGGTTGAGTTATTATAGTTAGGATATCCATTTTATCCCAGCGATTAGAGATTTTGTGCTCTACTGCCGCAGAAATCAACCGGTCCTTTTTCATTTGTTTCTCTCAAGGAGGCCCCCTCGCACGCTGCGGTGCAAATCAGTTTGTGTAACCTCGGTGCTGTCCAAATTAGCTGAAAACTCGGTGCAGATCTATCCAAAGTAAGGACAAAAGTCGACGCCTGAGCCCTGAGCCGGGGCAGGTTGGCGGTTCCGAAGTGTGGCTTGTGATCTGATGCTGTCTAAGTTGGCCCCCTGAAATTCTCGTAGTTACTCGAATTGTTGAACGTGGGTTATTTCAACTGCTCTGGCAATCTGGCTGGTATCGGTAGTGGTTGGAAAGGATCGTCGATCCAGATCCACAGGTCACGGTAAACAAACAATTGCTGACGCAGTAGGGTCACCAGGTTCGAAAGGGACCAACCGAATGTCGATCGTTGCAGATATTTCACCAGCAGCATGGCGATCAGCGCCATCCAGAGCAAGGCATTGGCCGAAGTGCCCACAAACGTCTTCACCCGCAGCGACTGTTTCAGAGCCCAGAAAAACAATTCTATCTGGCAGCGTTCCTTGTACACCGAGGCGATGGTGCCGCCGCCAGTTCCAAGTGATTGGTCAGAAAGACCAGCACGCGATCGCGCTCTTCATCGTAAAACTCGATGCGCCGGAAAAAGGCATCCTTGCCCTCTTGCGCCAGCTTATAGAAAGAGACCACTTCATCCCGTAGCACACCGCGCCGCCGTGGAACTTCACGCTTTTCCACCACTCCGTAGTCAGCGTTTTCCTTCAGCCGCGTCACAAAACAGACCCCATGCTCGGTCAAGCTCGTAAACCATTCGTAGTCCGCATAGCCACGGTCAAATATCAAAATCGTTCCCGGTGAAAAGCGCATCTCCCGGGCCACCCGCACCTCATGCTTTTTGCCATCGGTGATGACCGCGAAGGACGGCAGATAGCCGTCGTGGTCCAGTAACAGGCGCAACTTCACCGCACGTTTCGTGAGACGAAACTTGGCCCAATCAAACATCGTGGCACAGAGATCGATCACCGTGGCATCCAGGCTCAGCAAGGGGTTCTTGAACCTGAACTTCTTCTTTTTCCTGGTTCCTGGTTGGCTGGCCGCCAAGATCTGGCACTTCCCGAGCAGTTGCTCAAATACCGTCCGCTGCAACTGCCAAGGCCGATGTTCGTTAGCGTAAGCCAAGGTGAGCGCGCTGGAGCTGTGGGCAAGCCCAGATGGCGCATTTTTCCTTCGCTGGCATGCAGCCCGCCGCAAATTTCGCGCAACGGCTTGGCATGCCCAGCTGGCAAAAGAGCATGACGATGAACTGGCCCCAACTACTGAAACCGCGAGCATGCCGTTCAGCTTGGTGCTGGCGTACAGCAGGTTCAAATTCCAGACGAGGGATCAATTGCAGAATTTGTGAGAAAATACTGCTAACTCGAGTCAAGGCTGAGCCTCCTTAGCGTTGAGATTGGTTCTTCGCGGAACCCAACCTCAAGCTATCAGATGCTCGGCCTTTTTTCTTTCACGGATTGAAAAGTTAATTTGGACAAGGGTGATAGGGCCTAAAGAATTTTGGGCATAGTTTGCGAACCACTACGAATCCTCCGGCGCATTACGAACGCGACGCACAGTAGGAAGGCAGAGCCAGCCGTAAGCCAGGTGCTTGGTTCTGGAGTCACCATAAGAGTCACGGTGGCCGCAGTATTTGGATACTCGGATATATCGCCTCCACCGATAACATGATCCGTCATCTGATTTAAAAGAAAGGGATCCGTAATTTGGTCGGTACCGGGTGCGGTGATCGGAGTTAGAAAACTCGCTGTTCCAGTCGTGACATCGTCCAGATAACCTGGAATTCCACACCCGCCAGGGCATCTTTCGCTGGTGATAATCACAGAAAAAATGTTATCACTAACACTAATATCGGAGACATACTCGTTTGGGTGAGGGCCGAACAGTACGTGACCGTCGCTGGGATTGATATTTACGGTCGTGCTGCCAAGAAGAGACGTCGTGTCAAAGGATACACTGAAAGAGTCGCCCGTTACGTTCGAGGGATCAAAGGTGACAGTGTATTGGAAATCGTCCGCTCTGGCTGAAACTGCTAAGCCAATCGCGAACAATGAACAGACCAGAAGCACTCGAAAGAATCGCAGAGCAGCCCTGCGATTCCCCACAACTTCAACCATTAAGTTCCTCCTCGCGTACCACCCGCCATGATTCAAAATCAGGGCGGCCAGCCGGGACAAGCGAGAACGCGGGAGAAGGCGAAGCCTACACCCGCATACCCATCCTGACTGGAGCACGTTTCTTGCCACTCAAACGCTCACTCAAAAAAGGGACTTAGCCAAGTAGAATGGGAAAACTATTAGACTTTCTCGGCAAAGTCGGGGCGGACTCACAGAATACACTTTGTGCTTCCTCTCGGTGCCACAACCGTCTGGGGAGCCGAGGATATCATCGTGCGGGATTGTCCGCATAGTCTTGCGTCTTCCGTTTGTCGATACGCAGTTTGGTTTCGAGGCCTTTCGACGCCAACGCTGCCGGATCATCTTTGAGCAGCAGACCATTAATCGGTTCGGATTTGACCAACTACTTTATCTGGCGCGGCATCATGGATTATCGACGGTGGAAGTGCCGGTACGATGGGCGAATCCTCCCGCAACGAGAAACAGCATCCTGAAAGACAGTCCCCACATGTTTGCAGACGTATTCATCATCCGGTGGAACGGGCTGATGGGACGCCGCCAGAGGAAAGCGTAGGATCTATCGTTACGTTACGAAGTATCGGACTTGATCGCGATGATGTCGCGGACAATCAAAACTCACCGGCGAGCCGAACCACACGAGAATGAAGATCGCGCTCAAGCCCATGGGTAGTAGTTGGCAGGGTGGGGGCAGAGGTATTCTTACCTCGCGCTTCGCTGGTCGTATTGTTGGGGGGATTGCTCGTGTACTTTGCAGGATGGCCGATGTTGAATGCGGTTAAGGCCCCATGGCTCGCGCTGTTTTTGATGATTCCGCTGCCGGTAATTGTTTTCAACGAGTTTGCATTTCCGTTGCAATTGCTGGCGTCCCGATTGGCTTGCGCACTCCTTGACGTGCTTCAAATTGCCGTTCTGCGCGAAGGGAATGTAATCAGGCTGTCCTCCATGTCGCTTGATGTAGTGGAGGCCTGTAGTGGCTTGCGATCGTTGATGTCGCTCATCACTGTCGCCGTCCTCTACAGCTTATTTTTTGAGCGACGCGCCTGGATGCGATGCCTAGTGATACAGCTTGCCGTTCCCGTGGCTGTGCTTGCGAATGCCTTAAGAATCGTGCTTACTGCCCTACTGGCACGATATGTGAATGTCCAATTCGCAGAGGGATTCTTCCATGCCCTTTCAGGCCTCGTTCTATTTGTTCTGTCCTTTGGAGTTCTTGCAGGATTCCATGCTCTGGGAGCCCGTTTTACCCGGAGTAGAATGGCCGCATGAATCCGATCACGCGCTCGAGGATTCGTTTTACCTTGTTGGCTTTCCTGCTGGTCGCCACGCTAGGTTTGCTCACCGCCAGGGATCGCGAGGAAGCCCTGCCACCGCGCAGTGGTTTAGACAGCTTCCCCCTTCAACCCTGAGCAGCGGACCGCTGCTAGCTTGTTTATCGCCTATTTCCCCACTCAGCGTAAGGGGGACACTATCCACTCTCCGAAAAACTGCCTGCCCGGAGCCGGTTGGATTCCCGCTGAATCAAGTCGAATTTGGATCGATCAGCAAGGTGGAAATAAAATTCAGGTTAATAGAATTTTAGTAACGAAGGGCGCCGACAGGGCATTGGTTCTCTACGGGTATCAGGCTCACAGCCGTGTGATCCTCAGTGAGTACGGAGCGAAATACTATCTCGTTGCCGATGCCATTTCGTATGAATCGCTCTGATGGAGCTCTGGTGCGTATTATCAAATTCATGCAAAACGGAGAGAGAGAGCGTCCGTGACGCAGAAACTACTGCCATCGGGTTTGCACAACTGGTTTCGCATTGCTTGATAGCTACATCCCCCGTTAGCAGCCAACCATAGAGAGCTTTGGTTCTAAGTCCTTGTCTTTGGTTCATTTCCGTGACCTGTCTCACACCCAATGCCTTCAAATCCCTCAACGAACTCGAACAGCGGCTGCTAGCCTTCCAGCAGCGATATGAGGAAACCGCCTCGCCCTTCCAATGGACCTTCACTCGCAAAGATCTGACAACTCCCTTCGCGAAGATCGAAAATAAACGGTTAGCCTCCGCAGCCTGACCCCAAGATACGTCACCAGGACCAAGAAGGGTGTGCTGTCAGCTCTGCCACCTTCGGCAAGCCACTGCGGATCTAAGCCACGAGACCAGTTCGCGGCCATGAAGAAATCGAGGCGGAACGCGCCGCTAACTGGAAGCTTGTATAGACGTCAACGCCCTAATTTTCTCAGGGTGAAACATCGCCATCATCATCGAAGGGTGCGCAGCCGCTGTCCGGCGCGACCCATTTCAGCCACCTGCCAAGGGTGATTGGAGCGACCTTGGTAAGCGTCATGCATGCCAGCCGAAAGAGACGCCATAGATGCGACGGGGCATCTACATACGCAATGAATTCCTCGCGGTGGGCAGTGTAGAAGTTGAGCGGTGCCGAAGTCCCTCCCCAAAAGATAAGTTCTCGGAACCCTCGATTGATTAGCTGCTCGATCAAATAGGACCGCAATACAAGCGAGACCGAGTCGCGACAGCAACGACGATCATTCACCTGCATGTCGAGAATAGCCCGATCGCCAACATACCAACCGCCAGCGAGACTGATCCATTCACCATTCGCTCGACGTAAGCCGATCAGCAGCCGTGAGGGCATGGCCTCGATCATCGCAAGGCATCTCTGAAGGTTCGATTCATGCGTCGCGTAGGCCCCCATTGGAAACAGACGTCTCGCCGCGGCGCAGAAGTCTGTAAATCGCTGGTTAGGGCAGAATTCATTGCCTGCTAGCTCGCTCTTTCGACGATAACCGCGGAGGTTGCGACGCGTACGAGCACCGACTTTAGCCAGGAACTCGTCATAAGTTCGTGGGAGTCCCAGATGTGCATGGTGTTCTACGCGGCAAGTATGGATGTCCACGTTAGCCTTCGCACTCTCCAGGAACGCAAGCCGATCCGAAGCGACCCGGAACCGGAGTCCGGCCATGCGCTTAAGCAGAGCCTCCACGGCGCAAAGCATGACGGATTCTGTTTCCTCTGGACGGGCCACTACCATCGTGCCGAGGGTATCGTCCCCAAACGCAATACGGATCCCAATTCCCGCAACTTTGCGCTCTTTGCAGTACACCAATCCTATAATGCTGCGGCCTTGTGAAACCACGACCACGCAGGGTTTCCAATCTTGCGGCAAGACTGATGCCAGGAAAAAGCGGGGCGCAAGCATACCCGGTTCTGGTGCCAGACTGCTAACGAACGCCGAGAGTTCGAGGATGTCAGCGGGGGCCGAAACAATGGTTGCAGCTAAAGGCGTCGTCTGATTGGAGTTGGCTGGCAATGGATCGTGTCTTGCTGCATTAACAGAGTTTCTTATGTCGAGGGAAAAGCATCTACAAACTGTAGCAGACTCTTGTCGTGGAAGTCATAGGGAGTTCTGTTCTCAACGCACACGATCATGATTCGGCAATTCGTGAGTCTTGCAAGCCCCTCTGTGCCAACATCCCTGAGACAACCGGATAATGGTGGTTCGCTCACACAAAAATCTTTAGGTTCCTCGATACGAACTGTCTGAACAGACCAACCCAGTTTCCGAGGTCATCCCTTCTGTCGATTATCGGCTTGTCCCATGTCGTCGTAAGCGCCTTTGCCCTTCCGGTCTCCGAGCCAACGCACCTAAACGAAATCAGTCGTCAGAAGATCGAGCCCATCCGTCACGTTCCCCGGTCTGGGCATGTAAGAATGGTTTGTGAATGCCAGCGCTATCTTGTGCTCCCTGAACAGGGCCGTCAGTCGCTTGTCTAGCCATGCCCTGTTCCTGATCTCCACCAACAAATCGGCCATGTTGGCAAATCCCTTACCGGTTTCAGGAGAAAGCGCAGGCAGCGGGAGAACTCATCGGCGGGGATCTCATATTTGTTGAACCATGGAATTGCAACAAAAGTGGACGAAGCTTCACTTTCAGCAAGTCCATCCTGTCTACGAACTCATCGAACTCTGCCTCACAGTTCACTAGAACCTTGTCATGCGTCACCACCTGGGGAACCTTCGCCGCACAGATGAAGTCTGGGCGGAGTCCGCTCGTACCACTTGGTGACTGTCGTGAGCGCTAAACGAACCCCATCTTGTAAAGATTCGCGTCGCATTGCAATGTTGCGACATGACCAAGCGCTCAAAGAAGGCCTGGATGAAGTGGCGAAGGCTAGTTTCCGAGCAGGTACGTAGCGGACAGAGTGTGAAAGCGTTTTGTCGTGAGCACGGTTTGTGCCGGCCGTACTTTTTCGTGTGGAAGAAGCGGCTGGAGGAAGACACGCCAACAAAGTTCCTGGAAGTGCAAGTGGCGGGGCATGGGCCGAGCACGCCTGGCGATTCGAGCGTTGAAATCCGACTTAGGAATGGGCGAAGCCTGATGGTGAGGCCAGGATTCGATGCCGAACATGTGCGAGCGTTGTTGGTGGTGGTGGAGGCGGCGGAGTGATCGGGCTGCCAAGTTTGCAGGCGATGGATCGTGCGCAGGGAGCGCGGATCTGGATGGCCAGCGAAGCGACGGACATGCGCTGCGGATTCGATCGCCTGGCGGAACGTGTGCGAGCGGTCATTGGAGAGAACCCGCAAAGCGGTCATCTGTTTGTGTTCCGTTCGCGACGCGGAGATCGTTTGAAGATTCTAGTGTGGGATCGCGATGGATTCGTACTTTGGTACAAGCGCCTGGAAATTGGGGTTTTCAAAATACCGCGCGTCGAGCAGGGCGCGCGTTCCGTGGAGTTGCGCGCCAGCGAGTTGGCGATGATTCTGGATGGCATCGATGTTTCGAAACTGAAGCGTGTGCCGCGCTACCAACGTGCAGTGTGAAGCGAAGAAAAAAGCTGGCCAAGAAAAAAATAGAAACAACGCATAAAATAATGGTGGTGTGAGCAACGAAGTTTCTGCGGTTGCGTCTAAGCAGATGTGCCCACCAAAGAGAATTTCTTGACCAACTTGCCCGACGATAAAGAAGCATTGAAGGCCATGCTGCGTTCGTTGTGGCAGGAACGCGAGCGCCTGGAGAAACGAGCCGACGAACAACAACGGAAGGCCGAACAGCAGCGCCAGCGCGCCGACGAACTGTATCTGGAGAAGCTGCGACTGCAACAGGAGCTGGAGCGCTACAAGAAGGCGACCTACGGGCCACGAGCGGATCGTTTGAGCATGAACCAGCTGGCCCAGATGCTGCTAGAGTTCGCCGAGGCCTTGGAACAAAAGCCTATCCAGCTGGAAGATCTGCGACAAGCAGAACCCGAACCCGCGGTACGGCGGGTGAAGCGCCGCAAGGGGCGGCGTGCTTTGGCCAACTTCGAGAATCTGCCGGTCAACACGCAACTCTATGAGTTGAGCGCGGAGGAGCGAGTCTGCCCAGGCTGTGGTGTGGAGCGCAAAGAGATCGGCAGCGAGAAAAGCTGGCAGATCGAATACATTCCGGGACACTTCGAACGCCTCGAGCATGTACGCAAGAAGTATGCATGCGCCAGTTGTGAGGGTCGGGGAGAAAATCCACAGATCGCGGTGGCCGCCAAAGCTGACACAGCCATCGAGAAGGGCTTTGCTGGGCCAGGGCTTCTGGCTTTTATCGTAACCAGCAAATTTGCAGATTACCTACCACTCTATCGGCTGGAAGATATTTTCGAGCGACAAGGCTTCGAGATTTCCCGGGCCACACAATCAGTGTGGTGCGGGGATGTTGCCGATGTGGTCGAGCCGTTGTACCAGCGGATGGCCGAGCGGGTCAGGAAGTCGCATGTGGTGGCCACCGACGACACCATCCTGCCGATGTTGAGCCCGGGCCAAACGCATCCGGCACGCATGTGGGTGTATGTGGGCGACGAAGCGAATCCCTATAACGTGTTCGACTTCACCTTGAACCGTAGTCGAGAGGGCCCGAAGGAATTTCTGAAAGGCTACACCCAGGTTTTGTTGGCCGACGCTTACGGTGGCTACAACGGGGTGGTGGCTGGTAACGCCATCACTCGCGCGGGATGTTGGTCGCATGCCAGACGCAAGTTCGTGGAGGCCGAGAAATCGGCGCCGGAGATCGCGCGCGAGGCCGTCACTCTGATGGATGCACTGTTTGCAGTGGAACGACAAGCGAAAGACGTTTCCGTCGTCGAGCGACTCGAGTTGCGGCAGAAACAGTCGGTCTCGATCCTGGCGCAACTACATCGCAAGTTGCTGATCTGGAAAGAACAGTTGTTACCGAAGCATCCCATGGCCGACGCCGTGAACTACACGCTCAGCCAATGGGACGCACTGACCGTGTTCACGACCGATGGCGCCGTGCCCATCGATAATAATGTTAGCGAACGGGAGATGAAGCGGATCGTACTCAATCGCAAAAACTCCTTATTCGTTGGCAACCCTCGTGGTGGGCGAACCGCAGCGATCCTGGCCAGCTTGACCAGCAGCTGCCGCCGCCATGACATGGACCCGCATCTCTATTTCATGCAACTGCTGGTGAATCTCCCGACCTGGCCAGCCAGTGACCTCGACGCTTGGCTTCCCGACCGTTGGAAGCAAGCTCATATCGCCCGATGCGCCGCTCTGGGAATTCCAGTTCCCCCCAATCCATAGCACCTGCACTTCACGTATCGCTCACTGACTGTCGATGCGCTCGGAGTGCTGTAGTACGTGCTGTCAATTTCAACGGTCTTGAATTGTGCCGCATAGTGGAAGAGGAACTCGCGCGGTTTCATGCCGCGAGGATAGAACGATAGAACGTTCCCAACCGCCCGTTTGCCGTAAGTGCACTTGAGCCTAGCAGTAAGCCCGACTCGGAGTACGGTCGGCGAACAACATCTTTGGCATGCCTACTGGCTGAATCAGGTGGAGATCTGGTTCAACCGGACTACGAAGCGGGCCATTCGTCGCGGGACGTTTCGCAGCGTCAAGGAACTGGTGGAGAAAATCGATCAATATGTGCAACCTTCCAACACCCACGCGCAGCCGTTCGTATGGTGGCCACGGCAGATTCGATCTCTGCTACGGTGTAACGGGTCGACCCTTTCCATGAATGTTCCCACGAAAATTTCGGCTACTTTCTCGAGTTCTTCCCGGCCTGCGGTGTGTCTGTGGGCGTTGTATAGGCGGGATAGGATACTTCCTTGTATACGCAAACCGTGTATCCCGCCTGCGCCTTTCCCTCTTGGCGGATGATTTCAGAACGGTCCTCGCCGTCAGGGGATTGCTTCGCCGTGCCTTACGTTTCTGCCGAAGCCTTTCCCTGGTTATAAGCGAAAAGCAGCGTAGTGCGAAAAAGCCTGCCAAACAAGGGTCCGCCGAGGACGTACCGGAGCCCATAAAAATCGGGGCCTCCACGCCCTATGACTTCGACAGTAAAAACCTAACCGCTTACGGTGGACTGTTACCGGCGGCGACGATGTTGGAGAAACTCAAGTCTCGGCAACTGGTCGAGCAGACTCTCACCGATTTCAGGGCGAATCATTAAATTAAATCGGTCTTGGCAAATGGGGCATACACTCCACAGGTCCAATAGTCTACCAATGGCGAGGCATGAAGGTTCGTTGATTCTTCGCCAGCGAATGACAAGCGGGCTAGGCCACAAACGAAATGGAAACAGCTGTGGTAAGAGCGATCCGTCGAGGTGGCCTTGATAGAAAACTATTCAGCCAATGTGCAGGAGAACGAACGCGGTGTACAATTGCTGTGGTTTTCAAAATCAAAAGGAAATCTCTTCTAACTTCGATGAACAATTCCGCTCCGGAGTTATCGATCATCATTCCGTCTTACAATGAAGAGGCGCGCCTACCAGGATCGCTTGAAAGAATCGCCAACTACATCCAGTCTCAACAGCCAAATACAGAAGTCATTGTTGTGGATGACGGGTCCACGGACGGAACGGCGGCAGTGGTGGAACTGTTTCGGGGGAAGATCCCTTCTCTGCGGGTCCTTTCGAACGGAGTGAATCGTGGCAAGGGTTTCAGTGTACGGCATGGTTCACTGCAAGCGTACGGAGAAGTTATTTTGTTTACGGATGCCGATTTGTCCGCGCCGATCGAGGAGGTGGGAAAACTGCTGGAAGCGTTAGAAAATCATGATGTTGCCATAGGTTCGCGTGCCATCGATCGTCGCTTGATCGAGACGCGGCAATCGGCCTTTCGGGAACTTGCCGGGATCCTATTTAACAAGATTGTGCGCATAATTTTGAGTCTTCCGTTCGTGGATACGCAATGTGGTTTCAAGGCCTTCCGACGCGAACGCTGCCGGATTATTTTTGAGCAACAGACTGTTGAACGGTTCGGATTTGACCCTGAAATACTTTATCTGGCGCGGCATCATGGATTATCGACGGTGGAAGTACCGGTGCGATGGGCGAATTCTCCCGCCACGACGGTCAGTATGCTAAAAGACAGTCTGCGGATGTTTGCAGACGTATTCATCATTCGGATAAACGGGCTGATGGGACGTTACAGGAGGGGAATATAGGGTCGCACGGAATATACGAAGTATCAAACATTGTTTCTGGCTCCCGTCGCATTTTCCCGAAGGCCCTACCCGACTCTATTCGCACGTAATATTAGGATTCAAGTGCTGGCTTCGCGAGTTCGGCAACTCTCAAGATGTAGACAGTAGGCGTTCTTTTCTTGCTGAGAACCCGTCGGGAAGCGGATACGCTTTTAGGGTTTGGATGCATCCTACTTCAATGAATGAGTAACGCACACTCTCATGGTTCTTATAGAACGGCAATGTGGGGAAGATGTATCGTCGACCTTTGTCCAACATCCTCAATGGGAGCTACCTATGAAAGATTGTCGTCAGTTTTATATCGATGGGAAGTGGGTCAGTCCGACTAAAGCCCACGACCTTCAAGTTATCAATCCGGCGAACGAACAGCCCATCGCGACCATTTCGCTCGGTACTCCGGCCGATGTCGACAAGGCCGTCGCCTCCGCCAGGAAAGCCTTTGCCTCTTTCTCCGAAACCCCAGTGCGTGAGCGGTTGGCCCTCCTGGAAAAAATAATTGAAGTTTACCGATCAAAGATGGACAAAATGGCAGAGACAATTTCCTCAGAGATGGGAGCTCCTCCCTGGCTAGCTAAAGCAGCTCAAGCCCCTGTTGGTCTGGCGCATTTGGCGGAAATCGTGAGGGTCCTCGGCTCGTTCAAGTTTGAAGAACGTAAGGGCTCAACGTTGATGCGGAAAGAACCAATTGGAGTGTGTGGGCTGATCACTCCGTGGAACTGGCCGATGAACCAAGTGGTCTGCAAAGTGGCGCCAGCGCTCGCCGCTGGGTGCACCATGGTCTTGAAGCCAAGCGAGATAGCTCCACTCTCCGCTTATCTCTTTGCCCAAATTCTCGAGGAAGCGGGTCTTCCGCCGGGAGTCTTCAATCTGGTGAATGGTGATGGAGCCACCATCGGTGCGGCCATTTCTGCACATCCTGACGTTGACATGCTCTCCTTTACTGGATCCACCAGAGCTGGCATTGCCGTGGCCATTGCTGCCGCTCCGACCGTAAAACGGGTCACTCAAGAACTCGGTGGCAAGTCAGCTAACATCATTTTGGAGGATGCCGATCTGGAAAGTGCCGTGAAAGAAGGAGTGCAAACGTGTTTTCGAAACAGCGGCCAGTCTTGCGATGCACCCACTCGGCTGCTCGTACCCCGGGCAATGCTTGACACGGCGGCGGCCGCAGCAAAGCAAGCGGCGGAAGCCACTAAAGTCGGTGATTCCACCGCGAAGGGCAGTATCGGCCCGCTTGTAAGCAAGGCTCAGTTTGAAAAGGTACAGAATCTCATCCTGAAAGGAATTGAAGAGGGTGCAAGATTGATTGCCGGTGGTCCTGGCCGTCCGGAAGGCGTATGTGAGGGATATTTCGTAAAGCCCACCATCTTCGCTGAAGTTCGTAATGACATGACGATCGCACGAGAAGAGATTTTCGGTCCTGTTCTATGCATCATCCCTTACGAAAATGAAGAAGATGCGGTGCGCATTGCGAACGACACACCCTATGGGCTTTCCGGTTATGTGTCATCGGGAAACCTCGAACATGCGCGCAACATTGCCAAGCGAATCCGATCTGGCAATGTACGCATCAACGGTGCCCGGCTCGATTTCGGCTGCTGCTTTGGAGGCTACAAGCAGTCGGGAAATGGCCGCGAATGGAGTGACGCAGGGCTCGAGGAATTCCTAGAATTGAAAGCGATCTTTGGATACGCGCCAGCTGAGGCATAGAATCCTGGAATACCTCCTAGGTCAATCATTGTCACGGCCTTCAGGTGGCCGTGATCGCTATCCGAGCAGAGGTTTCCCTCGCGCTTGCTCATCGCCATGAAGAAAATATGCTCAACATGGCGGTTGTGCCGTTGTAACCGCCTAGCCGGCGATCTATCTCGCCGCGCTGCTCAAAAATTAAGATACGGCAAGCCCTGAGCAGATCGAGGTACCCAATTGGAACTCTCGGTGTGTAATCTCGAGCGCAGCTTTCATGTCTTTCTTCGCAACGAGAAAAGAGATATTGCACTCCGATGAGCCCTGTGCAATTGCGATGATATTTATGTTCTCCAGTCCCAAGGCGCCGAAAATGCGCCCGACAATTCCTGGTGTACCCTGCATCTTCTCGCCGACGACAGCTACGACCGCAGCGCTTTGATTGATGATGATGTGTTCCACATTATGGTGTGCCAAATCTTGCGCGAACTCCCGGCGCAGTGCCTCAACCGTACTCTTGGCAACCGCGGATGGGACAACGAAGCAGATATCGTTCTGTGAAGAGGATTGCGAAACCAGTAGGACATCGGCACGAACCGCCCCCGTGGTCATAAATGTACGTCCGAGAACGTCACGTACTCCCACAATGCCCGGGCCGCCCACGGTAATCAATGCAACTTCGCCTCTCGCAGTGAGTGCTTTTACTCCCCCACCGTTCGGGGAACCACTTGGGGTGATTTTCGTTCCGGACCGCTCGGGTGCAAAAGTGCTTCGGATCCAAACGGGGATGTCGGATTGCATCACAGGGCGTAGGGTCTTGGGATGGAGCACCTTCGCGCCGAAGTATGCGAGCTCGGCTGCCTCGCGATACGAAATCTCAGGGATGGTGCACGCCTCCGACACGAGGCGTGGGTCAGCAGTAAGCACACCGTCCACATCCGTCCAAATAATGACCTCGTTCGCATCCAACGCCGCGCCCAGGATTGTCGCGGAGTAGTCCGAACCGCCGCGGCCGAGCGTCGTGAGCACTCCTTCCGACGTGGCGCCGATGTAGCCGGTCACGACGGGAACAATACCCTTGTCTAGAAGAGGACGCAGGCGCGCCTTGCAGCGTTCCCGGGTTATTTCCATGAGCGGCTCAGTGGCGCCGTGGAAGGAGTCGGTCACGACGAGTTCCGTAGCATCGATGGCCTCGCTGGCCACTCCGCGGTCTGCAAGCGTCGCCGCCACCAGTGGAGCTAAAAGGCGCTCTCCGAGGCTCGAGATCGTGTCGCGCGCCCTCTGCGTCAACTCCCGCAGCAGAATTGTGCCCTGGCAGAGATGGCCGCCCTCGCGCAAGATCTCTTGCATTTTGCAAGAAATGTGGCTCCTCTCCGCAGTTGACGGAATCAGTGCGCTAGCGACGGTCTCATGTCGATTCTTAAGTTCTTCAAGGATTACCGCGACCCGTTGAAAATCTCCGGACTCCGACAGCACGGCGGCCTCGATCAATCTGTCGGTGGCCCCACTCATTGCGGAAACAACTACCACGATATTGCTATCGCGAGTCGCAGCTCGAATGATCTCGACGGCTCTCCCGATACAGGAGGCGTTACCAACGGACGTGCCACCGAACTTCATCACCCGGAGCGGCCTCTTGCGTGTGCGGTCCACCCGACGCCGCTCTAGAGCGCCGTGAAACATGGCGTCTTGTTGAATCCCCGCCCGCTTCACGGCTGCGGCGCTGAGATCAACGGGGGAGTTGTGGCAACCCAGATTGAGCCCACCTCGCTCCGCGAGCGCCGAGATCTTCAAAGCGGCATCTTCTCGGTGAATTTCGGACCTCAAGTGTAGGTTCCAATCTTGTACCGCTCTGAACGTTGAATGCAAAAGCGATTACCCGCATCTGAACGCAAAATTCTCATTGCCAGCTCAGCCCAAGACTTACCTGGCACGCGTGCTCTTTCGCCGTCTGCGGCTCGGACTTTACCGTTGTCAGCATGGCTTCGAGCTCGACTTGCGCGGAAGCAGTTCCGATGGCGGATATTGATGGCTTCAATGTCCTGCGGCAATCAGCCTGCCAAATCGGACGCCGACGAACCACACTGTGCTCCTCCAACTTCTAGATATCATGCTGAGACTATTAGACTTGCTCGGGATAATTGGCGCGGACAGTAGTCCAGAGTCGCGTGGGTCGTGGACACTAGACAACCAATTGAAAATATTTACCACCATTTGCCACTTTAGTTCCGAAATTTTCAAGAGTCTTGCCACATAGGTTCAAATCGATGCTCGGCTTGTGCTTTTTGAAAATCGGGTGGGGCTATAGAGTCTGTGTGAAGACTGGCGGGCGAGCCTGGAAGCTTGAAGACCAAAGCAATGAGGAACGCCGCGGTCACTAAATAGCTTGAAGTCAAGCGAAGGCGCAGGTAGAGAGCCCGTTAGCATACGGCACTAATTTTCGAGTCTTCAGGTATCTGCCACCCTGGAGCTTGACGCCCCGTCGATCGAATTCCCGCCATTAACTAGCGGAAAACATGTAAGGTTTTCTCGACACAAGAAAAGAGTTGTTCCGAGCTTGGAGACTCGCGCGACTCGCGCTTGACTACCAGACCGGCAAAGAGTAGCGTCCGGGCAAACACGAGCCAAACCAAAAACTGATTCAAGGAGATAAGCATGGAAAAACAGCTCTCGCTCATAGGTTATTGGCTAGGCTTGATCTGCAATGTCCTCGCGTTGATCTTGCGGATGCTCACCGCTCGCAAGATGCTTCCGTCCCCCTGGGGCGTTCCTGGTGGCACTGCCATTTCCTACATGAGTTTCCTTCACGGCGCCGCGCTGTTTTTCTCGCTAGCGATTGCAACCTGGTGCCGGACTGCAAAGTCCTAGGCTAGTTCGCGCGCAAGCTCAACTGTCCCGGCGTGAGGCTCTACGAACAAGCTCTTACTCAATATGACGTCAAGCCCTATGCCGGCGAATTAATCCTGTTTCTGATCGACCGACACCCGGCAGGTTTCCCCGATCGTCCAGGTGGATGGGCAGAGGTTACGCAAGGCGGCGTCCGGTTATTTCCGATTCCCACTAATCCTCGACGACATGGCCTCGCCGGGCCGGCGGCGGAGCAACTTGCCGCACTGCTACGTGGCTGTCTTGACCTGGCGATAGAGCGCTCCAGGTCGCTGTCCACGAATCTGATTTGAACCTCGTAGCCACGCGCTAGTTTCGCCCGCACGGGCTTCCGCCGCTTGTTGAATCTCGAACACTTGTTGCATCCTGTTGCAGTCGACACATGCAAGTGGACTTTCTTTGCGTCCTTCCGCAGCGCAGAGTCCGCCATGATTGCCGAGCCTTCTCTCAAATCGGAATGGAGGGATCGCCTAATGAAAGACTGTCGCCAGTTCTTCATCGATGGGAAACGGGTCAATCGAACCAAGCCTCACGACTTTCCGGTCATCAACCCCGCCACAGAACAGACCATCGCCACCATTTCCGTCGGCACCGCGCACGATGTCGATAAGGCCGTCGCCGCCGCCACCAACGCCTTCCCCTCTTTCTCTGAAACGACCGTGCCTGAACGCTTGGCGCTGCTGGAAAAGACAATTGAGATTTACGGCTCTAAGATGGGTGAGATGGCCGAGACCATCTCCATGGTAACGGGTGCTCCCCCATGGCTCGCTCAGGCCGCTCAAGCCCCTGTTGGACTGACTCATTTAACCGAAATCGTCAAGGTCCTTGCTTCTTTCAAGTTTGAAGAACTCAAGGGCTCGACCTTGATGCGTAAGGAACCAATCGGCGTGTGTGGCCTGATTACTCCCTGGAACTGGCCCATGAACCAGATTGTCTGCAAAGTGGCGCCCGCGCTCGCCGCTGGACGCACCATGATCCTGAAACCAAGCAAAATCGCTCCACTCTCGGCATACTTGTTCGCGCAAATTCTCGAACAAGCTGGTCTGCCGCCCGGGGTTTTCAATCTCGTCAATGGAGATGGAGCTGCAGTCGGTGCCGCTATTTCTTCTCATCCTGTTATCGACATGGTTTCTTTCACCGAATCCACTAGAGTTGGCGTCGCCGTAGCCATTGCTGCGGCTCCCACGGTAAAGCGCGTCAAGCAGGAACTCGGAGGTAAGTCGGCCAACATCATTTTGGAGGATGCCGATCTCGAAAGCGCCGTGAAAGACGGCGTGCAGACCTGCTTCCGAAACAGCGGCCAATCTTGCGACGCGCCCACCCGCTTACTCGTTCCCAGGGCAAAGCTCGCAGTGGGGGCCGTGGCCGCCACGGCAAAGCAAGCAGCGGAAGCCACGAAAGTCGCTGATTCTGCCGCAAAGGGCAGCATCGGCCCCCTTGTCAGCAAGCCTCAGTTTGAGAAAGTGCAAAATCTCATCCAGAAGGGCATCCAAGAAGGCGCAAAGTTAATCGCCGGTGGCCCGGGCCGTCCCGAAGGCGAGACTCAAGGTTATTTCGTGAAGCACACCATCTTCACGGTTCGCAACGACATGACTATCGCGCGGGAAGAGATTTTCGGCCCGGTTCTTTACATTATCCCTTACTACGATGAAAATGACGCTGTCCGCATCGCTAATGACACGCCGTACGGACTCTCAGGTTATGTGACATCGGGTAGTCTCGAACATGCCCGCAGCATCGCCAAGCGAATCCGATCTGGCAATGTACGCGTCAACGGTGCCCGCCTCGATTTCGGCGGCTGCTTCGGAGGCTACAAGCAGTCTGGAAACGGCCGGGAATGGAGCGAAGCCGGGCTGGAAGAATTCCTGGAATTGAAAGCCATCTCTGGATACACGCCGGCTGACGCATAGGGTTCTCGGTGGAGTTCGCCTCGAACGAGTTGGGAGAACATCAAATGAAGAGTGGTCTGCTGCGCATTCTTGGCCACAAGTCGCGAAGGACGTGGATTCTACTGGGCTTCGCGTCGATCTTTCTTCTTGTGGTGCTGCTGAGTGTGGAATGGGTGCGCGCAACCCGCGGACAGTCTGGGTTACTGCGGTCACGCGCCTCAGCCCAGCGGCACAAAGTTCTGCTCACATGGGGAGCAAGCAGTTCGCCAGGGGTCGAATACAACGTATATCGTAGTTCGACATCCGACCCCCGATTCCTGAAGATCAACCCGACCAGTATTCAAGGGCTTTCCTACACGGATGACACTGTCCAGAACGGCGTGACCTACATCTATGTGGCTCGCGCAGCGGATGGCCTTGGCAACGAGAGCCCCGATTCTCCCCGATTCGTTATTACCATTCCGCAAAACTAACCGTTCACGCCTTGGAAACAATGCCTGCCAATTCCGATTTGCAGGCCGCACCGCAAGGTAAATTGAATTAACGAACCAAGTACAAGACTCTGGCTCGCTGCCCCATGAGAAACGGCCCATTACGCGCCACTCAGAATAGTAACGATAATATTTATATAGTATTGATAATCTGTATGCTGGCGTCCGGCTTGGCGGCTGGTTGGGTCGCAAAGCGACATGTCATGTTCAAGCAGAGATCTGCATTTTCCTCTAAAAAAAACCTGGGTGATGCTCCTCAGTCCGTCCGCAGCGAAGTACTGAAACAGCTGAAGTCTTTTCAAGCTGGGTACACGAAGAGAGATCCAGGGCAGGTCAACCAGTTTATGAACGAACTTTTTCCCCGAAGACAAAAATATCGTACTCTTGGGCACCGATCCCAACGAATGGATCACCGGGTATGAACCCATTTCACAATTCATCTATGCCGATTGGCAAAACTGGGGCGACGTCCGGCTTGATACTGAACATCCCGTGATATGTACCTCCGGCAATGTCGCTTGGCTGGCTACTTCAGGGGTCCTTGAATCCGGTCGAAATTCACGGCCTCTCCGGATCACAGCCATACTAGTTTGGGAGCAGGAGAAATGGACGACACGTTCAGTTTCAGTGGAATGACCGGCGAGCGACGCTCAGGGATCTTCTGTACATGAAAAACCATGGGAGATTGCGCTGCAGTAGGGCTCGAAAGAATTCACGCAGGCCTGCTATTACCTTGGTATGTAGCTGTCGAGCAGGGGCGAAACCAGTTGCGCGAATCCGATAGCGGTTGTTTCCGCATCTCGAACACTTTCACCGCTTTTCATGAACGTAATGATGCGCACCAGCGCCCCGTCGGAGCGATTCATCCGCATAGCATCGGCAACGAGATAATATTTAGCGCCGTACTCGCTGGGTGTCACGCGCCCGTGCGCTTGGTACCAGTAGAGAACTAATGCTCGCTCTGCGCCCTTCGTTACCAGAATTCGGTTGACTTCAATCTTGTCGCCGCCGGGCTCATCAATCCAAATATGACTGGTTTCAGCGGGAATCCAGCCGGCTCCTGGAAGGCAGTTTTTTGGAGAGTGAATCGTGTCACCCGCACGCTGGCTCGGGAAATAAGCAATGTACAAGCTGGCGGCGGTCCGCTGTTCTCTATTGACGTAATCACGAAGCAGGAACTCGCCGGGCCCTAATGTTTCCGCCAGCTTAGCGCTGGTCTGCAGATCCTTCCCCAGCCATTGGCCCATGGAAAGCGGAAAACCGGCTAACTGGTTGCGCGGCGGCAATACTTCCTCGCGATCGCTGGCCATCAGTAAATTCAGCGTGGCCGCCAGCAAGATTGCTACAAGCGTAAAACGACCCCAGGATTGAACCGTCCGATTCATGCGGCCAGTCTCCTCTGAGGAAGCCGTGCGCCTAAAGCATGGAATCCCGCAAGAACTCCAAACGAGAGAACGAATAGCACGATTCCGGAAAGCGCATGGAAGAACCCTTCGGCGAGTTGTGCGTTGACATATTTTGCCAACAAGGCGGTGAGCACGATTCTCAAGGCATTCGCGACCACCGCCACTGGAACAGCGAGCGCTACCAGCAGGCAGCGCATCCACACACGGCGCTCAAAAAATAAACCGTAGAGCACGGCAACCGTGATGAGCGACATCAACGATCGCAGTCCGCTGCACGCCTCCACCACGTCCAGCGACATCGAGGGCAGCATGATAATGTTACCCTCGCGCAAAACAGGCACTTGCAGCAAATCAAGAAGTGCACAAGCCGATCGCGACGCCAGCAGCTGCAGTGGAAACGCAAACTCATTAAAAACAATTACCGGCAGCGGGATCATCAAGAAAAGCGTCAGCCACGGGGCCTTCACCGCGCCCAGCATTGCCCAACCTGCAAAGTAGACGACCAATCCTCCCAAGAGCACTACCAGCGAAGCTCGAGGCAGGAATACCTCCGCTCCTAGTGTCCCAATCACCAGCAATCCCATTGCTGCCACGATAAAAAACAGCCCGGAAGCCGACGGGCGCAGAGGTTTTCCCCTCCACGACGTACGGCTGGTCCACAGCAGCAGCCCGCACCCGATAGGAACAAAAAAACCATGTGAATAATTGGGATCGTCAAGCCATTGTCGGACCAGTTTCGCGACAACATGCCCGTACAGCAGGCAGATAAGAACCAGCAAAATCGCGGCTTGCAGATACACGGCCCAATTGCTTCCTATGCCCGGAAGCCTCACCCGGGCAGGCGACAGATGATTTTGGGATTCTGGCTCCTGCAGCGCACTTGTCATGGGCACTGGATTGAGTCTAAGGCAAAATGGGGACCGCTGTCTCAATTTAACGCCGCAGTTGTCAGATTAAGCATCCTAGCGTCGCCACGCTACTTTCGACCGCCGCGTGCCTCAAAAAACTCATTGGGCTTAGGGCGGATGTGGTGTACAAATCCGGAGACAAATAACGCGAGGAAACTAAATGTCTCTCCATTACCCTCTTTCGGTGGCGGCCGCTGTGTTGCTCTCTGTACTTTTTTCCATCCTCTTACCTCAAATCACCAACTCCGACACCGCTCGCTGGGAGATTTATTCCATCGAGACGCTTACTCTCACAGACCAACAATTTCTATTGGGCGCAAAAGATGGCACGCCGGCCCGCATCGGTGCCGAACTGCGGCTTCCTCCGGGAACAGCCCCCATTCCCGCCGTAGTTCTCATCCATGGATCAGGTGGTGTCGGCGCAAACATCGATGGATGGGCGCAGTCCTTCAACGCAATGGGCATCGCCGCTCTCATCCTGGACACATTTACCGGGCGTGGCATCTCCCAAACCATTACTAACCAGACCCAGCTTTCCAGTTTTTCGATGATTGTTGACGCTTACAGGGGTTTGGAGTTGCTCTCTCGGCATCCCCGAATTGATCCTTCGCGAATCGCGGTCATGGGTTTTTCCAAGGGTGGCTTCGCCGCCCTCTATTCCAGCATGAAACGTTTTCAGCAGCTGTGGGGCACGCAGGGCATTGAGTTTGCCGCCCACATTTCTTTTTACACGCGCTGCGATGCGCCTCTCCTCGACGATGAAATCGTCAGCGACCGCCCCATTCGCATTTTTCATGGCTCGGCTGATGATTACGTGCCGGTCGAGCCCACTCGCGGCTATGTTGATCGACTGAGGCGCGCAGGGAAAGACGTTCAACTCACCGTCTATGAAGGCGCGCGCCACGCCTTCGACAATCCTTTGTATCCGTCCGTCCTCTCCCTGCCTGATGCTGCTCTCACCAGCAACTGCCGTCGCGAAGAAAAACAACCCGGCAACATCATCAATCTCGATACCGGAAAGACTTTCACTTGGAACGATGCTTGCGTAACTCGTGGTGCTACTGTCGGCTTTGATCCTTACGCTCGCGAGCAAGCGATGAACACCGTGAGCGACTTTCTGCGCGCGCAATGGCGCCTGAACCCCTGATTAGATGGTTCGCGCACCGCGGCTAGACGCACCACGTTGCACACGCAGTACTCACTGCAAAACAATCGGCGGTCAGGTTCCAGGCAGTGCCAGTACTGTCCCTTCCCCCGACTGCACAGGCTGACCTCCATTTGTACCCCAGTACAGTTGTTCGCTTCTCCCGCAGCAGGCATCGTTGCAATAGGTGCAGCAAGAAGTTTTGAGCTCAATCCCACAGGGCTTTCACCGCCGCCGTCGCTCCTCTAAACCCCAGTTGGGGACCTGGCGACTCATGCCAGATGCCGTCGTGGAGGGACCGTTCTTGCTGGCCAGTGTTGCTTCCAGGAGGATTCGTGAAGGGTCTGGTTCGTACTCTGTCATTTTTGTTTTTGGTGTGTTTGCCCGTCGCAGCTCAGACCCAACAAACCATCCGCGTGAATGCGGGCGGTTCCGCCTATACTGATTCGAAGGGCCATTCCTGGAGCGCTGATTACGGATTCAATACTGGCAGCCTCTCTCATTCCGCACCAAAGGTCACTGTCTCCGGGACCTCGGAGCCGACTCTTTTCAAGAGTGCACGAGTGGGTACTTCCTCGGGAGCGAACCTGCAGTACCAGTTCGCCATCGCAAATGGCACCTACAATGTGAATCTCTATTTTGCCGAGACTTATTACACTGCCGTGGCGCAACGCGTCTTTGACGTCCAGATGCAAGGTACAACAGTATTTGGCGCATTGGATATTTTTGCCCTGGCTGGCTTAGACCATGCGCTTGTGAAATCTGCAAAGGTTTCCGTGACCAACGGCCAGCTCATCATCCGCTTTGCACATCGTCCCTACGGGAATGTTCCTGTCATTGCCGCCCTGGAAATCCTGCCGGCGGGTACCTCGCTACAATTCTCGACCAGTTCACTCTCAGCCGGACAAGTCGGCGCAGCCTATTCGACCATGATTCAGGCCACTGGCGGCACCACTCCATATCACTGGAGCATCTCTTCCGGAGCCCTACCCGCCGGCCTGACGCTGTCCGCCATCACCGGAACCGTCTCCGGGACGCCGACGACTTCAGGTTCGTTTACCTTCACCGCCAAGGTCACGGACTCCACTTCACCGACGGCTCAGACAACCACCAAGTCGTTGACCATCACGGTTGCTTCCCGTCCCGTTCCGGTTGAGATCACTACCAGTTCGCTGCCTTCCGGACAAGCCGCCGTACCTTATTCGACCACCTTGGCCGCGATTGATGGGATCTCTCCTTACAAATGGTCCATCACTTCCGGAGCCCTGCCCGCAGGACTAACCCTCTCGGCGACCGGCGCCATCTCAGGTAAGCCAACGACTTCAGGAACCTTCAGCTTCACCGTTCACGTGGCCGATTCCGCCTCGTCTCCTACATCAGCTTCTCGCAGTCTCAGCATCACCGTCGCCGCGGCGTCCGCCCACTCGGTGATGTTGAAGTGGACCGCAAGCCCATCGCCCGGCGTTACGGGATACAAGGTCTACCGCAGCACGGTTTCTGGGAGTGGCTATACTAAAATCAATCCTTCAGTCGTCAGCGGCTTGACGTATACAGATGCGACCGTGGTGAGCGGAGTAACTTACTATTACGTGACCACTTCAGTGAACTCAAGTGGAGACGAAAGCTCTTTCTCTCAGCAAGTAAAGATGATCGTTCCCTAGAATAATGAGCAATCATCGCACGAGAACAGTCGAGGATCCCGAGTCTTTCATCAACAGGTTTATTCGAATCGGTTTTCGCGATTGAAGGCGATGGTGCGGTGCAACGCCTCGTGACATTTCGTAGACAAGGCAATTAGATATCGCATCGTGTCATCCCCAAGATTGCCCGGTGATTTCAGGTGATGGACGTGCAAATCCTTTGACGCGCCACAGAGTTGGCAGCGCCACCCGTCTCTTTTGAGAACCTGATTACGCAGCATCTGGTACTCAGCTAGCGAAAGCTTCAGCCGCGGTATTTTCTGACGAAGTGTGCTCATGATCTCGCGACCGACGCACAACGAATTCGTGAATTCCCGCAGACCAGCAGAACTGGAAGCGATAAGGGCATCAGACGTATCCCGAGCCCTACTAAGTGTTTCCGCGGGATAACGCAACAGTCGGAAAGTGATTCTCGTTGCGCTTCTCCGTCTGGTTTGTCGTCCTGCCGCCAGGGTTCTGGGAGAGCGCTGCAGCACCACTCAAATTCCTAAAGTGGGAATCCGTGATTGCTTCTACTTCATCTGTGTCGAAGAAGGGGTAAGTCGTTGTAGCAAAGATGAATTTCACGTCGCGCTGTGACGCCGCTCCAGTGCCAGCACAGAATAGCAACGGCGGTCTGGGCCAAGTTACCCAGTCTGACCTTCGGCCGACACAGATGCTCGAACGTCTCTGAGAACCGTCACGAAGCGGGGGACCAAAGCTCTCCCGCCATTGTATGGCGACTGAATCAGAAGGAGGCTTTGCTTTAACTCGGTGCACGGCCGGGCGCACGAACTTGTTACATGGATTCTTCGCTCTTCATTCGACAACCTAAATTGTTGCCCGTCATTGCAGCGTCAATGTCCTAGGTTCGCTTTGCGGTTTGGCGCGTCGAGCGCACGAATCCATCGCGTTCGAAAAAAAATCCATTGCTGACGAATGACTCTTTGTATAGAAAGATAAGTCTCTGAAATGTTTCTTGGATTCTTATAGTCGGATCCGTTTCTGAGGAAAAACCATGGCTCATGAGGACGCGGGGAAGTTTCCCGTTAGCTCCAAACTCGTCATTCGCAATATTGGACTCGTCCTCAGCGGCGATCTCTCCCACCCGATCCTCGATGCTAACACTGTCGTAGTCATAGACGGCCGCATCAGCGTAGTCGGCAGGGAGAAGGACATCGACACCGAAGGCGCAACTTACCTCATCGACGCCAACGGCACGGCACTTGCTCCTGGCCTGATTGACAGTCACGTCCACCCTGTCGCTGGTGATTGGACCCCACGCCAGAATCAAATCGGCTGGATCGACAGCTGCCTTCACGGCGGCGTCACCACCATGATTTCTGCTGGTGAAGTGCACATGCCTGGGCGTCCAAAGGACGTCATCGGGTTAAAGGCCATGGCCATCACCGCGCAGCGCGCTTTTGCTGCCTTCCGTCCGAGTGGCGTCAAAGTTCATGCGGGCGCGCCTGTCATTGAACATGGTATGGTCGAAGAAGACTTCAAGGCGTTGGCCGAGGCTGGCGTAACGCTGCTCGGCGAAGTTGGCCTCGGGAGTGTGAAAGATGGCGCTACCGCCCGCCAGATGGTTGCGTGGGCTCGTAAATACGGGATTCAGAGCACCATTCACACCGGCGGTCCGTCGATCCCCGGTTCCAGCCTGATTGATAAGGATATCGTTCTAGCTGCCGACGCCGACATCATCGGCCACATCAATGGCGGCCATACTGCGCTGCCCGATAAACAAATCACGGGCTTGTGCGAGGAATCTCCTCGTGGCCTTGAAATCGTTCACAATGGCAACGAGCGTGCCGCATTACTCGCTTTGCGCACTGCGAAGGCACTCGGGCAGCTTGATCGCGTCATTCTTGGTACCGACGCTCCTGCGGGTTCCGGGGTTCAGCCGCTCGGCGTTCTCCGTCTTATTTCGATGTTGTGCTCTCTCGGAGAGATTCCCGCAGAGATTGCCTTTTGTTTTGCCACTGGCAACACCGCGAAACTCCGCAAGTTGGATTGCGGAATGATCGAAGCCGGGCGCGCGGCCGACTTTGTCTTCATGGATCACGCCCAGCATTCAGCAGGTACGACGCTTCTGGAAAGTGTGCGTCTCGGTGATCTTCCGGGCGTGGGTATGACCATGATCGATGGCGTTGTGCGCTCCGAACGCAGCCGTAACACGCCCCCGGCGGCTCGAGTGCCCAAAATTGTCAAATGAAAATTAGTCTTCGAATCTCTGAGGCTCAGCACTGAGACGTTCTAGCTTGAGCCCTCGGAGAAACTTATTCTACCGCAAGCCGTCCTCACCTTTAATCTGATCCTTAGTTAAACCGCCCACACGTGCGAGTGGTCTTCCGCTGTCTGTCACAGCAATGGCAACCAAGATCTCATTCGCGCGTGGCGCATCGCTTACGCGGATTTCCATTCCATCGAAATGACTGCGTACATAGGCGGCGTCCTTGTGGCCCAGCGGAATATCCAGCGTTACACCCATGCCGCCGCGCTTTTTCGATGAGGGAATCAGCGCCGCTCCTTTTCCTAGCACTCTGCGCACCGGCGTTCCCAGCTTCGGGTGCAGCACCGCCGCAGCATGCTCGAGCTCGCCGTTCTCACCGACTGCGGCAGCTTTACCATAGCTCTCCGCCGAAGGCCCGGGGATGCCGAGCGCGACGACCGCGCGCTCGGTCAGGAACGCTCCAAGCTCCTCGCCGATCTCAATGAGCTCGCTCAAATCTTCCACGTATCGTCCGGCGAATGGGTTTTCGATTACCGCTGCTGCTGCGGCGCGCCGCGTTGCTGGTTCAATTGTTTTGTCCATCTCCCTGCGGGTTTCTTCAACGAGCGTCACGATTTTTCTGATCTTCGCTTTCATCGCAATCCGTCCTCGCCCTTGATCTCGGAGGCCTTCAATCCGCCCACGCGTGCATGAATTCTTGCGCCCGTGGTCATTACCAGAGCCAAAACCATTTCATCGGCCCGCGGCGCATCGGGGATTCCGACCTCCATGGCATCAAAATGGCTGCGCACGTAAGAGGCGTTGATGTGGGTTATGGGCACGTCAAGCCGTGTGCCTGGCCCACCGACCTTTTTGGTGGATGGGACGATGGCCTTCGCGCCGTTCAGATTTTCCCGCATGGCGTAACCACCCGGCACATGCCACAGCGCTCCGTGCTCGAGTTCTCCATTTGCGCCGACAATCGCACCTTTTCCGTATCCCTCGACGACCTTTGCGTCGCCGCCTAGTTCGGCCACCAGCAACGTCGCCATTTCGACTCCGAGGGGTTTCAGATCGTTCATGAACTCCTCGATCTGCTCCACGTATCTACCCGCGAACGGATTGCGAATCACGGCGAGAGCCGCAGCTCGACGTAATGGCGCCTTTGCGCGAGGTCCACCTTCGTGGAAAATCTCTTCTACTACGTGGACGACTTTACGAATATCGACATTAGGCATGGGTCACACTCCACTCTGTCGGCTCTGATTTGTCGGCCACCAAGTTGGGTGTTCGCAATGCCAATGGCACAACACGCGACTGCCCCTGTAAATGAAGCGCTGTTGCGAGCACCAAGCCTTCCGAAATCAATTCCTCGGCCACGGAGGCGCCCGATGCCAGTGCCTGCTGAACCTCACCAGAGCACAATTTAGGGACAGCACGCGTCACGCATAGCTCACCTAAATCATTGTCTGGCGCAATTTCACATGCCGGTACGCGAACAATCTCAGGATGGTCTGGCAGATCTACCGCATTAGCGATGATCGTAGCCGCGGCATCCGCAGCCGGTGCGTCCACCGCCAGGACCGTGACCGCGTCGGCGATGCCGAGCGAAAAACTTCTCCCGCGCCACCCGCTGGTTGCCAGGCCACGTATAGAATCCTCGGAGCGAATTCGAAGCCTGCCGAACAACGAAGGGCGATCTGGCCGGTCGACCATACCCACGGAGAACGACTCTCCCGGAGTTAGATACAGTGCGATGTCGCCTCCGTTGTTTACATAGCAGCGCGCGAGTTCTGTTTCTTTCGTCATGGTTTCAAGAATCTCCTCGGCCACGGCGCCGGCCACGGCCGCCATAGGTGTGATGAAGCACCGTTCCGCGTAGGGCTCAACCGCTTCTGCCATCCGCCGAGCGATGACTCCTTGGGGCGGAGTCACATTGCCGCGAGCAGCCTGCCGAAGGAGAGGAAGTTCCGAGCACAGTTCATCCAAGATTGTTAAGAACCGCCGCGCAGCGGAATCATAGGCCACGTGAATCTGATTACGCACGCCGTATGCCTCCACAATCAGGTCAATCGGCCCATCCCGAAGGTGAAGCCGGCGCCCGTCGGGCATCATGTGCATAGTTGGCGACTCCCTCATTTCTCTTCACCGTTCGATGGTCCGGGCCTCAACGGCCAGGGATTTTGTGACAGAGGAGCGCGCTGCCGCTGGTGCTCATTCTCTCTCAACACTTCAGCCAGCGGCCGCACGGAATCCATGTGCCCGCCGAGCGCTGCGTAGTCGTCTAGCTTCAGGGTGAACTCAATAGGCGCCACAAGCGCCGGTGTGGGCACATACCCAAAGGCGTTGTCCGGCATGCGCGTCACATCTACCATGAAGGTGATGCCACCTCCCGGCCAGATGTACACCGGCGCGCCACCGCTGGTCACTCGCGTCAGATTCTGCCCGACGGAACGCGTCAACTTCACCGGGTTTTCCGTCACTCCCGCTCGCAGCGAACCGCCGGCTCCTCCCATGAACAAAACCGTAGTCAAAGCAGGCTCACAATTTTCTTTGATCCGATGAACTGACTCCGCCAGCTCATCCGGCAACTCTTTTTCTATCGGCTTGTACGCTTCATCTAACTCGAAGTAGGCGTATTGCTCCCCGGTTGTGCTGACCATCAACAACCGCAGGTGTGGCCAGGCAATTTTCGGTTTGAACGGCTTCAATATTTCGAGCGGGTCAGAAATGCAAGTTCCGCCCCAGCCCGTTCCTGGTTCCGCTACTTGAAAATAGCGGCCGGGCGTCGACCGCCGGCCTTTGATGCCAATGCCGGTTTCGCGAACGCCCAGAAGCTTTCCCGCCTGGTGTTCAGAGAGAACACCCGTGATGTGATCGTCCACCACGACGACTTCGTCGACCTTTCCAAACCATTGTTTGGCGAACATTCCGATGGTTGCCGAGCCGCAGCCCACGCGCATGCGTTCTTCGCGTTGTCCATTTACCATCGGTGGTCGGCCTGCTGAGACTACGATTGTTGCGCCTTCATCGATGGAGAGTTCCACTTCCTTGGCATTAAACAAATCGAGTAGTGTTTCGCACGTGACGCGGCCCTCAGTCTTTGTTCCGCCCGTAAGGTGATGCACGCCACCGAGTGAAAGCATCTGGGAGCCATATTCGCCCGTTGTGACGTGGCCGACAGGCTCGCCTTTGGCGCGGACCAGATTTCGTTCCGGACCGAGGTGGCGGTCGGTATCGATTTTTAGCTTCGCACCGCAGTAACTGAAAATCCCTTCGGTTACCACGGTCACCATATCCACGCCATCCACCTCAGAAGACACGATGAATGGCGCGGGTTTGTAGTCCGGATAGGTCGTGCCTGCTCCGATCGCGGTGACGAACGTTTCCGCTCCCTTCATCAGCTTGCCGTCCCACTCCTGGGTGCTTTCAAGAAAGGGCACGAGTGGCTGGCCTTTGGACTTCGCCTGGTCCAGTAAAAGGTGCGGATCCACGCGCACGAGCTGTCCTTCATGGTTCGCGTAGCGGTCGCAAGCGCCGCTTCGCCCGCGCTTGATGTAACAGAGCACCGGGCACGCGTCGCAACGGATCGTGTCAGCAGGCACCTGGCTACTCATCGCGTTCACCGCCTGATGAGCCCAATGCAACGATCGCAGCTCGCACCTTATCCGGAGTGGCGGGGAGCTTTCTGATGCGCACGCCGGCGGCATCATAGATCGCATTCAAAATCGCAGGAGCCGTGGGAATTAGTGCCTGCTCACCGATTCCCTTTGCACCGAATGGGCCAATTGAAGAAGGATCCTCAACCAGAATCGATTCCACCAACGGCATGTCACCGATCGTCGGAATCAGGTAATCGTGTAGGTTTTCTCCTTTGCCAGGAAAGAACTCCTCCATCAGCGCCATTCCAAGTCCCTGAGCGGCGCCGCCTTCGATCTGTCCTTCCACGAGCGTCGGATTGATCGCGCGTCCCACATCATGTGCTGCCGTTAGCTTTACCAATTTCGTCGTGCCCAGTTCTGTATCCACTTCTACTTCCGCCATGTGCGCACCAAAACCATAAACCGCATAGGGTGTTCCTTGGCCGTTCTCATCCAACGGCTTCGTGGGCGGATCGAATGTTGCTTCGGCACTCGCTATGTACCCCCTGTCATCAAGCGGCAGTGCACCCAGCGCGATGGTACGTCGCTTCTCGCCTTCCGCTACAACGACGGTACCGCTTTCGAATAGAATCTGGGAGGAGTCGGGGGCTTCACCGAGGCGAAGAATCGATTGGCGCAATTGCACTCCTGCCATGTACGCAGCCTTTCCGCTCACGAACGTCTGCCGCGAAGCGGAGGTTTTACCGCAATCGGGCGTGGTGTCCGTGTCGCCCGAGATCAGATCAAACTTCTCAACAGGAGCTCCCAGTGCCTGTGCGCAGATTTGCGTTATTACGGTTGTCGAACCCTGTCCGATATCCACCGCACCCTGATGCAGCGCGATTCGTCCGTCACGTTTCAGCCCTATGCGCATGGTTGATGGATTTGCCAGGGAGGTGTTCCCGCAGCCATACCACATAGCGGCGATTCCCACGCCGCGCCGTAATGGTGCTTTGGTATCCGCATTAAACTCAGCTGCCGCCTTGCGTGCGGCTTTCCATTTTGGACGCAGTACCTCAAGA
>Ga0210392_10000313_pt1 | contig 33251 bp, 25 predicted proteins | sample IncBWC30OmetaG_FD_161057 | JGI IMG/M metagenome (GOLD analysis project Ga0210392, IMG submission 161057) | Forest soil microbial communities from Barre Woods Harvard Forest LTER site, Petersham, Massachusetts, United States - Inc-BW-C-30-O ... | reverse complement strand
CTTTGATATATCCCGGCGTGACGATATAGACGAACGCATCATAATTCTTCGTCTTGTCGTACGTGCCTTTGGCGAAGAAATCCCAGCTGCGATTGCGGTCGAGCGGCAGCATGTCGGAGATACCTGCCGTCTCAATTCCGGGAATCGCACGCACCCTCTGCAGCATGTCCTGAAGGATTGCCCCGCGGCGGTCTCGATTGCCGCCATCGTCATAATCCACCTTGATCGCGGCTGCATGGGTCGGCTCGAATCCGAGATCGACGCGCATCACATTGAGAAAGCTGCGCAGCAGCAGTCCCGCGCCGACAAGCAGCACACATGCAAGCCCGATCTCGGAAACAACCAGCAATGCCCGCACTCGCTCATGCTTTCTGCCGTCGCTTGCGCCGTGGCCGCTGTCCTTGAGCGCATCCTGCAGATTGCCGCGCGAGATCCTGAACGCCGGAGCAACTCCAAAAAGCAATCCTGCGAAAATCGCAACCAGCAGCGTCCAGCCCAGCACGCTTGCATCCACACGGACGCTGCTCAGCAGCGGCAGCGCAAGCGATCCCTGATGCGCGAGATAAGCCACCACTGCATACGCGAAGGCCAGTCCAAGCAAAGCGCCCGCGCCAGATAGAACAAGGCTCTCCGTCAGCAGCTGGCGAATGAGCCGCCCACGCCCCGCGCCCAGCGCGCTGCGCATGGCAAATTCCTTGCTGCGGGCCGCCGACCGCGCCAGCAGCAGGTTCGAGAGGTTCGCGCAGACAATCAGCAGAATCAGTCCAACCGCGCACCAGAGCACAATCAGCGACTTCCGCAGCTTGCCGCTGATGTAATCCTTCAGACCCATCATCGAGGTCATTACATCCGTGCTCCACGAATCATTGCCGTGAACCTCAACTCTTATTTGCGGATAAAGGACGTTCGCCTCTGCTTGAGCTTGTCCGATTGTCACGCCCGGCTTCAAACGCCCAACCACTGAGAGCATGTGTCCCCACGAGCGGATGATGTCCATTTTCAATGGCACAAAGAGATCCATCGTTGTGCCCGGCGCAAAGACCGCGCCGAAATCGAATGACTCCGGAAGCACGCCTACGACCGTCACGCGTTCGTCACCAAGTGTGATCGCTTGGCCTACGATCTTCGGATCAGCATGGAACTGCTGCTGCCAGAGCGGATAGCTCAACAGCGCAACAGACGGACCGCCCTTCACACTTTCTTCCGGAGTGAACTGTCGCCCCAGCACTGGCTGTACGCCGAGCGTCTGAAAGAAATTTCCCGCTACCCACACACTTTGCAGCGGCTTTGGCGTGCCATTGCCGACAAGCTTTGTTTCAGAAAGAGAGTAATAAGGCGAGAAAGCCGTCATCTCCTGAAACGAGTGATTTTCTCTTGCATAGTCCTCATACGCATCGACCCGATACGTCATGTCTGAAAGGGCACCGGTGCCGTTGTTTCCGGCTAGCCACACCAACTGCTTCGGCTCGTGAAATGGAAGTGGTCGCAGCAGAATCGCATTCACCACGCTGAAGACGGCGATGTTGGCGCCAATGCCAAGCGCCAGAATCAGCACAGCGATAATCGCGAACCCGCGATCACGGCTGAGCGTGCGAAGGGTGAAGCGCAAGTCCTGCATCAGAACATCGATCCATGGCAACCCGCGCGCCCCGCGCTGCTGCTCGCGAGCCTGCTGCACTCCACCAAAACGAACCATCGCCTTCCTCCTTGCTTCTTCAGGATTCATGCCGCGCCGCATGTTCTCTTCGATTGCCATCTCCAGATGCCAAGTCATCTCCGCATCCAGCTCACGATCCAAAGGCTCTTTGCGAAAGAAGGATCGCACACGAGCCAACATCTGCCGAAAGAGATAAGCCATCGAATCCGCCTTTCAAAGAGAACCGAGCACAAACCCCGGGTGCCCCATCCTGTCGCGCAGTTTGCGACAGGGTGGGAGACCACAACAGCTAGTTCGTCCGCAAAGCGATCATGGGATCAATCCGCGAAGCCCTGCGAGCAGGCAAATATCCCGCAAGCAGCGCCACCACCCCAAGCAGTACCACCATTCCCGCAAAGGTCGCCGGGTCGGTAGGTGCTGTTCCGTAGAGCAGCGAAGCAATGCCTCTGGCTAGGGCGAACGAAGCTGCTCCGCCCAACAGAATGCCGATCAACGCCAGCCGCATCGTTTTCCAGATCACGGCTCCCTGCACGCGAGCCCGTGTAGCGCCCAGCGCCATGCGAATCCCAATCTCCTGCGTCTGTTGCGTGACGGAATACGAGATGACTCCGTAAATCCCCAGTGAAGCCAGAAACAGCCCCAGTCCGGCAAAGATCGAAACCAGCACTACAAAGAAGCGCCGAGGCGAGGTCGCGTGGTCCACCAGCGCCTGAATCGGCTTGAACTCCGTCGCCGGCTGCCCCGGATTCATCTCACGCAGCTTGTGCATCACACTGGTTGCCAGCGCAGCGGGAGGCAGCTTCGATCGCACTACCAGGTTTGCTCCTTCCGGCCCGAACCGCTTTGTCGCCGGCAGAAACATCTGCGCGCCCGCTTCATTCTCCGCGCTGCTTTCGCGGACATCGGCAATCACTCCAATCACGCGGACATCTGTGCCGCCTGTGCTCGCTATTCTGCCAATCGGATCCTGTCCCGGCCACAATTGTCGCGCCACCGTTTCGTTGAGAACGACCACATTCTCGTTATTGACGAGATCTTCCCAGGTGATGTCGTGGCCCCTCAGCAACCGCATTCCCATCGCCTTCAGGTAGCCGGGAGAAACGATGTAGACAAATACGCCAACTCCGGGAGTGTTGGGCCGTTGCTCTTCGCCTTTGGCTGCAATCGTCCAGCCCCGGTTCCGGCTCATCGGCAGATTGTCCGAGATGCCGGCCGCTTCAACGCCTGGAATCGTCAGTGCCCGGTTTACGACATCCTGCCAGATTGCCGCCTGCTTGGCCGCGCTCCCGCCGTCATCGTAGTCCACACTGATGGCTGCGGCCCGGCTCGGCTCAAAGCCTAGGTCAACGTCCAGCACGCGCAGAAAACTTCGCAGCAGCAGTCCGGCGCCCACCAGCAGCACGCAGGCTAGCGCCACTTCGGTAATCACCAGCACCGATCTCATCCGGTCATGTTTTTTGCCGTCGCTCGTTCCGTGTCCAGAATCCTTCAGCACCTCCTGCAGGTTGCCGACAGACATGCGCAGCCCCGGCGCCAGGCCGAAAAGCAGTCCCGCAAAGATGGAGACGAGCAGCGTCCACACAAGAGCTCTGCCATCCACGTGCATGCTCGACAGCAGCGGCAGCGCCAGCGACCCCTGGTGCGCAAGCCACGCCGTCACCGCATAGGCAAGACCTAGCCCCAGCAACGCGCCCGCGCCCGAGAGCACCAGGCTCTCCGTTAGCAGTTGCCGTACCAGCCGCCCGCGTCCCGCGCCAAGCGCGCTGCGCATAGCGAACTCCTTGCTGCGTGCAGCAGAGCGCGCCAGCAGCAGGTTCGAAAGGTTCACGCAGACGATCAGCAGAATCAGCCCCACCGCGCACCAAAGCACAATCAGAGATCGCCGCAGCTTGCCGCTGACGTATTCTTTCAATCCGGTGACCTGGCCCGTGTATCCCTTCCCGTATTCCGGATGGGTGTGCGTGAAATAGAGCTGCGGAAAGAGTTGATCGGCCTCGCTCTGCGCTAATCCGAGAGTTACTCCCGGTTTCAGGCGGCCCACCAGTGCCAGATCATTCCCGTCATTGCGGAAGTCGTCCATAATGTAGGGCGTGAAGAGATCGACTTTTGATCCCGGCGAAAAGACCGAGCCAAAATCGAATGTATCCGGCAAGACTCCTATCACTGTCACCGAAGTATTGCTCAGGTTAACCGTCTTCCCGACGATACTGCGATCACCGCCGAACTGGCGTTTCCAAAATGGATAGCTCAGCAACGCCACCGGCTGAGCATGCTGTACGAATTCTTCATGCCTGAACAATCTCCCCACTGAAGGCTCTACGCCGAGTGTCTGAAAGAAATTCTCAGCTACCAAAATGCCTGTGACCGGCAGCGGCTGGGCGTTTCCGACAAGCTTGTAATTATCTGGACCGGTAAAAGCAAAGTAACCGCTCACAGATTCAAAAGAGTGGTTCTGGTGCTGGAAGTCCTCGGTGGCGTCCGCCGTATAGGTTCTGCCGGATTCATTGGTACCTGCGTCTCTCTCAACAATCCGCACCAAACGTTCCGGATCATGGAAGGGAAGCGGCCGCAGCAGAATCGTATTCACCACGCTGAAGACGGCGACATTCGCGCCGATGCCCAGCCCCAGAATCAGAATCGCGATGATCGTGAAGGCGCGATCCTTAGCCAGCGTACGAAAAGTGAAGCGCAGGTCCTGCATCAACACATCCATCCACGGCAATCCGCGTGTCTCGCGATGTTGCTCTCGAGCCTGCTGCACTCCGCCAAAACGGACCATCGCTTGCCTCCGGGCTTCTTCCTCAGGCATTCCCTTGTGCATGTATTCCTCCATGGCCAACTCGATGTGTGAAGCCATCTCGTCATTCAGTTCCCGATCCAGCGGCTCTTTGCGGAAAAAGGAACGAAGGCGGTGCAACGCCCGTCGCAGCGCCGCGCTCAGGGAGGTTTTCGATGAGGTCTTGGGAGACGTTTGGGTTGAACCCATCACCGATCACCACCTTCGTTCTGCATGGCCAGTACCCGGCCCATGACGCCCGTCAGCCGCTCCCAGTACGCGGCATCCTGCGCAAGCTGCTTTCTGCCCGCGTCGGTAATCGAATAAAACTTGGCCTTGCGATTGTTCTCCGACGTGCCCCAAGCGGCGTCAATCCACCCGCGCTGCTGCAACCGCACCAGCGACGCATAAATCGTCCCCTGATTCAGCAGCACCTCGTCACCGCTGATCTGTTCAATGCGCCGCGCAATCCCGTACCCGTGCAGCGAACCCATCGCCGCTAAGGTCTGCAGGACCATCAGATCCAGCGTCCCTTGCAGCAGGTCGAGTTTCGATTCCCCCATCCAGATATCTCCTGTGGTGTTGCCACATAACCATCGCACATTCTTCTGTGGTAACGCCACAGGGAAAGCGTCAGGAAATCGTCAAATTTTGCCTCCCGGCTGCAGAGGTTATCCCTAACTTTGCAGCTGTCTGATTGTTCCCTTGCTTCCGGTTGTGGCGCAGCGTATTGTTCAAGCCGTCCCAGGAATGGGAGCGAAAGTCATTCCATCATTGCTCACGCTGCCAAAGTGAGGCTGATTCCTCCCTCACGCTCGGCATTCTTGGTCCTGAAACTCATTTCGTAAGGACTGGAGCAATATCAAATGAAAAAACTCATAGGGCTTTCCCTGGGTCTGTGTTTATCCGCAAGCACTCTCATCACAGCCTTCGCGCAGGAAACAGAGCAGGTCATGCAGCCTCCGAAGGTGTTCGTCATCATGCGCGAATTCCTCAAGCCGGGCCGGTCTGGCAGCGTGCATGCAAAGAGCGAAAGCGCATTTGTACAAGCAATGACTGAGGCAAAATGGCCGACCCACTACTTTGCTGCCGACTCACTCTCAGGCCGGTCACGATCTCTGTTCTTTGTTGGCTACGATTCATTCGAAGCATGGGAGAAGGACAACACGGCCACGATGGGCAATGCGACTCTGTCGGCTGCTCTGGATAAGGCCGCATACGCCGACGGCGATCTGCTGACCGAATACGACACGAATGTCGTCTTCTATCGAGAAGACCTTAGCCTTAACGCGCCTGTGAATATCGCGCGGATGCGCTACTTCGAGGTCTCCCGCTTCGTCGTCCGTCCCGGACACGGGAAAGAGTGGGAAGCCCTGGTGAAGGAGTATAAAACTGCCTACGCAAAGGCCGTTCCTGATACGCACTGGGCCGTTTTCCAAAGCATGTATGGCGCGGATAACGGAGGTGTCTTCCTGGTCTTTACGCCCATGAAATCTTTGGCACAGACCGATCGCTCCTTTGCTGACTCAAAGAAGTTTGCCGACACCCTCGGAGATAGCGGGATGAAGAGACTGGAAGATTTGGAAGCATCCTGTATTGAATCAACCCAAACGAATTTGTTCATGTTCAATCCAAAGATGAGCTATCCCGCCGACGCGTGGATCAAAGCTGACCCTGATTTCTGGTCGCCAAAATAGCGGTTTTGCAACAATCTAAGCCAGTCAGTTTGTGTGGAATGTTCTCAAGACAGACTGACTGGTCGCTATCCATCTGTAGAAGTCTTCTGGGAGTAATGATTGATCGTCAAAAGCCTCTTCGTGTGTTCCTCAGTTGCTCTTCTTCTCTTCGAGCGCGGCGCTCACACTCGGCGGCAGCGACTCGATCCGTTTGATAAACGCCGCTTCCTTCCAGAGGCTATCGTCTGAGTCCCACAAGCCATTGGCAAACATGCCGGAGTGGCGAACGCCATGCTTCGCGACCCAGAACACCTGAGCCTCCGTGTATTCGGTTCCCGAAGTCGGCAAATGCGGCGCCGGGGGAAACAACACTCCGGGATACTTCTCCGGCTTTCCCGGAGTGCCATGGCAACCTCCGCATTCGTTCAAATAAGCTTTTCCGCCCGCGATCAGGTTCTCCTCCGTTGGAGGAAATGGATTGGCCGTCTCCGGTGCTTCGCGCCGCACCGAAGCGTGTACGGCTCTCTTCATCAATGCGCTTTCAAGCCCCGACGGTGGCAGATCGCCCCGAACCTCAGCGAAGCCGAGGAGCAGAGACCCGAGCCCTCCCACAACCAATACCAAAAGCGTGAAAAAGCTTCCCAGGATGAAGTTTTTCATCATAGCTCCTCTGTCTATCGTCCGACGGGGTTCGCACTTGCACTCTTAGACGTGCCGCCACCCTCTGTCGCAGTTCTTCTGTCACTCTTGCCGTCGTCTTTGTCACTTTCAGGGGACAACTGGCGGCACAGGACTCGCGAGAACTGACACCAAGGAAGATAGTCTCATCACTGAGAAGCCGCCCTCTGACTCGGCCCAGGCGCAGAAGTATCCCTCAGCCATTGGCCGAACCGATTCAGAGGAATCTTGACGACGCCTCGCACCGTGTGGTCATCTCCACTCGTCGCTGGGGAGGCCAGCAGCGAAGCCCCTTTCCCAGGCCCGGCAAGAGATTGCCTCAGCGAGTCCGAAACACTGCGAGTCCCGGCGGCAGAAGCCGGCGTCACCTCATACTCGAACTCCACCTGCTTGCGGTAGCGGATGCCAAACTGAAAATCATCCGCTGTTCCGACCAGCTCCGCCAGCTTTGGGTCGAGGTCCGAGAGCGACTTCTGTATCTCCGGATAGCGGCTGGTGGAAGACAGCACGCACCACGTCTCATCATCGTGGCGCAGGTGAGACAGCTTGTGGTCCAGAAGAGGATCAGCCGCTCTGCGATCCAAATGCCGATCGAGTTCCTGCCGCACGCTGCTGATCGTCCCGAAGAGCAGCAGGTCAGAGTCGACAATTGCGAGCCATCGGGAATCGTGGAATTCTGCCTGTTCGCGGGCAAAGGGCTCAATCTCGACGACAGGAATGCCGCGATACTGGAAAACCGTCGCTCCGCCGTCGACCGCGGATTTATAGATGCGCGCCTGATCGAACTGTCCGTGCGCCATCATACTGTGCTCAGCAAGCTGAGTCGTTTCGCCATGAATCGCCACAAAGATGACATGGTGCACGATCCGCGCACTATCGACTCCAGTCAGCGCAAAGAAATCCTGAAGATCGACAGTATTGTTATGGGTGATCAGCACAAAGCTGCCGGGTTGATCCTTCGGCGGCGGGGTATCCATTCCGGCCACAACCTCGGCGCCGGGGGGTACGAGGGAGACAAGTTTCTGGTCCGCTGATAAGGCCCCGCTGGCAGGAACTGCAAAGATCGCGAGAAGAGCCACCGACAGGCTCATCCAACCTGGGAAATGCCGCATACAACCTCCATTTCGCTCGGCTTTTCGCCTCGAGCGGGAAAAGAAAGTGCGACCACCCAGGAATGACAAGGAACCCTGTGTCAGCTCGTTTTAGGACTGTATTAGAAGGTAAAAAGCTCACCTTAAACCGGCAAATTTGGCCAGTTTTTCCACGCAAAACCCCTGCTAGGAAAGGTGTTTCGATGACCCGCGCCGGATGATTCGTCTCCGGCTTGAAGAACTCAGCAATCTTTATACGAAAAATTTCGTAGATTGTCAACGAAAATCTTCGTAGATGCAAAATCCAGATGATTCCGACGTCTCCAATCGCGGCGAATCAACGACTGGGTACATCTGTTAACCAATACGTTACTATGGCTGGAATAGTTCCAGCTTGATCGCGCAGCAGTCTCTGGAAAGAGGAAAGTTCACCGCGGGGAAGCAGCATTCACGCGACGGCCTTGAGCGGAGATTTTTTCCAGCCATGCGTTGTACCGCGCTATGGAAACCTTGACGACGCCGCGCACCCTATTGTTATTGCCGCTTCCTTCAGCGGAAGGCAGGAACGCAGACCCTTCTTCCGGCCCGGCAAGAGCGTGTGTCAGGGAGTCCGAGATGGCGCGAGCAGTGGTAGTAGATGCCGTCGTGATCTCGTACTCGAACTCGACGTGCCTGCCATAGCGTATGCCAAACTGAAATGCATCCCCATCTTTCAGCCCCGCAGCCAGCTGAGGATTGATGACTGTTAACGCATTTCGTATCTCTGTGGTCCAGGTGGGCAAGGAGAGCAATGTCCGGGTAGCATCGTCGCGGTGCATGCGAACCAGTTTGTATAGGAGAAAAGGGTCGACCTCGCTGTGAGCCACAAACCGGTCAATCTCCTGCTGGATACTCGCAGGGGTGCCAAACAATAGTATTTCCGAGTCAAGCGCAGCAAGCCATCGAACACTATGAAAAGACTCAGCCTCCCGTGCGAAAGGCTGCACGATGAGAATGCGAGTTCCGGCATAATGGCTCGCAACAGCGCCATTGTCCAAAGCCGAACGGAAAATCCGCGCCTCGTCGAAATGTCCGTGTGCCAGTAGGCTGTGCTCATTTGGCCTGCCTGTACTATCAGCAATCGCCACAAGAATGACTTGGTCGATTATCCGCGTGCTGTCCGCCCCGGATATTGCATAGAAATCATTCAGGTCAACGCTATTGTTGTGCGTAACGAGGATGAAATCTCCTGTATTAGCAGTGCGAGAGGACGGACTCACTTTTGCCACAATCCCAGCGCCCGGAGGAACCAGAGAAAGGAGTTTCTGACCCGCCGATACCGCCGGGCATATGGCAACTGCAAGAAAGGAAAATAGTGCCATCAGATGAGGTTTACGATCTAGGAATCGCTGCATATACCCTCCGGTTTTTCCGCTGGCCCTGGCCAGGTGTGCAGAAAGTAGTCCCTGCTGTCAGGAAGGACAATGACCGCCGTATTCGCTTTGTCTTAGGAATTTGTTAGTGAATAAAGTGCTGCCGAAAGTTCTACTTAGAGGAGGAAATTGGCATAACATGCAGCCATAACCGCAGGGTGGTGCTGCAATGGCCTCGCCGGGCACTCAGTCAGGCATAATCCGCTTCGGCCCATTTGAACTCGATCCCGCCAATCGCGAGTTGCGCAAGCGTGGTAGTGTGGTCAAACTCCAGCCGCAGTAGTTCGCCGTGCTGCTCTTGCTCGTAGAACATGCCGGACAAATCGTTGCCCGCGAAGAAATTCATCAACACATCTGGGGCAACGACACCTTTGTCGATTTCGAGCGCGGCATCAACTTCGCCATCAACCAGATCCGCGCCGCACTCGGCGACGACGCTGAGAAGCCGCGCTTCGTCGAGACCATTCCTCGCTACGGCTACCGTTTCGTCTGCCCTATCGAAGTTTCGCAAGCCGTACCTGTCCAGCGGGAAGCAAACGCAGGACTAATTGGAGGCCCGGTCGCTGAAGCATCCGCCACGTTCGAAATCCCGGCAACCGGCGAGACCGAAGCGAAGACAAATCAGCCGTCAAAAGGCCCTAGGTGGAAAACCAGAAAATGGCTCCTCTCCGGATTTGGCGTTGCCATGCTTTTGATCCTGGCAGTGGGCTTCCTTGGCGAAAAATACAAGAGACTCAACCTGCATCGGCCCGCGCTCGTAAAGGCAAGAATCGTGGCAGTTCGTGAGCGCACCGTTGCGTTGACCAACGTTCGGGGTCTCGTGCAGAGTCCAATCTTCTCGCCGGATGGAAAGCAGATCGCCTTCCTCTGGAACGGCAAAGACCAGAACAAGAGTGACATTTACGTACAGATGATTGAAGGAGAACAGCCGCTGCGATTGACGTATTCCGGAATTCGAAATATCTGTTGTCTGGACTGGTCTCCTGATGGGCAATGGATTTCCTTTGCCCGCTGTGACAGCGGCGTCGGAGGTGTTTTCACGGTTCCGGTTCTCGGTGGCGCTGAACGCAAGCTGACGGATGTTACCTGTATGGAATTCACCCTGGGCGCCCCGAAGTGGACACTCGATGGCAAGTCCATGCTGATGGGGGATCGTTGCGTGCCGGACGGGCCATACGGGATTCTAGTGTTCTCCCTGGCGACCGGCCAGAAGCATTGCCTGACCGCGCCGGCATCCGACAATGCAATGGACCATAGCTGGCTTCTATCTCCGGATGGCAGGATGGTTGCGTTAAACGATCCACCACGCCCAGTGTCGGTGAGATCTATGTCGTGCCGCTTGAAGGAGGAACCCCGCGACGGCTGACATCGGATGCGAATGGGATTATGGGCATGATGTGGGCTGCGGATGGAAAGCGCATCATCTTCTATTCCAGTCGTGGTGGCTATCTCGGCGACCGCCTGTGGCAGGTTTCCATCGAGGGAGGAGAGGTCGAGCCCGAGACCGTCTATCCGCATATTGGCACGCTGTCGAGGGACGGGCAGCGGGTAGCTTATGAAACAGATGCTGGTAGCGAACCGGTATCGATCTGGCGGGCCGAGCTCTACGGCCCAGGCGGCCAGGTGCTTGGCCGGAAAAAGATTCTTACATCGCCCGTCCGCGATGACTCACCTCAATTGTCGCCCGACGGAACGAAAATCGCCTTTGCGTCCGCTCGCTCGGGAAACATAGAGATATGGAGGAGCGACGCAGACGGGAGCAATCCCTTGCAGCTGACCTCATTTGGAGGAGAGCTCGACGGAACGCCGCGCTGGTCACCCGATGGGAAGTGGATCGTATTCGACCGTCGCCCCGGCAAGCATAGTCAAATCTATGTCGTCGATGCCGAAGGCCGAAATCTGCAAGCCCTCACGGACGGTGAGTACGAGAATTCCGTTCCCAGCTTTTCACGGGATGGGAAGTCCATTTACTTCGGATCCATGCGCAGCGGAAATTGGCAATTGTGGAAGCAGAGTTTTGATGGGGGCAAGGCATTCCAGATCACGCAGCACGGCGGCTTTACCGCCTTTGAATCGTACGACGGCAAAACCCTGTACCACACAAAGAGGGAGGAGGAAGGCATCTGGAGCATCCCCATGAGCGGCGGAGCGGAGACGCGTGTGACTGCGGCGCCACGCCGAGGATTCTGGGGCCACTGGGCTGTGTGCGAAACCGGTCTTTATCTGCTCGATAACGACATCTTGCCACGCCCAACCATCGAGTTTTACAACTTCAAGACCCGCAAATTGACGCCGGTCATTCGTCTGGAGGAGTCAGCCCAAGCAGGAAATCCGAGCCTGGACGCCTCGCGTGACGGCCGCATCGTGCTCTATGTGCAGTATCAGGCGCAGAGCGCGCTCGCCATGGTTGAGAACTTCCAATAATCATGCGAGAAAATCTCGCTCCATCACTCCGACAGAGGAGCTTTCAGTGATTTGCGCAACAACAGACAGTCTGGCCAAACAACGCCGGCGCTCCGCGTTCCGGGAAGGTAGCACACACGCATTCCGTCGATCAGGGAAGGCTGGAAACAATTGCCCGGTATTCGTCTTCGGTAAAGGCGCGCAGCGTCTCGGTCTGAATCTTGCCTGCCGCCGCGATTGTGAGGAGGGCTTTAGCATAGGTGGTGTCATCGGGAGCCTCGGACACGATGACGGCATCGTACTGGCCCATGACCATGTAAAACTCTTTGATTTGCAGCCCAGCTGCTGCGAAAGCTTTTCTTCCTGCATCCAGCCGCGCGGGGCTTTCTTTCACCGCTTGAATACCCTGGGTTGTCCACTTGCAGAGTGCAATGTATATCGGCATCGAACACCTCCCGGCGGATGTATTTTCCCCGGCGCTGCCGCTGTATCCAACTCTCTGCGTTCGGGAATCGCGCCGGCAGTGAATCCTACGCGAACTTTCAGAGGGTGTCTTTAGAAAATGCTCCGGATTCCTTTTCGCTCAATCCTTGTACCGCGATGATCTGCCTCCAGATCGTAGGGCAGGCTTATCTGTGTCAGGCGCACGGGCGTCCCTGCAACGTCGGCCGGATGGCCGAACGTCGTCGGGGCAGCCAACCGGAATGAGAACCAGAAGCATCGCAACTGCCTTACCCAGGCAGAGCAAACCGGAGCGCAGAAATTGGTTTGCCATAGTCGCTGCCGTGGCACCGAGTGTTTGATGCGTTTCCCAAATTGGGAAAATTAGGAAAATAATTTTATCTGTTGCAACGAATAGTGGCGTGTAATTATGCTTTTTTTCGCTAAAATAGAAAAGGTAGCACATGCTGGTTTTGCAGGCGGATGCTTCCGCCCAATCACACTCAGTGCCCACTAAGTAATTGAAAATAAACGTGATCGCGTCACACCAGCAGTTAAGCTGTTGAAAACAGACGATCTCCGTACTCCGATTGCGCTGTAAATCGCTGAAAACAAACGATTCCCGTACAAAACACACCCGGGGTATCCCCGCCGACGGTGAGATGCGCGAAAATGGAGAGATGCAGTTCATCGACCTCAAAGCGCAGTACCGCAAGCTGAAGCATGACGTAGACGCCCGCATCCAGACGGTGCTCGACCACGGCCAGTACATCCTCGGTCCTGAAGTCGCGGAGTTGGAATCGCGCCTCGCTGCGCGCACCAGCTCGAAGCACTGTATAAGCTGCGCCAGCGGCACAGATGCTCTGCTATTGGCAATGATGGCGCTCGGCATCGGTCATGGCGATGAGGTCATCACCTCACCCTTCACTTTCTTCGCCACCGGCGAGATGATCGCGCTGCTCGGAGCCATTCCCCTCTTCGTCGACATCGATTCAGAGACCTACAACATCGATCCGGCGAAGATCGAAGCTGCGATCACGCCGCGCACGAAGGCGATCATGCCCGTCAGCCTCTACGGCCAATGCGCAGACTTTGACCCGATCAACGAAATTGCGGCGAAGCATGGCCTCGTCGTCATCGAAGACGCAGCGCAGAGCTTCGGTGGAACCTACAAAGGCCGCGAATCCGGCAACCTGAGCACGATCGGCTGCACCAGCTTCTTTCCGTCTAAACCGCTGGGCTGCTACGGCGACGGTGGAGCTCTCTTCACCAATGACGACGACCTTGCCCGCCGCATTCTGGAAATGCGCAACCACGGACAAGACCGCCGCTACCATCACACCAGCATCGGCATCAACGGCCGCCTCGACACGATCCAGGCGGCGATTCTACTGGCCAAGCTGGATGTCTTCGACGAAGAACTCGCAGCCCGCCAGCAAGCCGCAGCGACTTACAACAACTTGCTGCGAGCCGCAGTACAAGCACCCGTCGTCCACGACGGATACACCAGCCCGTACGCGCAGTACACCATCGAAGTCGACGACCGCGACGCTGTCCAGCAAGCCCTGCAGGAAGCCGGAATCCCCACCGCAGTACATTACCCAGTCCCGCTGCACCTGCAACCTGTTTTCGCCAGCATGAATTTTAGGGAGGGCAGCTTCCCGCACTCGGAACGGGCAGGAAAGCGGGTACTGAGCCTACCTATGCATCCCTATCTCGAAGCAGAGCAGATTCGCGAAATTGCGACAGCCGTACGCAACACTGTCTCAAGCGTGACAGCAGTTACCAAATGAATACGAAAGTTCACTGCAGGAAACCACTGAGGGATTGACACCGGCCACCACTAGGTGAAGAATCGCATCAAACATTTCACAAACGAAATGTTTGAGGTTATCGGCCGCCTATGTTGGGAGACCGCTTCACCACCCACGATGTTCTTGAACTGACCGGCGTCACCGCGCGCCAGTTGCAGTGGTGGGATGAAAAGCGCGTCGTCGTGCCAGAGCGCGAGGGACGCAACCGCATCTACTCGACGGCCGATCTGGTCGAAATCCTCGTCATCGAAAAACTTCGCAGCAAACATATATCACTGCAACAGGTGCGCCGCGTTTTACGCTTCCTGCGCCGGGAAGTGCACAGCCGGCTGGCGGACATTGTCCAGGGCCGGAAGGAACATCACCTTCTTCTGGATGGGAAGCACGTCTACCTTGAATCGGATTCGCGCCAGATTGTCGATCTCATGCGCAACACAAACCAGCCGATGCTGTTGATATGTTTAACGGACACCGTCAGCCGGCTGAAGGTTGACTTGAACGAGGTCCTCGCCAGAAAGCCGAGGAAGCCGGTCGTTCAGGACCGGAGTAAAAGGAGGGCACTGGAAGAAGCGCACATGGCGTAACGAAATTCAAGCAGCGTTACTGGCACTATTCAAAAGATAGCCCCAAAAAAGGAGGCAACAATGTCCGCAGAACTGCAATTGCTAGAAGAATGGATTCCCGAGCAAATGGAACCGGGAACCATATTTGTGCTCGAGAACGCGGGAACGATGGGTGATGCGAAGAATCCTTACTGGGCCGTGCTTGCCTGCCCAAGCTGCGGAGCACTGGGTCTAATCACACGTGCGCAATTTGCGGGGCTTGAATCTATGATCTGCGGAGCGAACAACTGCTCGGCAGAATACTATCTGCGCGACGAAGATATTGAGTACCGCAAGCCACACTAGGCTGCACGATCACGGAAAAGGCTGCCCATAAGGCAGCCTTTCTTACAATTCAATACGGATTCAAGTGTTATGCGCGTGTATAGGAAGCGATAGCGCTAGCCTCGTCATCCTTCACATCGAATACAGTATAGAGTTTGGTGATCTGGAGCAGATCGTGAACCTTCTTTGTCAGGTTCAAGAGCTTCAATTCACCACCCTGATTGCGGACTGTGGTGTAGGCGCTGACCAGCTCACCGATGCCCGAGCTGTCAATGTAGTTTACGTCGCCCAGGTTGAGCAGGATGAGCTTAGATCCCTTTGCCAATAAATCCCGGACAGCATCACGCAACTGCACACTGCCTTCGCCGAGGGTAATGCGGCCGCTAAGATCGAGAATGGTCACACCGTCCACCTGACGGGTATTCAACTTCATGCTCACGTAAGATTCCTCCTTAGACTAACTGCCGGTTTGAGCGGTCCCAAGATGTTTGATCAGTGTCAGCTCGGTTCCAGGATGCAATAGCTTGAAGTGTACCTCATCCATAAAAGAGCGGATAAGAAAGATTCCGCGGCCTGAGCCGCGCAACAGATTTTCTGGGGCGAGGGGATCAGGAAGCGTGTCCGGATCAAGCCCCTTTCCCTGGTCGGCGATGCGGATTACCAGTGAATCGCCGGTATTTTCAAAGGATGCCGTAATGCGTTTGTCTGGATCGTAAGAATTGCCGTGCAGGACCGCATTCACCGCTGCTTCCCGCACCGCCATGGCAATGCGGAAAACCTCATCTTCGTCTACTCCGGCCTTCTTGGCCATTTGCTCGGCAGTTTGTTCCACTCGGTTGACGCTGTCGAGCGAGGACTCGAGTGTATACGTTATCCGGCTTGCCTGCGATCCAGTCAATTGGTAATCCTCGCCATAATGCATGGACATCCTTGTCGTTAACCTGTTGTAGGGCAGTTTGCTTGCTCAACGATGCAATGTCAAGCAGGTGGACGGCTTAGACTCGGAAATCGTTCCAGAAAAGGCCGAATTTGAGGCACCCGAGATTGCGTGTCATTGAAAAAGGCACATGGATTGAGATGCCTGTTAGACTGCACGCGGGACGCGAAACAAGATGAATGAAAAGCGCAACGGACCCAGCCTGACATTGCTGCTTGGCACTCCGGTAACGGAGCCGCATGGAAGCCTGTTTGGGCGGCTGAAAGACATTGCGGTCGCAACGGGCGCAGATGCGGGAAAGATAGCCGGGTTGGTTCTCAAGACGAAAAAAGGATTGAAACTGGTTCCTGCGACGGAGGTGATGAGCACGCCGAGCGGGGTGCTCGAATTGCGCTCAACGGAGATGGTGCAGCCGTTGCGAAACGACGAGAACTTTATTCTGCTGAAGCAGGACCTTCTGGATCGCCAGATTATCGATGTGCATGGGCGCAAGGTTGTACGGGTGAATGACGTGGATCTGCAATGGTTTTCCCGCGACGAGAAGCAGGATTTGCGCGTGCGGGAAGTTGAAGTGGGCTTACGGGGCGCTGTACGAAGATTGCTGCTCGGAACCATGCCCAGGCATGTCGTGGATAGGGTGGCGCGGCAGTTCCCGGCGCGAGTCATTCCCTGGGAATTTGTGGATGTAATCGAAGTGGACCCGGCGCGGCGGGTCAAGTTAAAGATCGAGCACGAACGCCTGGCGCAGCTGCATCCCTCCGACATTGCGGACATTCTGGAAGAGCTTGCCCCGGCCGAACGCGGAGCGATTCTGACCGCGCTGGACGAGGAAGTTGCGGCCGAAACTCTGGAAGAAGTTGAGCCGAAGCTGCAAAAAGCGATGGTCGAGTCGCTGGATTCCGAGACGATCGCTGGAATCGTAGAGGAAATGGACCCTGGTGCGGCGGCGGATCTGCTGGCTGAACTGCCTGAGGAGCGCTCAGAGGCCATTCTTGAAGAAATGCATCCGGAAGAGCGGCAGGAGGTGGAAGACCTGCTGGAATTCCGGGAGGATTCCGCTGCCGGGCGCATGACTCCAGCGTTTGTGCAGGTTTCGGTTGAAGCAACTGTCGCCGATGGCGTGGAGGCTTTGCGGGCTTTTGAAGGCGATCCCGAAACCATTACTGAGGTGTACCTGGTAGATGAGAGGAAAATTCTGAAAGGAGTAGTGCCGCTGGGCCGGATGATTCTGGCAAAGCCGGAGACCAGGCTGGAGGTCCTCACCGAGTCGCGCTTCATTTCATGCCAAGCAGATGCGCATCAGAACTCTGTTGCAGAGTTATTCGATAAATACAATTTGCGAGCATTGCCCGTGGTAAATGAGGACGGCCGGTTAGTAGGCATTATTGAGGCGGACCACGTCATTGCCTTTCTTAGAGACAAAATTTAGACACGTTCTCGCGCGTGATATGTTCGCCATAGACTCCCTCAAATTTTGAAATGCAGACCCCCAGGGATCAGGACCCCGCATGCTGAAACGATGGAGAACCCGGATATTTCTGTTCCTCGCTGTGCTTGGGCCGGGATTCATTACAGCAAACGTAGACAACGATCCGAACGGAATCCTTACCTATTCGCAGTCGGGCGCGCAGTTCGGTTATTCGCTGCTTTGGACGATTATTCCCATCACGCTGGCGCTGATCATTGTTCAGGAAATGTGCGCGCGCATGGGAGTGGTAACAGGCAAGGGTCTCAGCGACCTCATCCGCGAAGAGTTCGGCCTGCGCATAACCTTCATCATCATGGTCCTGCTGGTCATCGTAAATTTCGGCAATGTCATTGGAGAATTTGCCGGCATTGCCGGCAGCCTTCAACTCTTTCATCTTTCGAAATACATTTCAGTGCCGATATGCGCGGTGCTGGTCTGGCTGCTGGCTGTTCGCGGAGACTACAAAACAGTCGAGAAGATTTTTCTTACAGCGTCCGTCTTCTATATCGCCTACATCATCACTGGTGTGCTTTCCGAGCCGAGCTGGCACACGGCCATCGTTGCAACCATCAAATTGCCTCCGCGAGCATCCTGGGGGCAGCAGGGTTACGTGTTCATGGTTGTGAGCGTGATTGGGACAACGATTGCTCCATGGATGCAGTTCTATCTACAGTCTTCAATCGTCGAGAAGGGTGTCAGCATCAGAAAGTATGCGGCGACACGGCTTGACGTCATTGTCGGGTCGATATTCACCGACGTTGTTGCATGGTTCATCATCGTCGCCTGCGCCGCAACGCTGTGGGCGCATGGGATGGGTAATATCGCCATGCCGGCAGACGCAGCCGAAGCCATGAAGCCTCTGGCAGGATCGTATGCCTTTCTGCTTTTTGCATTTGGCCTGTTCAACGCGTCGTTCTTCGCTGCATCGGTGCTTCCGCTTTCAACGGCCTATACCGTTTGCGAAGGTCTCGGTTTTGAATCGGGAGTAGACAAGAACTTCAAGCAGGCGCCATTTTTTTACTGGCTTTATACATTGTTGATTGCCGGCGGCGTCGCGGTCGTGCTGATTCCGGATTTCCCGCTTGTGCAGTTCTCCATTTTTTCGCAGGCATTGAACGGCATCCTGCTGCCGATTGTCATTGTTTTTATGCTGCTTCTTATCAATCGCAAAGATTTAATGGGAACGCATGTGAATTCCCACTGGTTCAACGCGGCAGCGTGGCTGACGGCAGTCATCGTAACCATCTTGTCTGGGATACTCATGTTTCAGCAGATTGCCAATGCATGGAAACATTGACAAAAAGAAAGCCCCAATCTCTGCGGAAGATTGGGGTTCAGGAGGTTTTGTGTTCAAGAGACATTCTTAGAGTACGCAACGGCGCACAGGTCGTCTTGAGCACAATGGCCGGTTTTACTCTCCACCATTCGGTGGATGGAACTAAGTGCAAGAATTTCTTCTGCTTATCGCTTCGGTTCCATCGTTTCGCCATCGATGAGGGGACTTTCCTCTGTGACGAGAACTTTGTGGAACAACCACTCCGGATCGCTGTGCAGTATTTCTGCAATCTGCGTTCTCAGGTGATCACTGGGCTCACGGAAGCCATTGATGACCTTGCTGAGGTGTGCTTCGTCAATTCCCAGGATCTTCGCCATGCGATTCTGGCGAAGGCCACTCGTGTAGATTTTCAATTTCAAATTCGGATAGATATCGCGCTGAATTGTCATCTCATGACCCAATGATGTTTTTTGCATTGGGAACCGCTCATTCGGCGCCCCTGCTGTTTGTGAGCACAGCAATCATGCTGCCAGAGCCGGAAGTCCTGTTTCATCAACATTTTGTTGCGCTTGGCGCCAGGACGGGCTTTTCTTGTCAGCCGCCTTTTCGCCATTGTTTCTAAAAAGGTGAAAAGTTTCTGAAAACTTAATCGTCAGCTTTCCTGACTATTTTTCGATTTAGAAAATGGAGTGCATCTCCCGGACTACCATCCAAGTGAAACCAAGGAAGAGCGTGAATACAGCCGAGTTTGTTAGTCCAAGTCGTAATGTGACCCTCAAGGTCAGGTAACTTACTTTCGGCATGGATCTCAATAGGGAAGAAAATCAATGGTAATCAGATGCAAAAGAATGGTTGTTTAATGTGCATCCGATGGAACAGCATAAAGGCGTGCACATTTCTGTCAGGTGGATGCAATAAATTGTTGTTGCACGCGCAATTGGGGTTGAGTGAAGAGCGTCGACAAGCCATAAGACCACTACAAGCAGGGCTTTCATGCTGAGCACAATTCACTCTTTAACAAATTCAACGCTTGTAAGGTAAATGAGATATGTCGGGCGAAATTGTAGTGGTCGGAGAGAATCGGGAAGTGAATGCCCCCCTCAACCGGGCGTTCGGCAATAGGGGCCAAGGCCTCCTTTTCCTGAGGGACATCCGAGAAGCAATCGTCTATCTTCGCGATCCGGGCTGTATGGCATTCGTTGCACTTTTCTGCAACGTGACTATGCGCCGTGAGCAGGATTTTACGATTCTCTCGGAAATTGCGGCGATCCACCCGCATTTGCAGATTCTCCTGCTGCCCGAGAATGCCAGGAGCTTGCCCAGCGATCTTCCTGTCAAAAACAGCAATATCCGGATGATTCAACGATCTGCTTCCTGGGAAGGCACTGTTGAGGCTGTTCAACATGCCGCGAACACCGCGGCCCTCCTGGCAGCTAAAGCGGAGCAGGAAAATGCGCTTGCCGATGATTCTCACGGTGAAAGCTCGCCAGTGTTTTCGACAGCATTTCTCAGGCGCGTTGGAATGGCCGATGTGCCTGTTCTTCTTCATGGAGAGACGGGCGTAGGCAAGGAAATCATGGCGCGGCGACTATGCGCATATTCTCCACGAGCAAACAAGCCTTTCCTCAAGTTGAATTGCGCTGCTCTTCCTTCCGAGCTGGTTGAGAGCGAATTGTTTGGGTATGAGAAGGGTGCATTTACGGGAGCTGTCACCGACAAGCCCGGCAAGTTCGAGATCGCACAGGGTGGGACGATCCTGCTGGATGAAATTGGCGATATGGACATTCGCCTCCAAGCGAAACTTCTTCAGGTCCTGCAGGACGCAGAGGTGCAACCTCTGGGCAGTAATAAGACCATCAAGGTTAATGTGCGCGTACTTGCTGCAACGCATTGCGATCTTCGGAAGGCAATCGAGCGTGGCACGTTCCGGGAAGACCTGTATTACCGCCTGAACGTAATCAATCTTGTTATACCGCCCTTGCGCGATCGAAAGAGCGAAATCATGCCATTGGCGGATATGCTCTTACGTAAACATACGCCGCAAGGCGCCGCACTTCCAGAAATCACAGAAGAATTGCGACAAGTGATGATGGAATACCACTGGCCGGGGAACGTGCGTGAACTGGAAAACATCATGCGCCGCTTTCTCGTCTATCAGAGTTCATCCATGCTGCTCGATGAGTTGTCTCAGGCAATCATGTGCTCCGCCCCGAAATCGGTTGCAGCATCGAAAGATCATCGCACGATGAACACGGGAAACGTGTCGTCGATCAATCGCCTTGCCGAGCAATCGCGCCAGGCGGAGTCGAGGCTATTGTTGGAGACTCTCGAGGCGACGCGATGGAACCGTCGCCAGGCTGCCGCAAGGCTCAACCTTGAGTACAGGGCGTTTCTTTATAAATTGCAAAAGTATCGGATTGCCGAGAAGAAAGAGAAGGCCGAGGCGAAGTACGTCTCTTAGCAGTTGTTCACTTCGTATCTTGCTGCAAAGACCTATTACCGAACGCCAGAGATAAAGCGTAATGCGCGAATGCCCGGCATAAAGAAGTAAGCGCCGCCACGAACTGCGATGAACTGCGGCACCGAGTTGATATGGCGCTTTGCAGCATCCGTCTGCGCTAGCGAAAAAGAACTCGTGACCGGGCAGCCTGGAATCGGCTCGCGATTGCCGAGTAGGGGATCACTCTCGCCCGTCAAGCCTGCAAACTTACTGCTCATCAGCCATGCGCTTTGCACAAACTCAAATTGCCGCGAGATGTTGGCTCCCAGGCTGATAAAGTGAATGCCACGGTCGTCATCATCCGGCAGCGCTGACTTCAAAGCCTCATCGATCGACAAAGCCGGTCCATATTCGCGTCCGCGACGAAGCAACCGATGGAAGCGCGTCGACGCAATCACATCCTCGCCGTACAAAGTTTCGCCGAAGCCAAGCGTATGCTTCAGCCTAGAAAATACATTGTTAGCGGCGCCCGGCAGGTCGGTGGTTCGCGGATTTGCCCGCCGGATGTGAGCGCCAAGTGGGCAGCGCAATCCGGGGCGGTCTGAGTCGAAGGTGAATTGATTCTCAGCCGCATCCCTTTTATCGATGCCTTCGATCGGCTGATCGTTTAATTCCACCAATGGCTGGCCATCCTGTTTGCGACCGACAAATGCTTCCGCCAGTTTCTGGCGATCTTGCGGATCTGAATTTGCCTGTTGATCCATAAACTGCCAGAAGCCACGCACGTCCTGCGCCAATTGACGAAAGACAAGATACGTTCCATTCCGGCCTAGATCCTGGAGTGCAGGATTGTCTTCCGCGGCCGGCAGCACGGAGGCGCCCTTGGAGGCAGGTAAGAGCGGACGATCGGTGTATTTGCCGTATTCGTTGGGATAGCCCAGCAGAAATTCGCCGAGAGACACCAGATTTCCGTATGCAAGTTCATCGCCTTTAACCTGACGGTGCTGCTCCCAGTCAATGGTCGGTTGGCTGATTCCGTCTTTAAAGCCGAAAGGCTCAACGCCGAATAGATTCGACGTAGGAAGAGAGTCCAAAAGGTCAAATGCGTTGTCCCAATGCGGTCCGCGAACTGCCTGTGACCAACTATCGAGCTGGTTTTCGCGCGCATAGAGCATGATAACGAGATGCGGTTCTTTGTTTTGCCCACCCCACTGCCAATTCTGAGGCGAGTTTGCGCCCACATCTCCCAGCCGGCGGGAACGGCTTTCATCTCCGGACATCCCCGAATTAAATTCGGCCGAAAATCCTGCGAGAACATCTTCGTTCAGTCCAAGCGCACCCAGGCCTTCGCAGGTGAAGGCGACCTGCAAAGCTGCATCAGGCGCCTTTGCCAGAACCACGGCATTCGAAATAGGGGCGGAAGCGAGCCAGGATCGTGCCGATGCCGCATCTCGAATTCGCAGCAAAATAAACAAGGCTTCAGTAAGCGCGCCGTACCCGAAGCGCACGATGCCCTGTATGTCTGCGTAATCGACTTCTGGCGGCTTCGTCATTGCAATCCTTCTTAGAGCAGTTCTGCCCATTGCTGCAGTTGTGAGTCTGACATCGTATGGTTTTCAAGTCCTTTGCGAATCAGCGTATTTCGCTGCAGATCGAGCGCGGTCAACCCCGGATGACCGTTGTACCAGACCTCCGTCGGCAGCTCATGCCGCCGGATAAAGTACTTGAATTTCTGCTCGTCCTTGGCGCCGTCGAGAACGAGCCAGTTTGTGGTCGGATACCCGATTCCGTTGCTGAATACGACGTTGAGGCCGAACGCAACTTTGTTAATGAAGTCGTCCATGTAGCTATCGAGGCTTCCGTCGTAGTTGCTTGCGAAAAAGAGGCGCTTCTTGTCGTCGAGAAACACCCATCGCGCAAAATGAATTGTCGTAACACGCGCGAGCCTGCCGCGATTGAAAATATGCCGAGTGGTGTAATTGATGACCCAGAGAATGAAAATAAGCGTCCAGCGCCGAAAGAGACCTGGTTTCAGACTGCCAAATGCGCTGAATTGATTGGAGACGTCGTGATCCTCAGGGGCAGCCAATTTATCAGCGTAAGCGAACGTGGGACGCGGCGCGATCTCCATGTCGGCCCGTTCACGGCGACGCAACTGGATCACAAAGAAAGGCGCGTACAAAATGAAAAGCGGCGACAAAAGCAGCAATAGAAGAGGGATGGCGATCAGATGGGCAATATTTCTTAGTTCCCAGATAATTGGCGTAGCCGGCCCTGGAGTAAGCGAGAGACGTCCTGCGCGTTGTTCTGCGGCGATATACGTCTGCAATTCATTTTGCAACTGACGGGGTGACAATTCCAGACGTGAACTGTCTGCGTTGAGCCACCCGCGGATACTAAGACGCAAAGCGGCCTCTTCGCGAACCTGCCGCATTGTCCGTCCCAGCCAATTTACATAGATGGTTGCTGGTTCCTGGTGATGCTGCCTAATCCAAGTGAGCAGATCAACTCCACGTGTGAAGCCTTCACAGTGTTCGAAGATCGCCTTCAGCCCGTCAGTTGCATAGTTAAGCAATTTTTCCAGAAAGGCGTCCTGCGAGCCGTCGAAGTCGCACAGCAACGCAAAATAGGTTAGATAAACAGGCGTTGGCAACTTGTAGGCAGTCGTAATGTCGCCGAACGTAGGATCTTCAAGAATGAGAAGCCTCGCGAAGTGCAACTCATCCAGCTGTCCGAAAGGAAGCAACTTGTTGCCGGGATCGGCAACGCCTGGCGCTTGATTCATGGATAAGAGCAACTGCCGCAGATCGTCTTTGCGTCCTGCGGCGATAGGCGCTAGCACCATCAGATTGGACTGCGGAATCATTGCGTCGGGAACTGGATCGCAAAGTTGATGAGCCTGTCTTTCTTCCAATAGACGATTCCCAGATACAAATTGGGACCAATCTGGCGAATTTCATCGCGAATCCACTCCGCGAGCAGGGAAGTTTCGGAGTAGTCGAGAACGATGCATTCTTTGCCATCGAACCAGCTCTCGCCCTTGTAGACCTTCGCGATAATCGCGTTCAGTCCGAAAGGAAGGATCCGGTTGCGCAATATTCCTTTGCTGGCATCGAAAGTTTTTCCCTGCCACGCAAAGTGATTGATAAAGGTCGCAATCTCTTGCGAATAGGTTGTGCCGGGCGCGATGATGGCGGTTCCATTCGCTTCGCCATTCGGAATGTCGCCGGGCTGGCTGGCACTGAACAAATCGTCGAGTTCTTTCTGGGACATTCCCAGTAGTTGAGGAACTGTATACGGCATAGTTGTGAACTCCTCGGGAAGCTTGAAGGATCCGGGCAGCCGGTTAACTGCGGATATTCTGTCAGGAATAGTGCGTCTCAACTTTCATGCGTTGCAGACGGCGCGCATGAATTGCAGTCCAATATCGTTTGGGTGAGAAAACTTGTCAACCAAAAGATTTCATTCAGCTTCCGGCATCTTTGAGAATGGCGTCGGCGGCTTTTTCCCCAATCATGTAGACCGCGCAAGCAATAAAGAATCCTGGAATACGGGGAAAGACAGAGGCATCAACCACGCGTAACCCTTTTGTTCCATGAACGCGGAAGTGGCTATCGAGCACTCCTTCCGCCTCTCTTGGACCAATGGCGCAGGTGCAGGAGGCATGGTGCCCCCAGGCATTGTCGCGAACATATTGCCGCAATTCATCATTGGTTTGGAGTTGCTTTCCGGGAAGCGCTTCTTCGGCGATGATGTTCTTTTTGCGCAGCTGATCTGTAAGCTCACGTACGAAACGGATGCCATCCACTACTGAATCGAGGTCCTTCCCGTCGTCGGGCGTGCCCTCTTCGAAATACCGGAAGTTGATCTCAGGCATGTCGAGTGGATTTGAGGAGCGAAGGGTGACTTCCCCCGCTCGATTATTGGTGTGAGCCTTGAGAACCGCCCACGTCATGTAGTTGCGGTTTGTCGCAAATACCTCGGAATAGCCGGGGAAATAGCCTTCAAAGCGACCAAGCACGGCGAGACAGAAGAGATCAGGCAGCGGCCGCTCCGGGGCCGAGCGTTTGAAGAGCGAAAGCACCGTGCCATTCGTTGTGTAGGCGCCGTCTCGGGCCTGATTCCAGGTCTGATACTGCGGATCGCCCTTGCAGAACTTAGCGCCGTCAAAGACTTGCCACTCCTCAAAGTTCATGCGGTTCACAACGCCGATTTCGTAGCGATCCTGCAGATTCTTGCCTACTCCCGGTAGATCAACCCGGACCGGAATCCCATGCCGTCGCAGCTCCTCCGCGGGACCAATGCCGGACAACATGAGAAGTTGCGGTGTGTTGAAGGCGCCTCCTGATAGGATGACCTCGCGTCTGGCGTTCGCTTGCCGTCGCATGCCAGGCGCAGCATTCGGATTGGCGTGGGCTTTGTAGAGCCTTCCGCCTTTGAGATACTCAACACCAACGGCGCGTTGATTTTCATCGAACAGTACACGCGTGGCCAGAGCGTTCAGTTCGACGTGCAGCCGATCTGGATGCTTTGCCGCCACCTCCAGCACACGCTCGCGTGCACCCACACGGGCGTGGTTTTTTGTGGTCAGGGGCATGTAGCGCATCCCGATGGAATTCACCTTCACCGTGCGCCAGTCATTGGGGTCCAGCAGACTTTGCAGCGACCATCGCGCCTGGTCGATCTCGTAGCCAATCTCTTTGATGGCTTTCTTGATCGATGCCAGAAGAACTCTGCGTATGTCTTTCTCAAGCAGTGCGGAGAGGGGGATAGCGCATTCCGTGTGCAGCCAGCCGTTCCATCCATGCCTGGTTGGATTGAAGCCAAATTTCGCCAGCAGGCGGTGCAGCCAGTTGTGATGGCAGTTCTCGAGGAGCTCGAAGTAGCGCCGCATATTCTCACAGTTCCACGATTGATCGCCGGTGAGCGTCGCGATGCCGTCCCAATCGGCGTCATGCGGATAGATGAGGATCATGGCATTATGCGCGGTGCAGCCGCCAAGGGTTCCGGCGCGCGGATACAGGACACCATCGACGAGCTGGTCGGCATAAAACTCGCGATACTTGGGGTCTTGCTGCTGAGTCTGGGAATCTCCATAGTGGCGGACAAAGAAATCCCAGCGCATGGCCTCATTTTCTGAAGCGAATGCATGAAAACATGGCACATCGTAGTCGTCAGGCAGCCGATCTGCTCCCGGCAGCTGAGCGTATTCACCTTCAAGTTGCTTGGCGTCGCAGCCCGCTTCAAGAAGAAGCACTGTGTGACCTGCCTCGGCAAGGCGCGCTGCCACTGTGCCTCCACCCGCGCCGGAGCCGACAACGATGTAATCCCATGAATCTTGTGCCGAAGTGCTTGCGTTCATTGCGATCAGGTTTCCTGGTTCTTCAGCATGCCACACGAGAAGCTGTTCGCGCAGGAGTTAGTTTTTCATGCGCAAAGAAGTTGTTCAGGATATTTCGTCTTCGCTGTAGAATTGCGCACTATTGATTGATTTCTTCTTTCCGGGGCGACGATCCAACAATGTCTCTTGGTCCGCACATCAACGATGCAATTCTAGGCCTTGTGACTCTGGAGCACCGCGTTGACCCCTATTTCCGCGACACATTTAACGTGCTGTTTCAGCGCCCCCTGGTCAATATGGTGCAGTTTTTTCTGCGATTGCTTCACAAAAATCCCGAGACGAGCCTGTGTCAAGAAGTCATCACAGCAGACGAAGGAGAAATCGCTGCCGCTATCACGGAAAACATGAAGAAATTTACCGAGCGCGAATACAAGGGACGGGTAGCCGAACGGGCAGGGAATACCAAGACATATGGAGTCGTTCGAGCAGAATTTCAGGTGTTGGCCGGTATTCCTGAGGCTTTTAAGAAGGGAATGTTCGCCGAGCCAAGAACATATCCTGGATGGATCAGGTTTGCAGGACCCGGACCACTCTCACCACCTGATGTTGCCGATGCCGGCATTCTCAGTATCGGGGTGAAGGTGATGGGTGTCGCAGGGGGCAAGCTGCTCGATGACGAAAAGTGGACCGTGGATTTTTCCGGTATCAGTTGCCCGACGTTCACCACTCCGGATACAAAAGAAAATCTGAAGCTGCAGGCGGAAATATATGCGCGAACTCCTGTTTTCTATTTCCTTAAACCGTTCGATTCGCACTTGCTCGACATGGCGATGCAGGGCTTGTACGCCAGAATGAATCGGAGCCCGTTGGAGATCCGCTATTGGAGCTGTGTTCCATATCTTTGCGGGGAAGGATTAGCTGTCAAATATTCAGTCAGTCCGACTTCGAATCACAAAACCAAGATTCCCTGGAATCCGCCCGATGACTGGCTCCGACAGTCCATGGCTACGAGGCTCGCAAGCGAGGATGTGGAACTGGACTTTCAGATTCAGGCGCAGACCGATCCGCGCCGTATGCCAATAGAAGACGCATCTATCGAATGGCCGGAGCGGCTGTCGCCCTTTGTCACGATTGCGAAGATCAGGATACCGAAGCAGCGATTCGACTCGCCGGAACAGCTCGCATTCGCCAATGTGCTTTCGTACAATCCGTGGCACACCACGGCGACGCATCGCCCTTTGGGAAACCAGAATCGTGCTCGGAAACTCATTTATACGCAGCTGTCGGAATTGCGGCAGGCGATGAATCACGTCCAGCACGTGGATCCGAACGGCTCGGAGGTATTTCCGCAGTGATTTCTGCTGCGATTGGAAGTTCTGCTGTGATACCATCCTCGGCCATAAAGCAACTTTGAAACTATCTGCTGTACCGGTACACCATTCACCATGTCTGTGCTTTGAAACAGGAGTCATAAGACAGGAAATGATCAAGAATCGGTCCTACTTTTCTCGTGCATGGATAGCAGGCGCACTTGTTTGTGCGGCTCTGGCAGTCGGGTGCAAATCAACGCCCAAGCCCGGCGAAGTGCAGGATGAAGCTCGCCGGGCGGGCCGCCCTGCGTCCTCATTTCCAGCGGCGGATGAAGACTATTTCCATGACATGGATGGCGGCATTGCTCTGACTGCCGACGAGATTAAGGGCCGCAACATGTGGCTGGTGTGGACTGGCGGCGATGATCGCTTCTGGGACACGATGGCGACCGCCAGCGTCGGCACACTCGATCTGCTCAAGACTGTATCGTCCTATCCGGGTTACCAATACAGTCGCGACAACCGCTGGAATTATCTGGGTCTGGTGAACGAGCCATGCTTTCAAAAAGCCACCGGGCCAGATGTACAGCATTTTGGATTATGGCTCGATCAGCGAAGTTCCGGGTGCCCTGCTGACCCATTCGAGAACGAGCAGAAATACCCGGGTGTAAAAATTGGTGCGCGCGGCGACACCGTTCCTACTGGCTCTTACTACGGTTACCCCACAGGAATTGTGGGGTTGCGCCTTTTTCCAAATCCTGACTTTGATGCTGCAGCGGCAAAGCGGTGGGATCCGAAGCGCTATTACGAAGACCCGAGCTACTACAACGACAAGAAACTTATCCGGCCATATCGCATTGGCATGTCTTGCGCTTTCTGCCATGTTGGGCCAAATCCAATTAAGTCGCCAGCTGATCCGGAACATCCGAAATGGGAGAACCTTAGCTCCAATGTCGGTGCGCAATACTTCTGGGTGGATCGCATCTTTGTATCGAAGGTAGATGCAAGCAATTTTCCCTATCAACTCTTCCATACTTCGCGGCCAGGTACGCTTGATACTTCGCTCATCTCTTCAGACAACATCAACAATCCACGCTCGATGAATGCGGTTTACGGTCTTCAGGCGCGTCTGAATGTTGCCAGGCGATGGGGCAAAGAGACTCTTGCGGGTGGGGAACTCAATAACAAGCAGTTCAATGAATTCATCCACGAAGGCGATCTGACAAAGTTCTTCCAGCCGCCAAACACGGTTTGGACGGCACGCATCCTCAAGGACGGATCAGACTCTGTTGGCGCTCTGGGCGCATTAAATCGTGTCTATCTCAACATCGGCCTCTTCAGTGAAGAGTGGCTGCTGCATTTTCGCGCACTGGTCGGCGGCCAGCCGATCACGCCGATCGAAATTTCTGTTGCTAACAAGAACTCTGCCTACTGGGAAGCGACCGAGCAACAGACGCCCGATATGGCGCTGTTCTTTTTGAAGAGCACTGACGCACATCTGTTGAAAGATGCGCCCGGCGGCGCGGCTTACCTCATAAAGGATCAGAGTGTACTGCAGCATGGAGCCACGGTATTTGCCGATCGCTGCGCGCGCTGCCACTCAAACAAAATTCCGAAACCTGCCCCGGGCGTTGATCCAGATGGCTGCGCAGGCAAGGACTATCTCGGCTGCTGGAACAAATACTGGGCATGGACCAAGACCGACGACTTCAAGTCTGCTATGCGCAAGATCGTCCTGCAGAAAGATTTCCTCAAAGACAACTATCTTTCAACGGACATGCGTGTGCCAGTGACGCTGCTGCAGACGAATGCGTGCAGTCCGCTTGCGACGAACGCGATTGCAGGAAACATCTGGGACAATTTCTCGTCTCACACCTACAAAGAGCTCCCGTCGGTGGGAACAGTCACCGTCTATGATCCATACACAGGCAAGCCGAGCAACTACACGATGCCAGCAGGCGGGCGCGGATATATTCGCCCTGCTTCTCTCATCAGCGTGTGGTCTACAGCACCATTCCTGCAGAACAACACGATAGGGAACTTCAATCCAAGTCCATCCGTTGATGCACGCATGGCTTCATTCCAGGATGGCATCGAGAAGCTTCTGTGGCCGGAAAAGCGCGACAAAGACCCGGTGTTGGGCGATAAGATTCCAGGACTGATCGATCGCACGACACAGACAAGCTATCTGCGGATCGCTGGTGGCTATCTTCCGGATTACCTGAAGCCTCTCATCGGCCCTGGGCAAAGATTCTTTCCCGCAGTCTTCGGCGAGGGCGGCGTTCAGCTTGGCCCGATCCCGGCTGGTACACCGGTAGACCTATTGTCGAACTTCGATCTTCTCGGCGAGCCTGCTAATGGCGAAGAGAAACGACAGCGCGAAGAAAAAGTCCTGAAGCTTCTGCTCAAGTTGAAGCACGATCTCGACGCTTTGCCGCGGAATGCAACCGATGATGATGCGCGAAGGGTCTTTGCAAACCTTGTGCAGCCGATGCTTGAGCTGAGCAAGTGCCCGGACTTCATTGTGAATCGCGGCCACTATTTCGGAACCAGCTACTTCAGCGAGGAGCCACCGCTCAGCGATCAGGAGAAGCGTGCGCTGATTGAATTCCTGAAAACCTTCTGACGATGAATGACCACGGAGACAGAGCGGAACCTTTTGCTCTGTTCTCCGTGCGCGGCGCCCTGATAACAGGCATGGCGCTCGTTTGTATCATTGCAATCGCCGTGGCTGTTTTCTCCATACGCCGTAGTCATCGCGACGACATCGTTCCGGACGACGCAAAGCTGGCAGGCAAGACAATAGCAGATTTCCCACAGACAGATACGCATGCATTCGATGCCATGGATGGCGGAATTGCTCTGGATCAGGATCAAACGAAAGGCCGCAACACGTGGCTTCTGTGGACTGCTGGCGATCAGGTCTTCTGGGACCGCATGGCGCAACGAGGATTTGGCATCGTTGATCTCCTGAAGACACTGGATTCGCGTCACCGTGCAACGCGCTTCTCGGAAATGGGTTTGATCAACGAGCCTGGATATACCGAGGCGGCGCAGCCAGATCGATACGGTTTGTGGCTGGATGATGAGCCACAGGAAATTGGCGTAGACGCGAATGTCTATGGACGCCCATCCGGCGTGGTGGGGCTGAGAATTTATCCCAATCCGAATTTCGATCAGACCGCGCAGAGAGGATGGGATCCGCAACGCTACTATAACGATCCTGCTTACTACACAAATCCCAAGCTCGTGCGGCCCTATACCGTTGGTGTTTCCTGCGCGCTGTGTCACGTGGCCTTCAACCCGCTGAAGGCGCCCGATGACCCTGAGCAGCCAAAGTGGGGAAATCTCTCATCAACGATAGGAAATCAGTATTTGGTGGCCGCGAAAATTTTTGCGGCTACCGCCAAAGAAGGCAGCTATGCTTACCAGGTTCTCCACTCATGGAAACCGGGAACCATTGACACATCTTTTCTTGCGACCGACAACCTGAACAATCCGAGCAAAATAAATCCGATCTACGGACTAGCCGCGCGTCTTTCCGTAGCGCACACAGAGGAAATAAGCGGCGGTGCGCTCGCCTTTACACAAGGCAAAACTTCGATTTCTGTTCCGCATGTGCTGAAAGACAGTGCCGACTCGGTAGGTCTGGCAGGCGCACTTAGCCGCGTATACGTCAGCATCGGAGAATACAGCCAGGAATGGCTTCGAGCTCACAACGTAATCGTCGGTGGAGTCGGGCAGCATCCTTTTGAAGTAGCGAAAGCGCAGCAAGGGTCCATCTACTGGCAATCAACCGCAGAGAGAATTTCAAATCTCACCAAATTCCTGCTCGCAATGAAAAGCCCTCATCTTGCGGACGCTGCAGGCGGCGCAGATCTGATGTCCGGCGATGCGAAAGTACTGGTACGCGGCAAAGTCGTCTTTGCAGAAAATTGCGCGCAGTGTCACTCCAGTAAGCAGCCACCGCCATCGGTAGACCGCTACTCTTCCCAATACCACGACTGGATGAGGAATGAGGTTCTCAACCAGGATTTCCTGAAGGACAATTTTCTCTCTACGGAAGATAGAATTCCTGTCACGGTAGTCCAAACCAACGCTGCGCGAGCGTTGGCAACTAATGCGACCAAAGGGCACGTGTGGGACAATTTTTCGTCGCAGACCTATAAAACATTGCCATCCGTTGGAGAGCTCGAGTTCACAAATCCTTTCGACAATTCGACGAACAACTTTCAATTGGAGAGTGGAGGTCCTGGATATTATCGTGTGCCTTCTCTTCTCGGGGTGTGGGCGTCTGCTCCGCTTCTGCACAACGGCGCTCTGGGCAAGTCCATTGGAGATCCATCAACCAGAGGCCGTATCGCCGCATTTCAGGATGCGGTGGAAAAATTGTTGTGGCCGGAAAGGCGTGCTGGGGCGAACTCGATTTTGCGTACAACAGCTGAAAGTTACATTGAAATCCCGATCGAGTACCTGCCAAAAGAGATGGCGAAATTCTCATCGGATGGATACCTGCGCATTGGTCCAATCCCCCAGAACACACCTGTGAACTTGTTGGCGAATGCCGATCTCGATTTCTCTGATTCTCACCGGGACGTCGACCGCCTGAAGCTAATAGCCGAAGCCCAGGTCGAGTTGCTGCGAATCAAAGTCGAAAGGCTAAATCCAGAACTAGCCCAGAAAAAATTGCTGAAACTGGTTCCAGACTTGCTGGAAATCAGCAAATGTCCAGACTTCATCGAGGATCGCGGGCACTATTTCGGGGCCAATCTTTCCAACACCGACAAACTTGCGCTGATCGAGTTTATGAAGACCTTCTAACCGATCCCTAACCTTTTCGGGACACGTTTCTCGATCTCCGAGACGAAATGACTCCATACTGTCTGCGTTTGCATTTGTAAGCTCATAGATGTTGCAGATTTTTCTGCCCCAAGGCAAGGATCAATGATGATGTCGAATCTTCTAGACTAATCCTATGAAGGTGTTGCCACGCAATAGCGACAGCCGATTTCTTGTGACTGCTGATCCTTAGAAGTGGCAATTCTGTCTGCAGACGCTCTCAGATTTTTCCTCAAAATCCAGGTGTCAGCTCCTGAACATCGAACGTTCAGTCTGTTACAACCAATTGCAGAACATTGGACAGAATGTTCGGGAAAATTCGTTGCTATCCGCGTTCCAAGTGATACGTCAAGCGATTCATGGAAACCGGAATGCTACAAGTCTGAAAGACAAGTGGAGACGTAGTTCAGTTGGTTAGAATGCTGCCTTCTCACTGTTAGCCCTTCCTTTCAATAACTTAGCCGCCATGCTGTCCAGTCTGCTGTCCGTTTGACCAAATTCCCTTCCCAAGCTAAATATCCCGTGCGCTCTTCGAGTTCGGGATTTGACCAAGACAAAACAGTACGCCGATCGCGTCAACGTGATCAAACGAGTGAAGGTGAATGGCAAATGGCCATTCGCTGCCGTCGTCGATCGGAACGGTAGAATCGTTCGCGACCATGTGTGGATCTCGCACAAGGATGAGCATCATCCCGAGGGCCGATACTATCTGGAGTGGTATCAGGGAGGAAAACGCCGTCGCCAGGCGATAGGCAACTTCGAGCAAGTGGTCGACGCAGCCCGCAGAAAATCCATCGAACTCAAT
>Ga0210392_10000310_pt1 | contig 33489 bp, 26 predicted proteins | sample IncBWC30OmetaG_FD_161057 | JGI IMG/M metagenome (GOLD analysis project Ga0210392, IMG submission 161057) | Forest soil microbial communities from Barre Woods Harvard Forest LTER site, Petersham, Massachusetts, United States - Inc-BW-C-30-O ... | reverse complement strand
CACGGCGCGCGCGGACGGGCCTTGAACGACGCGACCATGAACCATCTTCCCTCCCTATCGGATGTGAGCGGCGCAAGACAGGCGGCCGAAGAGGAGGTTGTGGGGCTGCTGATCGGCACGGGCTTCACCTTGGCGCTTTTCCTCGGCCTGGCCCATTTCGAGAACTTGGGCACCACGAAGCCGGGCACTGGAATCGGAGACATACAAATGGCTGCGATGCCGCTCCAACCACCGACATCGCCGCCTCTGCCGAAGGTGGAAGCGGCGGAAGCGGCGCCCTTTGCCGGATTGGAGATCGGCGCGTCGGACAGCCCGGTGTCGGTTGCCGTCGTGCCGCCGGATATCGAATCGCTGGTTCCGTTAATGACGAGCCCGCTGACGGCGGGGCTTCAATCCAGCGGGCTGTACACCGATTTTAAACCGCAGGTGGCTATCGACGTCGACTCCCGCCACATTTATCAGGAATCCGATGTCGACCAGAGACCGTATGCGTTGGTCCGCACCGCGCCGATCATCCCGGGCGACGTGAGAGGGAACGTTTCGAGCCTGCGTGTCGTGCTGCTCGTGCTTATCAACCAAAACGGCAAGGCCGAAAGCGTGCGTGTGAAGGAGGGTTCGGGCAATCCGCGGTTCGACGAGATCCTCGCGAACACGGTGCAGAATGAGTGGTTGTTTTCGCCCGGAATTCGACGCAACAAGAAAGTCAGGGTCCTGGCCGAGCAGTCGATTCAAATCGATTTCGTCACCAGCGCCACGCCGTTCAACATCAACTAATGAAACGCTCGCTTCTACCCTGGCTCCTCGCCCTTGTCGCCTCCGCGCCCGTTATGGCCCAGATGCCCGAGGTGCACGGGGACACCGACACCGCCTCTGGCCTCGACCCTGCCGAACAGCACATGGGAGAAGAGAATCCAGTAGCGCAAAAGATGACGCAGGAAAAGGAAAGTTTGCGGCAGCAACTGCAAAGTGCGACGGAGGCACCCAAGCTCGATCCGCAGCGGATCATCAACGAATCAAACTCCTTCCTGAAGGAACGTGAACCCAAGGTGACAGAGGAGGAATACGCACTCTATGAGAAGGTCGTGAGCATGCTCACGACCAATGTCGACGGCGCACTGAAGATGCTCGAAGCGATGATGAATGAAAAGGAGCCGCCGAGCCCCGCCTTTGAGTTTATTCTCGGCAACCTCTACTACAGGGCGAACCGGCCGGAGCTGGCCGAGAAACGCTATCGCAGTGCGGTGACGCGGTATCCGGATTTTTTGCGCGCGTGGAACAACCTCGGCCTGCTCTATTACACGGATCATCGCTTCGCTGATGCGATTCCGTGCTTCTCGAAATCGGTCGTGCTCGGAGACCGTGATGCTGTGACTTTCGGGCTGCTTGGCTTTTGCCTCGAGCAGGAGGGCGACGTCGTGTCCGCCGAGATGGCCTACATGCAGGCCATCATTAGCGATCCGGCCAACGCGGACTGGAAGGAAGGGCTGCTCCGCATCTACATCGCGGGCAAACAGTTTGGCCGCGCGGAATCCCTGTTCAAAATTGTAATCAAGGAGCGGCCGACCGAAAGGCGTTTATGGCTGGCCTACGCCGGTGTGTTGCTTTCGCAGGGACAAAAGATCGACGCTACAGTGTTGCTCGAAACGGCGGCGGGGACGGGCATCGCGGGAGCCGACGAACTCCTGCTCCTCGGCGACCTGTATGCCGATCAGGGCCTGGCCGCCGAAGCAGTGGCCGCATATCAGAAGGTGCCCGGCCCTGACCGGGATCGGGGCGAGCAGAAACTGATTCGGTTCGGGCAGGTGCTTATTGCCGCGGGCAAGCTGACGGAGGCCGAGCAGGCGCTGGACGCGCTGAAAACGGAACTGACACCCCAAGGGCGGCCCGCTTTTCTACAGCTCTGCGCGGACCTGCTGATCGCTCGCAAACGCTGGCCCGAGGCCCGGGCGGAAGCGGAAGCCTTGCTCAAACTCGATCCACTCAACGGCACCGCGCTGTTCACCCTGGGCCGAACCTACGCCGAAGAGCACGATTTCGCCCATGCGACGCTGGCCCTTGAGGCGGCTTATCAGATTCCCGAGAGTACCTATCGGGCGAGTCTGGAACTTGCCGGCATTGAGCTGAGAAACCGCCGCTACGCGAAGAGCGTCGAATATCTCGAAAAAGCCTTGAGCATTCAGGAAACGGACCAAGTTGAGGATTATCTCGCCCGGGTGAAGACGCTCTTGGGCACGGAATGACAAAATAAATGGGACAAACCCTTGTGATTTCTTTGGCGTTTGGAACTTTGATCTTTTGGGATTTTATCCCTGCTGCGGGTTTCTCAATGAATGCAGTAAATAAAGTCCGACGCCGACACAGATGGCACTGTCGGCCAGGTTGAAGGTGGGATAGACGTAGCTGCCGAAATGAAAGTCGAGGAAATCGATGACATGGCCGTAAACGAGGCGGTCAATGAGGTTGCCCAGGATGCCGCCGCAGAGCAGGCCGAAGCAGACTTGCACGCCCGTCTGGCGCAGCCCGAGGTGGCGGCGCCAGAAGGCGATGGCGGCGAGCGTGACGGCGGCGAGGACCGCGAGCACGGCGCTTTTGCCGGCAAAGAGGCTCCAGGCCGCGCCGGTGTTGCCCACGTGCACGAGGTAGAAAAATCCGCGCACGACGGGAATCGCGCCGGGCTCACCGTAGGTGCCGAAAGGAAGGCGGGCGTGGATCCAGGCCTTGGTCGCCTGGTCGAGCCCCACGACGAACGCAGCCAGCGACAGAAGCAGGCGATAGGTGAGGATGCGGCGGAAGCCCGGGGCGGGCTCGGCCGGTGAAGTGATGGACTTGAGCGTGTCGCGCGACACGGGTGCCTGGGTTGGCGTCATTCGTCGCCACCGCCACCGCTCTCGCTCTCAGAGAGTTTGGCGCCTTCTTCGCCGAGCTCTCCGAAGAGTCCGGCCTGCGTGCGGGCGCGATAGCGGTTTTTTTCAATTTCCTTCAGCGCTTCGGCGGAATAGCGCGTGAAGGGCACGGCGATGAGCCGGTCTTTGGCGATGGGCTTGCCGGTGGCTTCACAGATGCCGTAGGTGCCATCATGGATGCGCTTGATGGCGGAGGCGATTTCGGAGAGGGCCTCCTGCTCGTTTGCCACCATGCTGAGGGCGAAGTCGCGGTCGAAAGTGTCGGTGCCCGCGTCGGCCATGTGCTGGCCGTAGCTGGAAAGATCGCCGCTGTCATCCTTGCTTGAACGCTTGAGCGTGTCCTCGGAATGCTGGTCAAGCTGGCCCAGCAAATGATTGTGCAGGTCGATCAGGAGTTTGAAATAGCGGCGGTATTTTTCAGGAACCTGATCGGGGTCATTCTCAATGTGCTTGTGGGCCTTCTTGGGATTGAAACCCAGGATGTCCATGAGCGAGGCGGCCTTGACATGCGACGGCTTGGCGGCCTTGGGCAGCTCCAACAGTTTGGCGCTGGCGCCAACCGGGGCCTTGGCGGCAGGCTTGCCGGATTTTTCAAGCTTGGCGGCCTTGCCGGTGTTGGTCTTCGCGATCTCGCGGACCTCGTCGAGGCTGAAGGCAATGGGTTTGGCCACCTTGCGTCCCAGGATGCGGCTGCGCAGATCGTCGCGGGCGGTTTTTTTGGCCGCGGCGGATTTCGTCTCTGCGGACACGGGTTTGCCCGGAGCATCGGATTTCTTGGGCGCCACGGCTTTGTGGGACGTGGGTTTGGCCGGCTTGGGGGCGATTTTTTTGGTGGGTTTTTTATTTTTGGCCATAACTGAAAAAGAAGTTAAATCAAAGAAAGGGCCTGAACGCAACGCGGACAAACGTCCCCGTGCACAGTATTTTCAAGGGCGGGCACCCAGCGCCAGCAGCGCGGGCAACGGACATGGCCGAGCTCTTGGGCCGGGCGCACGCTGATACTGAGCGGTGCGTTGGCCGTGGGAGTGAGAGTGACGTGCGAAACGATGAAAAGTTCCGGCAGAAAATCGCGGTGTTTCTCCAGGATTTTGAACGCCATATCCTCAGGTGAAACCGTGAGGATGATGGCGGCATCGAGGGATTTTCCGATGTGCCCGGCCTGCCGCGCCGGCTCGAGGGCTTCGTTGACCTGGGCGCGCACGCGAAGCAACGCGGCGACATCGGCGTCGACCTCCGGATTGGTCCACGCCGCGGACGCGACCGGCCAGTCCTGCAAGTGGACGGAGCTGGTGGCGTATTCAATTTTATCGGTGGCGAAGCTCCAGGCTTCGTCAGTGGTAAACATGACGATCGGCGCGAGAATTTCAACCAGGGTCCGGAAAATGTGGTGAATCGCGGTCTGCGAGGAGCGCCGCAGCGGCGAGTTGGCCGCCAGCGTGTAGAGTCGGTCCTTGAGGATATCGTGGTAGGTCGCGGAAAGCGTGACCGAGCAGAACTGGTTGCAGAGCTGGTAAACGCGGTGGAATTCGTAGGTCTCGTAGGCCGCGGTGCACTCGCGCAGGAGCGCCGCGGTCTGGTGCAGCGCCCAGCGATCGAGGGTGTCCATTTGCCCGACCGGCACGGCGTCGCGCGCCAGGTCGAAATCGTTCAGCACGGAAATCTGGTAGCGGAAGGTGTTGCGGAAAAGCCGGTAGGTCTCGCCGACGTGGCCGAGGATCTCGTCGGAGATGGGGATGTCGTCGCGGAAATCCTGCGACGAGATCCAGAGGCGGACGACATCGGCGCCAAGCTTGCCGATGTAGGCATCGGACGTCTGCGGCTTTTCGTAGCTGCTGCTCTTGGAAATTTTGTTGCGGTCCTGATCGACAATGAAGCCGTGGGTGAGGACGGCCTTGTAAGGCGCACTACCGCGGGCGATGACGCTCGTCCAAAGGGAGGACTGGAACCAGCCGCGGTGCTGGTCGCTGCCTTCGAGATAAAGATCGGCCGGCCATTGCGTGCCGCCCTGGCCGCGGGCGAGCACCGCCGCATGCGAGGAACCGGAGTCGAGCCAGACATCGAGCGTGTCGCGTCCGCAGGTGAGCGCGGCAGGCGCGGGCCAGCCGGCGGGGAGCTTCACGCCCTCGAGGATTTTTTCCGGCGTGGCGTCATACCAGAAATTTGTGCCGAGTTTTTCAATTTTGTCGGCGATGGCGCGCGCCACGCCGCCATCGAGGTAGGCTTTTTTGTTGGCGTCGTAAAACGCGGGAATCGGCACGCCCCACGCGCGCTGGCGGCTGACGCACCAGTCAGGCCGCGATTCGACCGCGCCGCGGATGCGCGCCTCGCCCCAGGCGGGAATCCAGCCTTTGTTGACGGCGATATTATTGATTTCACCGAGGGCCGTCTGGCGCGTGCCATTTTTGTCGAGTCCGACAAACCACTGGTCAACGGCGCGAAAAATGATCGGCGTCTTCGAGCGCCAGCAATGCGGGTAGCTGTGAACGAATTTTTCCTTGTGCAGTAGCGTGGTGGTGGCGGCGAGTTTTTTGAGGACGCCAATGTTGGCGGGCGACGTACGCTTTTTTTCCAGGTCCTCGACCGTTTCGAGCGTCGTCAGGCCGACGAGGTCGGCGGGCACGCGGCCATCGTCGAGGTATTTGCCGTCGGCACCGACCGGACAGTAAATTTCCAAGCCGTATTTCAGCCCGGTCTGATAGTCATCCATGCCGTGGCCGGGCGCGGTGTGCACGCAGCCGGTGCCGCTCTCGATTGTCACGTAATCGGCGAGGACAACCGGTGAGGCGCGGTCGATGAAGGGATGGCGCGCGGACAGGCCTTCAAGGGACTGGCCCTTAATGACGAATGGCGAATGAGGAATGACGAATGAGTCGGAAGCCGGTTGCGGATTGGCTTTCTTGACTGCGTCGAGAACGGAAGGAAGCAATGCCTGGGCGACGACAATGCGCTCTGGGCCAAGGTCAGCGACAACGTAGTCAACCTTTGGATTCACCGCGATCGCGAGGTTGGCGGGAATGGTCCACGGCGTGGTTGTCCAGATGACGATGCTGAGCGGCTTGTCCGTCGGCAGGCCAAACTTTTTAGCTTCGTCGGCCGGCACGGGAAACTTCACCCAGATGGCGATCGAGGTGTGGTCCTTATATTCGATCTCGGCCTCGGCCAGCGCGGTCTCGAAGGGAATCGACCAATAGACCGGTTTCTTCGCGCGATAAACGAGGTCTTTCTCGATGAACGCCGCAAAGGTGCGCACGATGTCGGCCTCGAAGGCGGGTGCCTTGGTCTTGTATTCGTTTTTCCAGTCGGCGAGCACGCCGAGGCGCTTGAACTGGGCGGTTTGTTTCGCGATCCAGCTCTCGGAAAATTCGCCGCACTTCGCGCGCAACTCGGCCGTCGTCACGGTTTGCTTTTTTTCCTGCAGGTCGCGCGCGACCTTTTGCTCGATCGGCAGGCCGTGGCAGTCCCAGCCGGGCACGTAGGGCGTGCGAAAGCCGCGCATGGATTTGTAGCGCAGGGTGATGTCCTTGAGCGTCTTGTTGAGCGCGGTGCCGATGTGGACGTCGCCGTTGGTAAACGGCGGGCCGTCATGGAGGACGAAAACTTTGCCCGTGCCGGAGTTCTTTTCCTGGATGCGTTCGTAGAGGCCGAGCGTTTCCCAATGCGCCAGGCGGGCCGGCTCGCGTTGCACGAGGTTGGCGCGCATCGGGAAGTCAGTCTTGGGCAGCTGCAGGGTGTCTTTCAGTTCTAGCGCCATGCGGAGAAAAGCCGGCAAGGCTAGGCTGCGCCGACAGTGAGTCAAGGCCGGTGGCTTGAAGGGGCCGCCAAATGTAGGTCGGGCTTCACGCCCGACGTGTCGGGGATAAACCCCGACCTACAAGGCTGCGCAATCGGCCAGGCGCAACCCCGAGGTGATGCACGAGCCGAGGGCGACGCCGTCGCGGACGTGGCCGCCGATGAAAAGGCCGGGATGGCTTTTTTCCGTGGCCGTCATCGCCGCGAGAAAACGTCCATAGCCGAGGTTGTATTGGGGGATGGCCCGCGGCCAAAACGTGCGATGCGTAAAGACGGGCTGGGCGCGCACGCCGAGCAATTCGCACAAGTCGGGCATGACCGTGGCGATCAGGGAGTCGGGTGCGAGGCGTGCGAGTTCCGGCTGGCGCACGCCGCCGGCAAGGACGGTTATCGCCACATGACCCGCCGGTGCACGCTCGGGAAAAAGCGACGACGAAAAAATCGCGCCGAGCAGCCTGCGACGTTCGCGGGCCGGCGCCAGCAAGCCGAAGCCATCGAGCGGATGCGTAAGGTCTTCGCGGCGGAAACCGAGAAAGAGCGACGCCACCGGCGGATGCTCGATCTCGGCGAGCGACGCCAACGGTTGCTGGCCAGCCACGCGCAGCGCAGCGAGCGCAGCCGCGGGCAGGGTGAGAATGATCGCGTCAAATTCTTCCGTCTGCGCGCCGCCGTCGCGGTGCCAGGTGATTTCCCAGGGCGGGCCGGGAAGCAGGGGATCAATTGTTACCCGCCGCTCGACGGTGTGGGACGGCAGGGCGAGGGCGAGAGCATCGGTGAGCGTTTGCAGGCCCTCGGAGAAGGAAATGAGTTGTTGTGGCGGTTCGCCGCGCGCCCGGCGTTCGCGCGCAAGCGTGACGTATCCGCGCAGGAGCGAACCGTAGGTGTGTTCAAGCGTCCCCAGTTGCGGGAAGGCATGGCACGCGGAGAGTTTTTCCGGGTCGCCCGCGTAAATGCCGGAGATAAACGGATCGAGCAGGTAATCAACAAACTCCTGGCCGAAGTGTTCGCGCACAAATGCCGCCAGGCTGAGATCATCGGTGCGTCGGCGGGGCCGGGCGAGGAGTTCGGCGAGGATGCGCAGCTTGGCCGGAATGGAAAGCAGCCGCGAGGTCAGCAGCGAGGGCGAGGAAACCGGCACGGGACACAGACGGCCGCGGCGGACAATGTAGCGGTTTTTGGCGGCGGGATTCGCGGCAAGAATTTTTGATTCGAGGCTGAGTTCGCCCAACACCGCGGCGACCTCGGGTGAATTCAAGTGCAGCGAATTCGGGCCGGCTTCCACGAGCCAGTCATCGATGCGCTCGCTACGCAAGGCGCCGCCGAAGCGGTCGCTCGTCTCGAATAGCCGCACGCGATGGCCGCGGGTGTGGAGGCGCCAGGCGGCGGTCAGACCGGTGATGCCGCCGCCAATGATGGCGATGCGCTTCATTTCCATGTGGTCACGGTTTCGACAAGGGCGGCGACGCAATCGATGCGCGTCTCCGGCGTGAGGCCGTGGCCGAGGTTGAAGATGTGGCCGGAGGTCCCACGCAACGACTCGAGCAGGCGTGCCGTCGCGGTGCGCACGCCATCGGGTGTCGTGGTGAGCAACTGCGGGTCGAGGTTGCCTTGCAGGGCGATATGGCCAGGCAACTGCGCGCGGACGGCGCGCAGGTCCATGGTCCAGTCGAGACTCAGCACGCGCGCGCCGGTGGCGGCTTGTTCGGCCAGCTGGGCGCCGGCGCCTTTGGCAAAAAGAATGACGGGGAATTCGCGCGGCAGCGCGGCGATGATTTCGCGGATCCAGCGCAGCGAGGCGGCTTCGTAATCGGCGCCGGCGAGCAAGCCGCCCCACGAGTCGAAAATCTGGATGGCATCGGCGCCGGAGCGGATCTGCAGGCGGAAATATTCGATGAGCGCGGCGGTGAGCTTCTCCATGAGCGCGTCAAAAGCGGCCCGGTCGGTGCGGAAAAAATCCCTGGCGCGCGAAAAGGTGTCAGAACCGCCGCCTTCGAGCATGTAGCAGGCGAGCGTCCAGGGCGCGCCGCCGAAGCCGAGCAGGGCGGTGCGGCCGGCCAGTTCTGTTTTCAGCAGCGCGAGCGCACCCGCGACGTAGGCGAGTTTTTCCGGGATGGCGGCGGCGGGGGCGAGGCGGTCGATGTCGGTGCGCGAAGTGAGCGCGAAGTCCATGGCGATGCCGCCTTCGTCGCGGAAGCGGTAGCCCTGGCCGAGCGCCTCGGGCACGACGAGGATGTCGGAGAACAAAATCGCGGCGTCGAAGGCGAAGCGGCGCAGCGGCTGGAGCGTGACCTCGGTGGCGAGCGCGGGCGTGCGGACCATTTTGAGGAACGAATGTTTTTCCTTCAGCGCGCGGTACTCGGGCAAGTAGCGGCCGGCCTGGCGCATGAGCCAGACCGGCGGGCGGTCGAGCGGCTGGCAGGCGCAGGCGGTGAGGAAGCGTTCGCGGCTGTTCATGTTTGAAACCACAGAGACACAGAGAACACCGAGTTCCAATCAAGGAGTTTTAGACCAGGTCTCTCCGTGTCCTCTGTGCCTCCGTGGTTCAACCTTGGTTGGCCCAATCGCGGGGTTTGAGAAAAACGTCGTAAAGTTGCGCCTCGGGCGAGCCGGGCTCGGGGTGCCAGTCGTAATCCCAGCGCACGAGCGGCGGCAGGCTCATCAGGATCGACTCGGTGCGTCCGCCGCTTTGGAGGCCGAAGAGCGTGCCGCGGTCATGCACGAGGTTGAACTCGACGTACCGGCTGCGCCGGTAAAGTTGGAACTGCCGCTCGCGTTCGCCGAAGGGCATGGCTTTGCGGCGGGCGACAATCGGACGATAGGCGGCGAGGTACGCGTCGCCGACGCTGCGGGTGAGCGCGAAGCTGCGCTCAAAACCGAGCTCGTTGAAATCGTCAAAAAACAGCCCGCCGATGCCGCGCGGCTCGCCGCGGTGCTTGAGGAAAAAATAATCGTCGCACCATTTTTTGAAGCACGGGTGGAGCGTGGGACCGAAGGACGAGAGGGCGGCCTGCGCGGTGCGATGCCAGTGGACGGCGTCCTCCTCGAAACCGTAATACGGCGTGAGGTCGAAACCGCCGCCGAACCACCACACCGGCGCGGCTGGCGCCGCGCCGGTGGCGAGAGGCGATAGGCCAGAGGCGAGAGGGGCACCACCCGCGATGAAGAAGCGGACGTTGGCGTGGCTGGTGGGCACGTAGGGATTGCGCGGATGCGCGACGATGGAAAGGCCGAGCGCCTCGTAAGGCTGTCCGGCGATGCCGGGCCGGTGCGCGGTGGCGGAGGGTGGCAGCGCGGCACCGTGCACATGGGAAAAGTTTACGCCGGCTTTTTCAAAGACCGCGCCGCCGGCCAGCACGCGCGTGCGCCCGCCGCCGCCTTCGGGACGTTGCCAGGCATCCTCGCGAAAACGCGCGCCGCCATCTTCCGCCTCGAATGCGGCGCAGATGCTGTCCTGCAACGAGAGCAGGTAGGTTTTAACGGCGGCGACGTCGGGTGGCATGGCGTGACAAGAACAAGTAACAAGTGGCAAGTTCCAAGTATCAAGATTCAAGTCAGCTCCTTGAACGTCCAATGCTGAATCCTGATACCTGGAACTTGGCACCTGATACCTATTCGGTTTCTAACCACGAATTGCTGCATCAGCCTCTTGACGACTTTGATAGAGTTCGCATTCGACAGCCGGGCCCAAGCCAACGATAGCTCACTGTTTCACCCTCGATTCATGAATTCCACCGTCCTGGTGACACTCGCTGCAACCGGTTTCGTCGCGGCCTTCGGCCACGCCACCATCCCAACGCACTGGCTGCCGTTCGTGCTCGTGGGTCGGACGCGCGGCTGGAGCCGGGCGAAAACGCTCGCCGTCGCGTTTTTCGCCGGCACCGGGCATATCCTGACGAATACCCTGCTGGGACTGGCAATCGCGTGGTTTGGATTCCAACTCGATGAAAAAACGGGCCGGTTTTTCCCTTGGGTGATCGGAGGTTTGTTGGTCACGATCGGCCTGTATTTCGGCTGGCGCCAGTGGCGCGGCGGCGGCATTTGCCATCATCATCCACTCGGGGGGCATCATCATGCGTCCGAGCATTGCGGTCATGAACACGACCACACCCACTGGGACGAGGAGCTTAAAGACAGCACGCTCGCCGCCAAGGGCACCAGCGATTGGACCGCCATCGGCGGGTTGTTCATCATGCTCACGCTTTCGCCCTGCGAGGCGTTTTTGCCGGTTTACCTCTCGGGCGTGAAATTCGGCTGGGAGGGGTTCTTTGTGCTCAGCGCGATCCTGGCCGTGGCCACGCTGGCGGCCATGATGCTGTTTACCTGGCTGACGCTGTGCGGATTCGAAAAATTCCAGCTCAAAAGTTTCGAGCGTTACGAGGCCGGCTTGCTCAGCGGGCTTTTTATTGTGCTCGGAATCTTGATCGTAGTCCTGGAGTCGCTGGGGCTGGCGTGATACGGCACGGCATCCATCCTTGTAGGTCGGGGTTTATCCCCGACACGTGTTCGTCGTAGCCCTGAGCCGGTCGAACGGGGCGAAGGCGGATGTCGGGCGTAAAGCCCGACCTACGGTGAAAATTGCGATCAGCTTTACTCGGTGGTGGCAGGAAGCGAAAGCCGGAGTGGGACGTGGCTGGTGGAGGAAGTTTTCTGCCCGGGCGGAAGTGGAGCGGGTGCGACGGGCGAGGGAGCCGAAGTTGGCGAAGGCACGGACGGAACCGTCGGGCTCGTGGATGATTTGCCGGCTGGAGCGGTGCTGGTCGCAGGCGGCGGCTGCGTTGCGGGCGGCGTGCTCCGCTGGAAAATTGAACCGACCGGCATCAGCGCGAAGCCTTTTTCGATGAGCTCGGCCATCTTAAGGTCGCGCAATTTTGCCTCGGAGGAGCCCATGATAACGGCGATGACACGATGTCCGTCGCGCTGGGCGGTGGCGGCGAGGCAGAAACCGGCGCCGTTGGTGAAGCCGGTCTTGAGGCCGTCGCAGCCGGCGATGCGGCCAAGGAGATGATTGTGATTGGTCATGGCGACCGTTTGCAGGCGCACGCCGGTGCCGAACGGGCGGGCGCGCACGGAGGTGTAACGCAGAATGTCGGTATGCAGCAGCAGGTAACGACTGAGGATGGCGAGATCGCGTGGTGTCGTGTGATCGGGCAACTGGCCGCGCTCGGGCGGCAGGCCGTTGGGCGAGTGAAACGTGGTGTGCAGCATGCCGAGTTCGAGGGCCCGGGCGTTCATGCGCTCGATGAAAGCCGCGCGCGAGCCGGCGGCGGCGTGGGTAAGGGCGTTGGCGGCGTCGTTCGCGGATTGGATCATGATCGCGTAGAACAGCTCTTCGATGGGGAAAACTTCGCCTTCCTTCAATTTGACGTTGGTGCTGTCCCCGAGCATGGCGACCCTGGCATCCTCCCGGGTCATGGTGACGGGTGTCTGCAGCGTGAGCTCGCCGCGGGCGATGCAGTCATGCACGACGAGAAACGTCATGAGCTTGGTCACGCTGGCTGGCGGGCCGACTTCATCGGCCCGGTCCTCGAAGAGCACCCGCCCGGAGGCGGCGTCCATCACGATGGCGCCCTTGTAGGCGCGGACAACCTCGGTCTTGGCCGAGGCCGTGAAGACCGCGGTAAAAAGCAAAATTGAAACGAAAAAAGAGAACTGCGGGAGACGCATGCGCGAAAAAGAAAATTTTTCAGGTGAGGCGCGAGCAGAAAGCGCGCGAAGGCGAAAATTTATTTCGCAGCCGGACGCTTCGCCGGGCTGGTGAGGGCATCGAGCCGCTTGCCCCGGGCGGAGTCGGAAATGAGCAAATCCAGCCAGCGGAGCCGCGTGGCTTCCTGTTTCGGGCTGACCACCTTATGGATGGCGGTGCGCTGGTACCAGGGAGCCTGCGCGGTGAAAAAGGCCCAAGCCTTCCGGTTGGAGCGGAATTTTTTTTCGTAGGCGGCGGAAAGCTTGGGCGATTTTTGCTCGAAGGAATAGATGCCGGTCCGGTGGGCCACCCGGGCGGAAAAGGCTTTAAGGCCGGACGGGTGCATTTTGTCGGCGGCGGTGAGCCGCCCGACATGGCCGATGTTGATCAGGCTCCAGATGCTGCCGGATTTCCGCGGGGTGAAACGATTGGTGTAGCTGGCAGCGTCAACTTTCTTGCGGATGCCATCAATCCAGCCAAAGCAGAGCGCCTCATCGAGCGCTTCCGCGTAGGTGAGCCCGCCTTGGCCCGAATCCTTCCGGTAAAAACCAACCCAAATCTCGGTGGTTGAGGCGTGATTGTGCTCAAGCCAGCGGCGAAACTCGGCGGGAGACTGGAAATGGATGACTTTCAGCATCGGACATTGATTAGACCCGGATTTATTTGCCAAGGTCCGGTGGCAAATCGTGCAACTTAAGTTCCGGGTTCTTCTCGGTGAAATACCGGAGCGTCCAATCGTTGGGGAAGAACACGACCGGGCGTTCATGCGTATCGGCGCCGAGGCTCACGCCGCTGGCCAGGATGAGCGACGAGGGATTTTTCAGGGAAGGGTGCGGTGAGAGCCATTTCAGGATTTGCCACGGCGCGGTCTCGAGTTTCGAGTCGGCGCCGTATTCGCTTTTCAGGCGGTATTGCACGACTTCGAACTGCAGCGGGCCGACCGCGGCGAGCAGGGTCGAGCCGGGCGGGGCATGGCGCGGGGAGAAACTTTGCACGACGCCTTCCTGCAGGAGTTGCTCGAGGCCGGCGCGATACTTTTTGGCGTCGGCGGAATTCGGGTTGAAGAGAAAGGCGAAAACCTCGGGCGGAAAGCGCGGAATTTCGTCGAAGACGATGCCGGAATCCTCGGTGAGGGTGTCGCCGATGCCGAAGCTGTCGTGGCCGACGAGGCCGATGACATCGCCGGGCCAGGCTTCGTCCACCGTCGAGCGTTCCTGCCCAAACAGCTTGTGCGACGAGGAGAGGCGCACGTTGCGACCGGTGCGCGGGTGCAGCACGGTCATGTCGCGGGAGAACTGGCCTGAGCACACCCGCATGAAGGCGATGCGGTCGCGGTGCTTCGGATCCATGTTGGCCTGGATTTTGAAGATAAAGGCGGAGAACTTCGCCCAGTCGACGGGAACGACGGGCGAAGAAGTATCAGGTTTCAAGGGTGAAGTACCAAGAGAGTCCGCGGCTGCGCCGCTAGCTTCTTGGAACTTGCTACCTGTCACTTGTAACTTCTTCCCCGCCGCGTTGCGTCGCGGCTGGGGCGGCACCGAGTCACGCAAGAAACCGTCGAGCATGAGTTGGACACCGAAATTGTTCACGGCGGAGCCAAAATAGACTGGCGTCTGCTGGCCGGCATGGACGGCGGCGGGATCGAACGGATGACCGGCGCCGTCGAGCATCGCAAGCTGCTCGGTGACCTCGGCGAAGGTGACGTCGTCGAGTTTCTCGCGCACCAGTGGGTCGTCGAGCGTGGTGACCTGCACGGGCGCCTGGTAGGAGCCGCCGGGCACGCGCTCGAACAAATGCACCTGGCGCGTGCGGCGGTCGAAGACGCCGCGGAATGAGGGGCCATTGCCGAGCGGCCAGACGGCGGGGGAGGACTGCAGGCCAAGGACGGACTCGAGTTCGTCGAGCAACGCGATCGGATTGAGCGTGGGCCGGTCGCACTTGTTCATGAACGTGAAGATGGGCACGCCGCGGCGGCGGCAGACTTCGAAGAGCTTGCGCGTCTGCGTTTCGATGCCTTTGGCGGCGTCAATCACCATGAGCACGGCGTCCACGGCGGTGAGGACGCGGTAGGTGTCCTCGGAAAAGTCCTTGTGACCGGGCGTGTCGAGCAGGTTGACGGCGAAGCCGGCGTAATCGAACTGGAGCACGGTGGAGCTGACGGAAATGCCGCGCTGGCGCTCGAGCTCCATCCAGTCCGAGCGGGTGGCGCGCTGGTTCTTGCGATCCTTGACGGCGCCGGCGAGGTGCACGGCATTGCCGTAGAGCAGGAATTTTTCCGTGAGCGTGGTCTTGCCCGCATCGGGGTGCGAGATGATGGCGAAGGTGCGGCGGCGGGCGATTTCAGTGGCGGGCGACATGCGTAAGGTGCAATTGAAAGCGGCGCGGGGCGCGGGCGAAAGATTTATCTTTGCGGTCTTTTGGTGGCGCAAAGACGGTGTTGCCACCGGGCGGGGAAATTTTATCAACAACGGCCATTTGGTTTAACGATAAAAATGACCGTGTATTTGCGGTGGCTCCGTCTTGTTTTGAGGATTGAACCTTGGTTGTTCTCAGACCCCGTTTGCCCCGGTTAGCCCCCATGTTTCTGCGAATCCATTAATTTGTGGATTCGTTCTACCCATATATTCCATGTACCTACGTTCCCGCGTCTTCCGGCACTGGCTTTTGGCCAGCGCCCTTGTTTTTGTTTTTTCACTTCATGCTTTCGCCCAATTGCCGTCCAAGGCGGCCATTTTATCGACGATCAGCAGTGTGAATAATTATTGGACCCAGAATAATTCCGCCGGCTCCATCAACAACACCTGGGATGGCGCGGTTTACATGATCGGCGACATGGACGCCTACGCCGCCACGGGGAACAGCAATTATTTGAGCTATGCCCAGGCTTGGGCGAGCGCCCACAGCTATAGTTTGGTCAACGGCAATACCACCCGCGATGCCAACTATCAGGCCGCCGGTGAAGTCTATGTGCGGCTGTACCAACTTTCCGGCACGGCTTCCGACCTGACCAATATCACGGCAGACGTGAAAAGCATCGTCAACAGCTCGAGCTCCAAGGATTGGACGTGGGTCGACGCACTCAACATGGCCATGCCGGTTTTTGCCGAGCTCGGCCAGATCAACAACAGTACCACCTACTCGGCGAAAATGTTTTCGGAGTATAATTACACGAAAACCTCGCTGGGCGGACCGGGACTTTATAACACGACGGAGCATCTTTGGTCGCGCGACGCCACGTTTTTAAACACCAATATTTATTGGTCCCGGGGCAACGCGTGGGCCTTTGTCGCCCTCGCCAAGGTGCTGGAAACACTTCCCACCAACGACCCCCATTATTCCGACTATCTCAGCACGTTCCAGGCGATGGCGGCCAAGCTGATCACATTGCAACAGAGCGACGGGTTCTGGTACGCGAATTTACTGAATCCGTCGCAGTATCCCACACCCGAGACCTCGGGCACGTCCGGTTTCACTTACGGACTGGCATGGGGCATCAATGCCGGCGCCCTCAGTTCAGCGACCTACCTGCCGGCCGTGACCAAGGCCTGGAACGGAATGGTTGCCACCGCCGTGCACTCGAATGGCTTCCTCGGCTATGTGCAGGGACAGGGCACACAACCGAGCTCCAGCCAGCCGACAACTTACAATAGCACGGCTGACTTCGGGGTTGGGTTGTTTTTGGAAGCTGGAAACCAGGTGGCCAAGCTGGCCAGCGCTTCGATCACTCCCGTGGCTGCGCCGACGTTCAATCCCGGTGGCGGTAGCTACTCGAGCGCCCAGACCGTTACTATCTCCACCACGACCAGTGGTGCATCCATCCGTTATACCACCGATGGCAGCACGCCCTCGGAAACGGCTGGCACGATTTACTCAGGGCCGGTCAGCATCAGTGCCACGACCACGCTCAAGGCCCTGGCCTACGAGAGCGGCTTTACCGACAGTGCGGTTACGTCCGCCACTTACACGATCAGCACCGGTGGCGGCACGGTGGCCGCGCCGACCTTCAACCCGGGCGGCGGTACTTTCTCGAGCGCGCAGACCGTGACAGTTTCCACCACGACCAGCGGTGCATCCATCCGTTATACCACTGACGGCAGCACGCCTTCGGAGACGGCAGGCACGATCTATTCGGGCCCGGTCAGTATCAGCAGTACTACGACGCTCAAGGCCATGGCCTATAAGACTGGCATGACGGACAGCGCAGTCACCTCTGCGACTTACACCATCGGTGCGGTGAACCGGTCCCTGACCGGCTCCTCGGGCGATGGATTTCATGCGCTGGCCTTGACCTCCGTCCAGACGGGAACTTTCACCGCGACGTTTGACGCCACTCCTTCCGCTTCGCCGGAAAACGCCGTGGTTGGACTGTCCAAAGGCGCCGCCACGGCCTACACGGGCATTGCCTGCATCGCGCGCTTCAATCCCACGGGTCAAATCGACGCCTATAACGGCACGGGATATGTCGCCACGACCATCAACTATTCGGCCGGTGTGACGTATCACTTTCGCCTGGTCGTAAACGTCGTCGCAAACACGTACTCGGTCTATGTGACCCCACCTGGCGGTTCCGAACTGACGGTGGGCCTCAACTATGCCTTCCGTACCGCAGTAACCAGCCTGGACACGTGGAATCTCGATGAGAACGCCACGCCGGCCGGTTGCACGATCACTGCAAGCAATCTGACGCCGTAGGTTCGCCTCAAAATGTAGGAGCCTGCTTGCAGGCGATCTGGAAAGATTAACGACAAAGGGTCGCCTGCAAGCAGGCTCCTACGACTTCGATGTTGGGAGTTGAATGTTGGATGTTCGACGTTCAATCAGTTGAAGGTGTCTCTCTCGCTGAAACTAAAACCCAACGCCAATGCGCGCGTGCTCACGGGACATCCGTGGGTCTTTGCCAACGAAGTCGAGGCGCTGCTGCCGGCGGAGCACGACGGCGGGGTGGTCGAGTGCCGCGACCGCAACGGGCGGCTGCTGGGCACGGGCATCTACAACTCCCGTTCGCAGATCATCTGGCGGCGACTGGGTCGCGAACGCGTGGAACTGGACGCGGCCTGGCTGCGCAGCCGGTTGGAGAAGGCGTTCGCTCGCAGAGCGAGCGAACATTCAACGCCCAACGTTCAACATCCAACCTCCAACTCCAATCCCCCAAATACCAATTCCCAACTACCAACTACAAATGCCCGCCGGCTGGTGTGGAGCGAGTCGGATGATTTGCCGGGTGTGGTGGTGGACCAGTTTGGCGACGTGCTCGTGGTGCAGACGCAGACGCTGGCGATGGCGAAGTGCGAGGCCTTGCTCGGCGGATTGCTCGCGGAGTTGCTGAAGCCGGCGGAAATTATTTTTCGCAACGACGCGCCGATCCGCCGGCTCGAGGGGCTGCCGCTCGAAGTGCACACGCATTCGGGCCGCGCGTGGGAACCGCGCTGGGTCAACATCGACGGGCTGGACTACTGGCTGGATCTGCAGGGCGGACAGAAAACGGGATTTTACCTCGACCAGCGGGCCCAGCACGCGGCGGTGGCGAAATATTGTTCACGCCCGCGCGTGCTCGACGCGTTTTGCAACCAGGGGCCGTTCGCGCTGCATGCCGCACGGGCCGGTGCGACGTATGTGCTCGGGCTCGACAGTGCGGAAGACGCCATTGCCGCGGCCCGGCGCAATGCCGAGCGCAATGGACTTCGCGTGGAGTTTGCCGCGGCCAACGTGTTTGACTGGTTCAATGACCCGGCTCGTGAGAAGGAGCCGTTGTGGGACGTGATCATTCTCGATCCGCCGCCGTTCGCGAAGTCGAAGAGCGCGCTGGCCGGGGCGTTGCGTGGCTACAAGGAAATCAATTTACGGGCCTTGCAGCGGCTCGCGCCCGGCGGCGTGCTGGCCACTTATACGTGCTCCTATCACATGCACGATGCCGAGCTGCGCGATGTGCTGGCCGGTGCCGCGGCGGACGCCAAACGCAAGGCGCGCGTGCTTGAGTTCTGCCACCAGCCAGCCGACCACCCGGTCCTCGTGACCATGCCGGAGAGCGAATATCTGCGCGGCTATATTTTGCAGGTGGAGTGAGGCGCGGACGCGTAGTTACCAATCCGCCTGCGCTGCAGGCTTGAGTTTGCAGGGCGAATGCGCAGAACATTCGGCATGGCCGAAACCCCGTCTGCGCTTATCATCGACGATGAACAGCATGTGCGGGTGTTTTTGCGCACCCTGCTTCAAGTTGCGGGTGTGGGCGAAGTGTGGGAAGCGGGCACCGGGCCGGAGGGCCTGGAGGCCTATTTTCAGCACAAGCCCACGATTACCTTGCTCGATTTGAGCATGCCCGGCCCGACGGGCCTGGAAATACTGGCCCTGATCATGAAAAATGATCCCGACGCGATGGTCATCATCGTCACGTCGCTGAACGAAAGGGAAACCGTGCTCGAATGCCAGCGCCTTGGCGCATCCGGGTTTTTGCTAAAAAGCCGTCCGAAGGACGAACTCCTCGCAGCGTTGAAAGAATTTTTAAGCGAAGCGAGTGAGGTTCAGGACGGCGGCTGATCAGCTGCCGGTTCATCTGCGTCCCAAAGAAGCAATTAAATTTCCCCCAGCCGCACGCAGGCGGCTTCGCGGTTGGGACCAGCGGGCATGAGCGGCGGAATGGCCATCTTGCATTTCTCCTGGGCATATTGGCAGCGCGGATGGAACGCGCATCCGGCGGGCGGGTTGATGGGCGAGGGCGGGTCGCCGGGCAGCATGATACGCTGGCGCGCGCGTTCGGCGTCGGGATCGGGCGTGGGAATGGCGCTGACGAGCGCGCGGGTGTAGGGATGGCGCGGGCGCTCGATGACATCGGTGGCCGGTCCGAGCTCGACGATTTTGCCGAGGTACATCACCGCGATGCGGTCGGAAATGTGTTTCACCACCGAGAGATCGTGGGCGATGAAAATCAACGAGAGGTTCATGTCGCGCGCGAGCTGCGCGAGGAGATTCAGGATCTGCGCCTGGATGGACACATCGAGCGCGGACACCGGTTCGTCGGCGATGATGACCTTGGGCTGGAGGGCGAGGGCGCGGGCGATGGCGATGCGCTGGCGCTGGCCGCCGCTGAATTCATGCGGATATTTTTGCATGAAGCGCGGGTCGAGTCCGACCTGCTTCATGAGTTCGGCGACGCGCGCGGGCACCTCCTTCCGCGGGCACACGCGGTGCACGAGGAGCGGCTCGGCCAGCGCGGCGAAAACATTCATGCGCGGGTTGAGCGAGGCGTAGGGATCCTGGAATACCATTTGCAGGTCACGGCGCGCCGTCTTGATTTCTCCGGCGGTGGCGGTCGTGAGATTTTTTCCGCTGAGGACAACGGTGCCGCCGGTGGTGGGCACGAGCTGCAAAATCGTGCGGGCGAGGGTGGACTTGCCGCAGCCGGACTCGCCGACGAGGCCGAGCACCTCGCCGCGGCCGAGGTTGAGCGTAACGCCGTCCACGGCCCTGACCGCGCCGGCGGAGTGCTTGAACACGAAGCCGCGATAAACCGGGAAGTGGGTTTTAACGTCGCGAAGTTCGAGGATGTTGTCGGGCATGGATAAATCGACCACGGATTGCACAGATTTCCACGGATCGTACTATCGTATGACGCGCTTCCAGCGCAGATCTGCGTACTTAAAGTTTAGTAATAGGGCCAAACGCAGTTTTGTGATGGAGAGGTAGCCGATCATTTGGGCGATGTGCGTGGACGTAAATTCTTCAACGACCTTCGGATCAACAATAACAAGCTCATCTATGATCAAATCAGGCACCAATGTATCGACGGTCTGCCCCTCATATAGAACGTCGTGTCTCTTTTGTTGCTCGATGCAACGATTGTGCTTCTGAAGCTCAATTACCAGGCCGTTTTCGTACGCTTTTTCGTTCAATCCGGGCTTCAACGTATTCAATACTTTCATGGCTGATCCAATGATAGTTTCGGTCAAGTCCGGGTATAAAATCTTATCCGTGTTCATCCGTGTAATCTGTGGTCGATTCATTATAGCATCAAATTTCTCCCGCCTGCACGCGCAGGCAGGCCTGGGCGTGGCCGGGCTTGAGCTCGATCAACCCGGGTTCGTCGGTGTGGCAGCGTGTCACCGCGAATTCGCAGCGGGGCGCGAAGGCGCAGCCCGTGATGGGCTTCGACAGATCGGGCGGCAGTCCGGGGATGGTGTAGAGCCCGGCGCCTTTTTTCTGCAGGGCGGGGATGGAGCGTTGCAGGGCGCGCGTGTAGGGGTGCTTCGGCTGGTAAAACATCGTGCGCACGTCGGTCGTCTCGACGATGCGGCCGGCATACATGACCTGCACGCGGTCGCACAGGCCGGAAACGACGCTGAGGTTGTGCGAGATGAAGATCACGGCCATGCCGAACTCGCGCTGGAATTTTTTGATCAGCTCGATGATTTGCGCCTCCACGGTGACGTCGAGCGCGGTGGTGGGCTCGTCGGCGATGAGCAGTTCGGGCCGGGTGATGAGCGCCATGGCGATCATCACGCGCTGGCGCATGCCGCCGGAAAACTCGTGCGGGTAGCGATGGATGCGGCTCGCGGCGTCGTTGAGGCCGACGGCCTCAAGCATGGCCAGTGCGCGCTTAAGGGCGTCTTTCCTGGAAATTTTCTCGTGGATGAGCAGCGGCTCGATGAGTTGGTCCGAGATGCGCAGGTAGGGATTGAGCGACGTCATCGGATCCTGGAAGATCATCGCAATGCGCTTGCCGCGGATGGAGCGGGCCTGGGCCGGCGTGCAGTGCAGCAGGTCGACGCCATCGAAGATGGCGCGGCCGCTTTCGATGCGGCCGGGCGGCTGCGGGACCAGCCCCATGAGCGAATAGCAGGTGACGGACTTTCCCGAGCCGGATTCGCCGACGATGCCGAGCGTTTCGCCGCGCTCGACGCTGAAGTTCACGCCATCGACCGCGCGATAGACGCCATTGCGCGTGTGGAAAAACGTGCGGAGGTCGGTGACGTCAAGCAAAGGCATATGGATGAGGCGTCAGGCGTGAGGCGTGAGGCGAGAGGCCGCTGCCGGCAGCAATTTCCCGATGGCGGCGATGACCGATTCAGGGGTGAGCCCGGCCAGCGCCGCGCCGCCGGTCGGCGGGCAGCCGGCTGGCTGCAAAACGTGAAAGGGCGCGGCAAACACCGGGCCGGTGCGCACGGGATTGGTGGGCCCGAAGAGCGCGATGAGCGGCACGCCGAGCGCGTTGGCGAGGTGCATGCCGCCGGTGTCGTTGGTTACGAGCAGGTCGCAGGCTGCGAGTTTTTCGGCGAAAGCGGCCAGGTCGGTGCGGCCAGCCTGATTTTCAACACGTGGGCTGAAGCCGTCAGCCACCGCAGCGGCGATGGGTGCATCGCCGGCGGTGCCAAAAACCACGAAACGCTGGTCGGGCAGCGCGGCGATGAGCGCGCGCCAGTGTTCCACCGGCCAGCGTTTTTCTGGGGAGTTTTCAGAGCCGACGATCAGGCCGATGCGACAAGGCGAGAGGCGAGGGGCGAGGGGCGAGAGGATAGGACTGCGGTCCGGTGGTTGATTAAGTCCGAAGGCGTGCAGAAAGTTTTCCCAGAGAGCGAGCTGGTGATTTTGTTTCTCATCGAAGTCCGGTGGTACGTGCCAGCTGTGGGTGAGAAGTGGGCGCGACTTGCCCGGCCGCACGATGCCGAAGCGTTGTGGGCTGCGGGTGAGCCAGGCTTCGAGGTCGCCGCGCAGCGAGTTGGTAAATAGAAAAAACGCGTCCGGGTAGCGCCGTCGCAGCCGCCAGAAGTGAAGGAAGTAGCCTGGGCCGCGCGGCGGAAGGGGTTCGTAGCGGTCGGCCACACCAAATTTTTCCACGAGTGGCGCAAACGCCGGCCGGCCGATGAGGGTCAGTTCCGCGTCAGGCCGCGCGATCCGGATTGCGCGCAGCAGCGGCAGCGCCACCACGACGTCGCCGAGCCAGTTGGGCAGGCGTATCCAAATTCGGGTGCGCCGGGGAAGGGCGGCCAGCCCACGTGCCGCGCCGTCGGCGGCGAGGAGGTTGCGCTTGGATTCCAGGCGCAGGCGTTTTCCCGGCATGTCCTGATGCCGCCAGCGGTCGTGGGCCCAGAGCCACGAAGCGCAGAGATTGTCGTCGGTGGTAAACGCTTGCTCAAGCCAGCGGTTGAGCGCGATGGTCACGCCGACAGTGGTGCCGTCGTGGGCAATGGCGTCGCTGGTGATCTCCACGCGCCAGAATCCGGTGCGGCGCGGATAAAAGGTGCGCACATCGGCCGAGAATTTTTCCGCGAGCAGGCCGGGCAATTCGGTGGTCGAGCAGACGCGGCCGAAGAACGTCGTGAGCGCGCCTTGCAAGCCGGCGTTCTGGTCGAAGAGCAGGCCGATGCAGCCGCGGCGCCGGAGGATTTTCAGCGCCTCGGCGAAACCATCCCGCCGCGAGAGCAACTTCATGCCGTGGCGTTCGCGGGTGGATTTGATGAAGGCATCTGCCGTGGCGTTGTCGAGCGGGCGGAAGATGATGCCAAATTCCGGTAGCGGGGTGGGCGCGCAAAGCAGGCCGAACCACGCCTGCGTCTCCCAATGCGCGCAATGGACGGTGCCAAAGACCGTGGGCCGCGGATTGACGGTGTAGTCGCGCAGCCAGGCTTCACCGCTGGGTGAGACGTGGGCAATTTGTTTCAAGCGCCGCTCGCTCAAAAAGGGCGAAGCGAAGGAAAGCAGGGCGGTTTCGACCATCCGTCGGCAGCTTTCCCGTCCGATGCGCCTGGCCCAGGCCGTGCCGCGGTCAGGGAAAGCGTGGTCGAGGTTGGACAACAGGATGCGCCGGCGGCGGGGTAAACCGAGGAAAATCACCTCGCCCAGCCCGGCCGCGAGCACGCGCAGCAGCGGCTCGGGCGTATGCGCCAGCACCCAACCAAGTGTTTTTAGGAAAATTTTAAGCACGTGGGACTAGATAGCTTCTTGCGTTTGCCGCGGAAACTTCATCAAACGATGAGGCTTGGCGGCGGAAAGCACATTCTGCGGCCGCGCGCGTCCACATGCCCCAATTGCTCATCATCAAACCTTCATCGCTTGGCGACATCGTCCAAGCCCTGCAGGTGGCGTCCTCGATCAAGGCGCAGCGGCCGGACCTGGAAATTTCGTGGGTGGTGAGGGACATTTTTGCGCCGTTGGTGCTGGCGTGTGAAGCGGTGGACCACACCTATGTTTTCAGGCGGGATGCGGGTGCCAAGGGATTTATTGAGTTAATGCGCGATATTCGGCAGACGAAATTTGACTATGCGTTCGATTTCCAGGGTTTGCTGCGCACGGGGTTGATGATGTTGCGCACGCGGGCAAAACATAAGGTCGGGCGCAGCGATGCGCGGGAAGGAGCGGGGATATTCTACAAGCAACTGGCGCCCCTGCCGCCCGGCGGCCGGCATGCGCATGCGCTGGAAATCCTGCTGCAATTTTGTCCCATGGTCGACACCCAGCCGGAACTGCGCGGGAAGCTGCGTTTCCGCGCGGCGGAAAATTTAAACCTGGGGTTTGTGGACGGCCGCGGCGGCTCGAAGCCGCTGGTGATGTTTCCCGACAGCCGCCGGCCGGAAAAGCGTTGGGGTGGTTTTAAAGAACTGACGGAAATGCTCATCCGCGACGGCACCGGCCGCAAGATCGTCTGGGCCGGCAACAACTATTTTCCCGACAAGGACGCCTTTCCACCCGCACAGTTTCTTAATCTGACCGGCAATACCAGCCTCGTCTCGCTGCCGGCGCTCACCCAGCGGGCGGATTGGGTCATTTCCAACGACAGCGGCCCGATGCACCTGGCCGCCGCGCTCGGCGTGCGCACGCTCGGTATTTTTGGACCGACCGATCCGCGGCGCTTCGGCCCGTATCCGCTGACCGCGCCAACCAACCACGTCATCCAGGCGCCGGTCGGTGACCTGAAGCTGCTTGCCGCCAAGGAGGTTTTTGCACGTTTTCAACGGATCGACACCCCGCGTCCAAAGGTTGTGCGCGGCCGGTAGGGCTTTGAACCGCGAATTCACGCGAATGAACGCGAATAAAGGAAGGCGAGGTTTTGGCATGGGACCTTTGAGGCGTAGAATTTCCTCAAACGTGGGTTTGGTGCTGGTCGATTGTAGTTGCCTGACACTCTGGAGAAAGTGCATGACTCCTTTTCTTTCTAATTCCGGAACAGCCTGCATTTATTAGCGTTTATTTGCGTCTATTCGCGGTTAAATAAATCCACCCATGCTCGACCCGAAACTCATCCGTGAATCGCCCGACCTCGTGCGCGCGGCGCTCAAAAAGAAACATCTCGACGTAACTGTTGCTGAGACAGCAATCGCATGTGATCTCCAATGGAGGGCGGCGCTTACTAGTGTCGAACAGCTGCGGGGCAAGCAAAAGGCTGCTAATGCCGAAATGGCCAAACTTCCCAAAGGATCGGCTGAATTCCAAAGCAAACAAACAGAACTAAAAGAGGTTTCAGCTAATATAAAAGGACATGAGGCCGGCTTGAAAGCTGTTGAGGCGAAATTGCGTGATGCAATGTTGGCTCTGCCGAACCTCCCGCACGCCAGCGTGCCCGAGGGCGCCGGCCCGGCCGACAATGTCGTCCACGCCACGCACGGCGACGTGAAGGCGGTTTCGCCGCACGCCAAGGCACACTGGGAAATCCCCGGCTTCGACAAGCTCTTCGATTTTGCGCGCGGCGCGAAGGTCACCGGCGCAGGCTTTCCATTTTATATCGGCGACGCCGCCCGGCTGGTGCGCGCGCTGGTGCATTTCTTTTTGGATGAAGACGCGAAGGCGGGCTATGTGGAGGTTAATCCGCCCATCTTCGTCAACGCCGCCAGCGCCACGGCCACGGGCCAGCTGCCCGACAAGGAAGGACAGATGTATGAATCGCCGCTCGACGGTTTTTATGCGGTGCCCACGGCGGAAGTGCCGCTGACGAATTTTTTCCGCGACGAAATCCTGCCGGAGGAGATGCTGCCGGTCTGCCGCTGCGCCTACACGCCGTGCTTCCGCCGCGAGGCCGGCAGTTACGGCAAGGACGTGCGCGGCCTGAACCGCCTGCACCAGTTCGACAAGGTCGAGCTGCTCAAGTGGGTCCACCCGGCGACGAGCTACGACGAGCTGGAAAAACTCCGCGGCGACGCCGAGCGGCTGCTGCAAAAACTCGGGCTGCCGTATCGCGTGCTGCTCATGTGCGGCGGCGACCTGGGCTTTTCCCAATCGAAGAAATACGACCTCGAAGTCTGGTCGGCCGGCCAGCAGCGCTGGCTGGAGGTCTCGAGCTGCTCGAACTTCGAGTCGTTCCAGGCACGGCGGGCGCAGATCCGCTATCGCGCGAAGGACGGCAGCAAGCCCGAGCTCGTGCACACGCTCAACGGTTCCGGCCTGGCCGTGCCGCGCGTGCTGGCCGCGCTGCTTGAAAACAACCTGCAGGCCGACGGCCGCGTGAAAATCCCCGCCGCACTGGTGCCGTTTTTCGGCAAGGAGTTTTTGAGTTTCAATTAGGAAAGTATAGGTCCAATTGGTCGAATAGGACCGATGAAGAAAACAGCAGACTGGCCCGCTTGCGCGGCCAAACTCGCCGCGGCCTTTCCGCGCAACCGCCTGCACCCGGCCGTGCTGGCCTGGGTAGACGCGCGGCCCGGGCGCGAAGCCTGGGCTGTGGCATTTTCCGGCGGCGCCGACTCGCTGGCACTTTTGCTATTGTTGTGGGCGCACTGGCCGGAACGGCGCGGCCGGCTGCGGGTGATGCATTTCAACCACAAGCTGCGCGGCCGGGCGGCCGACGCGGACGAAAAATTTTGTCGGGAGGTCTGCGCTGGACTCGGAGTAAAATTTGTTGCGGGCAAATGGACTCATGCAGGTCGGGCTTTACGCCCGACGAGACGAGGTGTCGGGCGTAAAGCCCGACCTGCAACTATCATTAGTGAAGCCGAGGCGCGGACAGCGCGGATGGATTTTTTTGAAAAGGCCCTGCGCGCCGCGCGGTGCCGCGTGCTTTGGTTCGGGCACCAGATGGACGATATCGCCGAGACCCTGCTCATGCGCCTGGCCCGGGGCAGCGGGGCCGGCGGCTTGAGCGCGCCACGGCCGGTGCAGCTGCTGCCGGGCGGGCGCGTGCACTTGCGGCCATTGCTCACGTTGCAAAAAGCCGGATGGGCCGATGCCTTGTGCTCTGCGGGTGCGTCGTGGCGCGAAGACACAAGCAACGCGACGGGCCATTTTTTCCGCAACCGCATCCGCCGCGATGTGCTGCCGGCGTGGCGTGCGGCGTCTCCCGGGCGCGACGCGCTGGCGGGTGCCGCACTCACGAGGGAATTGCTGGCGGAAGACGATGTGGCCTTGGAGGCCTGGCTCGACGAGGTGCAGCCCTTCGCCACCGGTGGCGCGCTCGACGTGAGCCGGCTGGCGGGCAAGCCCCGCGCGCTGGTGCGCCGGGCATTGCATCGCTGGATGAGTGCGCAGCCAGGAGCAGGGGAGCTTTCGCGGCAGGGGTTTGAGGCCTTGCTGGCCGCAGTGCAACGCGGCCGGTCGGTGCGGCATAGCCTTGGTGTGCAGGGCTTCGCCGTCATCCGCCGGGGACGGTTGCTTTATGAAAAATGCAAATCACTCGATAAAAAACCACGGCGGTTTAATTGACTTCCGTGAGTGGAACATACAGCTTTAACCTCTAGTCATACTATCTCCGTGGAACCCACTAATCAAAAAAAGCGCCGTCCCCTCAAAAACCTTCCTCCCGATCGGTTTCAGCCGAAGATGACGTTCATCTGGCTCACCATTCTCGCGGCGGTGTTTGCGGTCTATTATTATTTTGGCCAGAATCGCATGACGATGGTGGCCGACCTGAAGATTCAGCAGGTCGTCGATCTTACGACCCAGCATAAGATCAGCAAAGGTGTCATCCGTGACGAGGGTTCCGGCCTGGCAGTGATTTCAGGCGAGACGACCGAGCCGATCGAAGCCGATGGCGTAAAAACAACCCACTTTAGCGCGATGGGGCGGCTGACCGACAAGAGCCTCGCGGCCCTGCAAGAATCGGAAAAGTTTGATGAGCCACCGGCCCAGACGCTGATGACACAGATCATCGGCTCGGTGCTGCCGTTTCTCATTGTCATCGGCCTGTTGTATTTTCTTTTCGTGCGGCAGCTTCGGCAGGCCGGCCGCGGCGCGCTCAGCTTTGGCAAGAGCCGCGCCAAGCTGCTCACCCGCGACCGCGACAAGGTGACCTTTGCCGATGTGGCCGGCTGCGATGAAGCCAAGGAGGAAGTCAGCGAAGTCGTCGAATTCCTGAAGGATCCAAAAAAGTTCACCAAGATGGGCGGCCGCATCCCGAAGGGCATCCTCATGGTCGGACTGCCGGGCACGGGCAAAACCCTGCTGGCGAAAGCCGTCGCCGGCGAGGCTGACGTGCCATTTTTCAGCATCAGCGGTTCCGACTTCGTCGAAATGTTCGTCGGCGTCGGCGCCAGCCGCGTGCGCGACATGTTCGAGCAGGGCCGCAAGAATGCACCGTGCATCATCTTTATCGACGAAATCGACGCGGTCGGGCGCCAGCGTGGCGCGGGCCTGGGCGGCGGCAATGACGAGCGCGAACAAACGCTCAACTCATTGCTGGTCGAGATGGACGGCTTCGACACGACCGAAGGCGTCATCATCATTGCCGCGACCAACCGTCCCGACGTGCTGGACAGCGCGCTGCTGCGGCCGGGCCGCTTCGACCGACAGATTTATGTCGACCTGCCCGACCTCATCGGCCGCGAGCAAATCCTGCGGGTGCATGCGCGCCGGCTGACGCTTTCGGAAAACGTCGATCTCCAGATCATCGCTCGCAGCACGCCCGGCCTGTCCGGTGCCGACTTGGCCAACCTGTTGAACGAGGCCGCGCTCCTGGCCGCCCGCCGCAACAAGAAAAAGGTCGACATGATCGACATCGAGGATGCGCGCGAGAAAGTGCAATTTGGCCGCGAACGCCGCCGCCTGATGGATGACAACGAAAAGAAGCTGACGGCTTATCACGAAGCCGGCCACGCGCTTGTGCAGGCCGTGCTCGATGACGGCACCTTCCCGGTTTACAAAGTCACCATCATACCGCGCGGCCGCAGCCTCGGCAGCACGATGTATATTCCCAAAAAGGATATTCTCACCCAGGAAAAGAAAAAACTGGAAGTGCGCCTGGCAACCGGTTCGGGCGGCCGCATTGCCGAGGAATTGGTGATGAACGACATTTCCAACGGCGCAGCCATGGATATCAAGCAGATGACCGCGATCGCGCGCCACATGGTGTGCGACTGGGGCATGAGCCAGCTTGGCCCGGTGGCCTACGGTGAAAACCAGGACACGGTTTTTCTCGGGCGGGAAATCACCCGTTCGCAGAATTATTCCGAGGAATCGGCGCGGAAAATCGACGCAGAGGTCCACCGCATCATCGACGAGCAATACACGCGGGCGAAACAGATCATCACCGAGCGCCGCGAGGCACTCGACAAGATCGCCGCGTCACTGATCGAATACGAGACGATCGAAGGCCGCCACGTGTTGGAAATTTTGCAGTTCGGTGAGATCCGTTCGCCCGTTTTGCCGAGCGCGCCGCCGAAGCTCGAAGACAAGCCCGCGGCCAAGAAATCGGCCGAGAAGTCCGCCGCCGAGCCGCTTTCGCCCGGCAACCACGCGCCCGCGCCAGCCTGAGCGCTTACGCCATCTCAAATCTGAGATTTCAGATCTCAAATTCGCTGCGACTGCGTCGAACCGCCCGCTCCATATCAATTTTGACCGTCTGCAAAAGACGGTTCTTTCAGGCGCAGCGGCCGTTGCCCCCGCGCCTTTTTTATGTCTTCTAATCTGTTTTCGCCATGAAGTCCCCGGTCGCATCCGCCATTTCGTTTTCGCTTTTGGGCCGCCGCACCGCGCCGCCGGACATTGCGCGGTTGATGACCATGGCCCTCGAACAGCCGGGCCTGCTTTCACTCGCCGCCGGATTTACCGACAATAACACGCTGCCGGTGGCCGCGGTGCAGGCGGCAGTCGAGGCCCTGGCGGCCCGGCCGGGTGAACCGGAATTTCTCCAGTATGGCCTCAACCAGGGCCGGCCGCAGTTGCGCCGACTGCTGGCGGCACGTCTGGTCGCGATGGAACCGTCGCTCGATGCGGGCCAGTTGGAACGGCATTTGTTTGTGACCAACGGCTCGCAGCAGGCGCTCTACCTCGCAATACAGACGCTGTGCGACCCGGGCGATATCGTGCTCGTGGACCGTCCCAGCTATTTTGTGTTCTTGGAATTGCTCACTGGCCTGGGGGTGCGCGCCGTCTCGCTGCCGGTCGATGGCCACGGCCTGATTGATGCGGTGGCGCTCGATGCACGGCTGTCGGAGCTGGAGCGGTCAGGCAAGTCCGGACGCGTGAAGGCGGTGTACTTCGTCAGTTATTTTTCGAATCCATCCGCCCGCAGCATGGCGGAAGCGGAAAAGTCCGCCGTGGCGGAGATCCTGTCGCGGCACGGGCTGGTTGTGCCGGTGATCGAGGACGCGGCCTATCGCGAACTTTATTTCGAACAACCGCATGCCGCGCGGAGCGTGCTGGAATTGGCGTCGTGGCGGGAGTTTCCCAAGCTTTACCTGTCGACGTTTACGAAGCCCTTCGCGTCAGGATTGAAAGTGGGCTGGGGCGTTTGCACGGATGGCGCGTGGCTGGCGGCGATGGTCAATGCCAAGGGGCACCATGATTTCGGCACGGCGAATTTCAACCAGGCGATTTGCGAACACATTTTGACGGGCGATGTCTTCGACCTGCACCTCACGAAAATCCGACCGGCCTATGCGGGCAAGATGCGCGCCTTGCATGGGGCCTTGGCCAGCGCCGGGCTGGGCGCCAGCGGCTGGCGCTGGGCCGTTCCGGGCGGTGGAATCTACCTGTGGCTGGAAGCCCCGAGCGACCTGGACACGGGATTGGAATCCCCCTTTTGCCGCGCCTGTATCGAGGCCGGGGTGCTTTATGTACCGGGCGCATTATGTTTTGGCGACGACGTGCCGAAAAACTTTGTGCGGCTGAGCTTTGGAGTGCTGGGCGAGGCCGGATTGCAAGAGGCGGGCCGGCGGTTTGCATCGGTTGCGAAACATTTTGCCTGAGACGAAGTCCAAGCGAACGCATTAGATCCACGTCCTGAAAGATATGCCTTGGATTCGACCCGGCGAACCGCCAAAAACTTACTCTTTATGAAAATTTGCTGCATTGGTGCCGGTTACGTGGGCGGGCCGACCATGGCCATGATCGCCGCCAAGGCGCCGGACATCCAGGTGACGGTGGTGGACATGAACGCCGCCCGCATTGCGGCGTGGAACTCGGACCAGCTGCCGGTTTACGAGCCCGGCCTCGATGAAATTGTGCGCCGGTCGCGTGGAAAGAACCTGTTTTTCTCCACCGATGTCGAGGGGGCGATTCGCGCGGCGGACATGATTTTTGTGGCGGTCAACACGCCGACCAAGACCTACGGCGTGGGCGCCGGTCGGGCGGCCGACCTGAGCTTCATCGAATCGGTTGCGCGGACCATTGCGGCGACAGCGACGACGCCAAAGATCATCATTGAGAAATCGACGATCCCGGTGAAGACGGCGGAGACAATCAAGGAAATCCTCTCGGCCAACGGAAACGGGGTGAAGTTCCAGGTGTTGTCCAACCCCGAGTTCCTGGCCGAGGGAACGGCCATGGCCGACCTCGAGTTGCCGGATCGCGTGCTTATCGGTGGCGAGCGGACGCCGGAAGGCCAAGTGGCGCTGCATGCCCTCGCCGACGTTTATGCCCGGTGGGTGCCGCGGGATCGCATTATCCTGACGAATCTCTGGTCCTCGGAGCTTTCGAAGCTGGTGGCCAACGCGTTTCTCGCCCAGCGCATCTCGTCGATCAACTCCATCTCGGCGTTGTGCGAGGCGACGGGCGCGGATGTGGACGAGGTGGCTCATGCCATCGGGCGCGACTCGCGCATCGGGCCGAAGTTTCTCAAGGCCAGCGTGGGTTTTGGCGGCTCGTGCTTCCAGAAGGACATCCTGAACCTCGTTTACCTCTGCGAACATTTTGGCCTGCCGGAAGTGGCGACCTATTGGGAGGGCGTGGTCAAGATGAACGACTGGCAAAAACGACGCTTTGCGGCGCGCATCGTGAGTGCGCTGTTCAACACCGGGGCGGACAAAAAAATCGCGGTGCTCGGCTTCGCGTTCAAAAAGGACACGAACGATACGCGCGAATCGGCCGCCATCGCCGTCTGCCGCGCTTTGCTGGCAGAACACGCGCAGGTCGTGGTTTACGACCCGATGGTTTCGGCGGAAAACATCCGGCGCGATGTGCTGGGCGACAAGGTGGATGCGCGGTTGAACGTGGCCAAGAGCGTGGACGAGGCCGTGGACGGCGCCAATGCGATCGCGATCGTGACCGAGTGGGACGAGTTCAAGAAACTCGACTACGCAAAAATCTTCAAGGCCATGGCCAAGCCGGCCTTGATCTTCGACGGGCGCAACATCCTAGACTTGGAACAGCTGCGCGCCATGGGTTTTCGGACCCACGGCATCGGCAAGTGACGCCCGAGCTAGGCCTGCGCCTGGGTGTTTAGGTAGGGCGACGAAAGACTCTTCTCCATCTGTCTCGCGGGATGAACGAGCGGGGTGAAGCCGAACTGGGCATAGAGGTTGTGCGCGTCGCGCGTGACGAGCTGGAAGCGGCGCAAACCTTGCAAGCGCGGGTGTGAGACGACGGCGCGCATGAGCACCTTGGAGAGGCCGTGCCCACGATGGGCATCGAGCACATAGACGTCGGCCAGCCAGGCAAAGGTGGCAAAATCGGAAATGACGCGGGCCAGGCCGACCTGCTCGCGCGCTTCCGTGTAGGCGCCAAAGCAGAGCGAATTCTTTAACGAAAGCTCGACCGTCTCAAGCGGGATGCCTTGGGCCCAGTAGCTGGTGACAAGAAAAGCATGAATGGCGGTCACATCGAGCCGGGCGGGATCGTCCGATACGAGGTAACCGTTATGCGGCAATTCGTGGGGCATTTACACCCTCTCAGGGCAGGCGCGAAAAATTGGCGACGAATATGTCGCGGTTGGTCGCTTTGTAGAAGTGAGTGCCGATGACAAATACGTCGGCGCCCGCGATGCGGCACTCGAGCGCGGTGGCGAGGTCGACACCGCCGTCAACCTCGAGCCGCCAGGTATGGCCGCGGGCGCGGCGCAGGGCGGCGAGTTCCCCCAGCTTGGGCAGGATGTCGCGGCGGAACGGCTGGCCGCCGAAGCCGGGTTGCACGGTCATGACGAGCACGAGGTCGACCTTGTCGAGCAGCGGCTCGATCGCGCTGGCCGGCGTGCCGGGATTGAGCACGATCCCGCATTGGCAGCCGAGGGCGCGAATGCGTGCGAGCGTGGCGACATGGTCGTAAGTCGGTTCGATGTGGACGCTGATGAGATTGGCCCCGGCCTTGGCAAACGGCTCGATATAGTCCTGGGGTTCGTCGAGCATGAGATGCACGTCAAAAAAGGTTTTCAGGCCGGCGCGGCGCAGGGCGGCGACCGTTTCCGGACCAAACGTGAGGTTCGGCACGAAATGGCCGTCCATGATGTCGATGTGCAGCCACGGAAGGCCGTGGTCGGCACCGATCCGGGCGCTGGCAGCGAGGTTGGCGTGATCTCCGGCCAGGAGCGATGGGGCGAGAATGGGTTCGTGCATGGGAAAGAGAGGCTACCACACATCGAGCACGGCGTGCGCGATGGAATCGGCCAGCGATGCGGCGAGGAGTGGAAGCGTGTTGTATTCGGACTGGAGTTGTCCGCTGTCCGTATAGGCTTCCTTTACCGCGTTAACGGGGCGATTTTCAAACAAAACTTTGCCGGTGTGGGTGTCGCGCAGCGTGCAGACGGCCAGAAGGGTGAGCTGGAATTTGCGGGCGAGGCCGGTGTCGTCGGAACGCGCGGCGGTCTGGGCCCGCGAGTAATGGGTGAGCGTGACGTGCAGGACGGCGTCGGCCGAGGCGGGATCGTTGACCAGCGTGACCCGGCTGTCGCGCAAAAGGGATTCCCGCAGTTGCGTGCTGACCAGCGCCGAGGCTTGGGGAAGCAGCGCCTTGTTTTCGACCGGTTCGATATAAAGCGTGGTGAACGCG
>Ga0210392_10000309_pt1 | contig 33503 bp, 28 predicted proteins | sample IncBWC30OmetaG_FD_161057 | JGI IMG/M metagenome (GOLD analysis project Ga0210392, IMG submission 161057) | Forest soil microbial communities from Barre Woods Harvard Forest LTER site, Petersham, Massachusetts, United States - Inc-BW-C-30-O ... | reverse complement strand
TTCGATATCCTCGCCACCGGCGCAGCCGGTGGAACCTTCCGGCCTCCGCAAACCTATCCCACGCTTCGCGGAATCATGACGTGGTCCATTAATTGGGATGCCGCCAATGGCTATAGTTTCGCCAACACCGTAAGCCCGCATATCCATTCTGTGGGCGGCGGCAGCGAAGGACCGTTCGGTGGAAACCCGGCCGCGATTCCTGGCACGGTCCAGGCCGAAAACTATGACACCGGCGGCCAGGGCGTGGCCTACAATGTCACTTCGATCAATGGATCGGATAATGGCTACCGCTCCGACGGCGTCGACCTGGAAGTGACTTCGGACACCGGCGGCGGCGTTGACCTCGGCTGGACCACCGGCGGTCAGTACTTTAAATATACAGTCAACGTGGCCACGGCCGGGACTTACACCGTCAGCTTCCGTGTGGCAGGTCCGAGCGCAGTGACGGATGCCTTCCATCTGTCAAATTCATCGGGCACGAACCTGAGCGGTAATATCAACATCCCCGCCACCGGTGGCTGGCAAACCTGGGCCACGGTGACGGCCAACGTCACCCTGCCGGCGGGCCGGCAAGTCCTGACCCTGAATCAGGACAACGGAGGCTGGAACATCAACTACGCGAACTTCGCGTCTTCCGTTGTCACTGTCGCCACACCGGTCTTCAGTCCCGGCGGCGCCAGCTATAGCAGTGCACAAAACGTCTCGATTACGACGACGACCGGCGGTGCATCCATCCGTTACACTTTGGATGGCAGCACGCCGACCTCGACCACCGGCACGCTCTACTCCGGCCCGGTCAACATCAGCAGCACCGCGACCTTGAAGGCGGTTGCCTTTGAGAGTGGCATGAACACCAGCGCGGTTGCTTCAGCCACCTACACGATCACCACCAGTGAAGGTCCATTTGGTGGAACCCCGGCCGCCATTCCCGGCACAGTGCAGGCCGAAAATTATGACACTGGCGGCCAGGGCGTGGCCTATAACGTCACTTCCATCAATGGCACCGATAACGGCTATCGTTCCGACGGTGTTGACCTGGAAGTCTGTTCAGACACTGGCGGCGGCGTTGACCTCGGCTGGACCACCGGCGGCCAGTGGTTCAAATATACCGTCAATGTGGCCACGGCCGGCACTTACACCGTCAGCTTCCGCATTGCCGCTCCGACCGCGGTGACGGATGCCTTCCATCTGGCGAATTCTTCAGGCACGAACCTGAGCGGTAACGTCAACCTTCCCGCCACCGGTGGCTATCAGACATGGACCACCGTGACGGCCAACGTCACCCTGCCGGCGGGCCAGCAAATCCTGACCCTAAACCAGGACAACGCGGGCTGGAATCTGAACTACGCGAGCTTCGCGCAGCAGACCGTGACCTTCACCATTACCTCCAGCGCAGGCAGCGGCGGATCGATCAGTCCGTCCGGCAGCGTTGGCGTGAACCAAGGCGCCAACCAAACGTTCACGATTGCGGCCAACTCTGGATTCATCGTGTCCAGTGTGACAGTTGACGGTGCGAACCAAGGCGCCATCACCTCCTTCACCTTCTCCAATGTGCAGGCCAATCACACCATCAGTGCCGCGTTCGCCTCCAGCGGCGGGAATAGAACCCTGACCGGTTCCTCGGGCAATGGCTGGCATGCGCTGGCAATTTCGCCGGCCGCGACCGGAACCTTCACGGCCACCTACGATGCGACGCCCTCGGTCTCGCCGGAAAATGCGGTGGTCGGCCTGTCCAATGGCGCCGCCACAGCCTTCGGCAACCTCGGTTGCATCGCGCGCTTCAATCCCTCGGGTGACATCGACGCCTACAACGGCAGCGCCTACGCCGCGGCCGCGACCATCCCCTATTCGGCCGGTGTGTCGTATCACTTCCGGCTCGTCGTGAACGTGACCGCACACACCTACTCGGTCTTCGTAACGCCAGCGGGTGGTTCCGAACTGACGGTGGGCAGCAACTTCGCCTTCCGTAGCACGGCGAACACCATGACCAGCCTGAACGATTGGAATCTCTATGTGGATCCCTCCATCGGTGGCGCTTCGCTCACCGCGAATAACCTCACTCCTTAACTTCAATTTCTACTTACCATCTGCTGTTATGAAACCCAAAAAATATTTCGTTAGAGCACTCGCGGGTTTTGCCCTTGCTTGCGGCTTGTCCATGTCGGCCCATGCCTGTGTCACCGCCACGGTGGGTGGCGGCTGGCAGAATTCTGTCATGACCACGCAGACGGGGACCTTCACGGCGACTTTCGATGCCACGTCCTCGGCTGCTCCCACCAACGACGTCATCGCCCTCTCCAATGGTCCACAGACGGCCTACGCCAACTTTGCCTGCCTGGTGCGTTTCAATACCGCGGGTGACATCGATGCGCGCAACGGCGGTGCCTATGCCGCGGCCTCCACCATCCCGTATTCGGCCAACGTGTCGTATCACTTTCGTCTGGTGGTCAACATCGCCGCCCAGACCTATTCGATCTTCGTGACGCCGGCGGGCGGTTCTGAACTCACCGTTGGCAGCAACTATGCCTTCCGCATTGCCGACACCACCTTGAATTACTGGGGCGCTTTCGTCGATACTTCTGCCAACGGCGGGGTGGGCACGGTCAGCGTGTGCAACTTCTCGACCGGCCTGCAGCAAGCAGCGGCACCTGTGTTCAGCCCGGCCGCCGGCACTTACGCTGGCACGCAGAATGTGAGCATCACTTCGTCGACCGGCGGTGCATCCATCCGTTATACCACCGACAACAGCACGCCCTCGGAGACCGCGGGCACGCTCTACTCGGGTCCGGTGAACATCGTCACCACCACGACCTTGAAGGGCATCGCTTTTGAAACCGGCTTCACGGACAGCAATATCACGACCGGCCTTTACACCATTACGGTTCCGACCTTCACGATTACGGCCAGCGCCGGCAGCGGCGGATCGATCAGCCCGTCGGGTAGCGTCGGGGTGAATCAGGGCGCCAGCCAATCGTTCACGATCACTCCCAGCGCTGGATTCAATGTGTCCAGCGTGACAGTTGACGGTGCTAACCAAGGCGCCATTACCTCCTTCACCTTCTCCAACGTGCAGGCTAACCACACGATCAGTGCTGCGTTCCAGCAGCAATCGACAGAAGGGCCATTTGGCGGAACCGCGGCCGCGATTCCTGGCACGGTCCAGGCCGAAAATTATGACACCGGCGGCCAAGGGGTTGCCTACAACGTCGCTTCGATCAATGGCACGGACAATGGCTATCGTTCCGACGGCGTTGACCTGGAAGTAACTTCAGATGCGGGGGGCGGCGTTGACCTCGGATGGACCACGGGCGGTCAGTTCTTTAAATATACCGTCAATGTGGCGACGGCCGGGGCTTACACGGTCAGTTTCCGCGTGGCGGCTCCGACTGCGGTGACAGGTGCCTTCCATCTGGCGAATTCCTCGGGGACGAACCTGAGCGGTGCGGTCAACGTTCCTGCGACGGGTGGCTTCCAAACCTGGACCACGGTGACGGCCAATGTCACCCTGCCGGTGGGCCAGCAAATCCTGACCCTGGACCAGGACAACGCCGGCTGGAACATCAACTACATGGGTTTCGCGCAGCAGATCCCAACCTTTACGATCACGGCCAGCGCCGGCAGCGGCGGATCGATCAGCCCGTCGGGTAGCGTCATGGTGAATCAGGGCGCCAGCCAATCGTTCACGATTGCGGCCAACGCTGGATTCAATGTATCCAGCGTGACGGTGGACGGTGCTAACCAAGGCGCCATCACCTCCTTCACCTTCTCCAACGTGCAGGCTAACCACACGATCAGTGCTGCGTTCCAGCAGCAATCGACAGAAGGGCCATTTGGCGGAACTCCGGCCGCGATTCCTGGCACGGTCCAGGCCGAAAATTATGACACCGGCGGCCAAGGGGTTGCCTACAACGTCGCTTCGATCAATGGCACGGACAATGGCTATCGTTCCGACGGCGTTGACCTGGAAGTAACTTCAGATGCGGGGGGCGGCGTTGACCTCGGATGGACCACGGGCGGTCAGTTCTTTAAATATACCGTCAATGTGGCGACGGCCGGGGCTTACACGGTCAGTTTCCGCGTGGCGGCTCCGACTGCGGTGACAGGTGCCTTCCATCTGGCGAATTCCTCGGGGACGAACCTGAGCGGTGCGGTCAACGTTCCTGCGACGGGTGGCTTCCAAACCTGGACCACGGTGACGGCCAATGTCACCCTGCCGGTGGGCCAGCAAATCCTGACCCTGGACCAGGACAATGCCGGCTGGAACATCAACTACATGGGCTTCGCGACGGCCAGCTCTGCCCCAAATTTCGGCCCGAATGTCATTATCTTCGATCCATCGATGTCGTCATCATCCATTCAGAGCCAGCTTGATAACATATATAACCAACAACATACGAACCAGTTTGGATCTGCGCGCTACGCGCTTCTTTTCAAGCCCGGTTCCTACAATAACACCGTGAACGTTGGTTTCTACACCCAAGTCTTGGGCTTGGGCCAATCGCCCGATAATGTCACCATCAACGGCGGGGTGATTTCCAACGCGGTTTTGAGTGGCAACAATGCGACGCAGAATTTCTGGGAAGGGGCGGAAAATCTTTCCGTGTCTCCTTCCGGAGGTACTGATCAATGGGCCGTCTCCCAGGCCTGTCCCATGCGTCGCGTGCACATCAAGGGCAGCATCGTCTTGGATCAAAATGGCGGTTTTTCGAGCGGCGGTTTCCTGTCCGATTCGAAAATCGACAACCAGATCAATTCCGGTTCGCAGCAACAATGGATTTCCCGGAATTCCCAATGGGGCAGCTGGGCCGGCTCCAACTGGAACATGGTGTTTGTCGGCGATACCAATGCGCCGTCGGGCGCCAATTGGCCAAACCCGTCCTACACCGTGACCAACCAGACGCCGCAGGCGCGCGAAAAGCCGTTCCTGACCATTGATGGCAGTGGGAACTACAGCGTGTTTGTCCCGGCCTTGTCCAGCAACAGCCAGGGCATCACCTGGGCGAGCGGTTCGTCGGCGGGGCAGTCGATCCCGATCAGCCAGTTCTATATCGCCCACTCATCGAGCGACACTGCGGCCACCTTGAACGCGGCCCTGTCGCAGGGCAAGAACCTGCTGCTCACCCCGGGTGTATACTCGCTCAATGCCACGCTGCAGGTGAACAATCCCAACACGGTGGTGCTGGGCCTGGGCCTGGCGACCCTGCTTTCGCAGAATGGCGTAACCGCGATGAATGTAGCCGATGTCGATGGCGTGATCATCGCCGGCATTTTGTTTGATGCCGGTTCAACCAACTCGCCCTGCCAGTTGCAAGTTGGCCCGGCGGGCAGCTCGGCCAGTCATTCGGCGAACCCCATCTGCCTCGATGACATTTTCTGCCGGGTGGGCGGCGCCGCCGTCGGCAAGACGACGGTTAGCGTCCAGATCAACAGCCATAATGTCATCGGCGACGACTTCTGGATCTGGCGGGCCGATCACGGCAATGGCGGCACGGTTGGCTGGACCACCAATACCGCCACCAACGGGTTGATCGTGAATGGCGCCAACGTGACCATCTACGGCCTGGCGGTTGAACATTACCAGCAATACCAGACGCTGTGGAACGGCAACGGCGGAAGCGTGTACTTCTATCAAAGCGAAGCGCCCTATGACGTGCCGAACCAGTCGAGCTGGATGGTCGGCGGCGAGAACGGTTACGCTTCCTACAAGGTGGCGGACGCGGTCACCAGCCACCAGGCTTTCGGGGTGGGGATATACTGCTTCTTCAACGTCAACTCGTCGGTGAAGCTGAACAATGCCATCGAAGTGCCAACCTCCGGGTTGAATGGGGCGATGTTCCACAACATGACCACCGTCTCGCTGGGCGGCGTGGGCGAGATCACCCACGTCATCGACGGATTCGGAGGCGCGGCGAATTCATCCAATAGTGTCGTCCGCCTGGCAAAATAATATACCATCGGCATGACCGCCGGGACGGGCAACCACCGGCGGTCACCACAATTCATCGAGAAAATTAAACTCGAACTTTCCCCGCCAACTCCGGCCGTTTAAAATCTTTGGATGACTGGAGCAATTGGTGCACGGTTTCGAGCAGAGCCTCGGGCGCGAACGGCTTGAGGAGACAGGCGTGGGTAAGTTTTTTTGCTTCTTCGAGCGGCGTGTCGCCCGCCTCGTCGTTGGACAATCCGCTGATGACGAGCAGCTGGAGATCCGGGCAAAGCTGGGTGGCGATGCGGGCCAGTGCGGCGCCGCCCAGGTAAGGTACGTCCACGTCGGTGATGAGGAGTGCGATCTCGGCCTGGTGCGCGGTTAAATGACCGACGGCCTCGACGCCGTCGCCGGCGCTCAGGACGCGGTAGTTGTGCTTGGTGAGAATGGCCGTGACGGTTTCGCGGATCGCGTCGTTGTCGTCGACCACGAGGATAAGCTCGTTCTTGCCAATGGGTGCGGCGATTGCCGGTGCGATCGTGAGGTCCGCTGATTCTTCGTCGGTGGCCGGCAGGAATACCCGGAAGGTGGTGCCATGGTCTGGTTGCGTGTCAACGGTGACAAAACCCCGGTGGCTGGCCACGATCCCGCGAACGGTGGAAAGGCCGAGGCCGGTGCCTTTCTCCGCGCCCTTGGTGGTGAAGAACGGATCCCAGATGCGGGCGAGCACGTCGGGTGGAATGCCGGTGCCGGTGTCGGAGACTTCGATGACCAGCCACGCACCATGCCGTGCGCCGGGCAGCGCGCCGGCCTGTTGCCGGTCGAGCCGGCGGTTGGCCGCGGCGATGCGCAGCGTGCCGCCTTCCGGCATGGCATCGCGGGCGTTGACGCAAAGGTTGAGGAGCACCTGGTGGATCCGGATCGGGTTGCCCTGCACGAGCCAGAGGTCGGAGGTGATTTCGTCCTGGAGGGTAATGATTTTTGGGAACGTCTCCTCGATGATATTGATGATGTCCTGTAAAAGGTGCTTTACCTGCGTGGGCCGGAAATCACCGGTGGTGCTGTGCGCAAACCCGAGGATTTGCTTCACCAGGCCGGCGCCGCGGGCCGCATTTTGCTCGAGGGTATTGAGGATTCTCAAATCGCGCGGGTTGGACGCGTTCGCGCGCAGCATCGGCACCCCCAGCATGATGGGGGCGAGCACATTGTTGAGGTCGTGGGCGAGGCCCGCGGCGAGCATGCCGATGCTCTCGAGCCGCTGGGCGTGGAGATATTTCTCCTCGAGCAGTTTTTTTTCCGTGATGTCGCTCATGAGCACCAGCCGCGCATTGCGACCGCCAAACACCAATGGGCTGGAAATCGCCTCCACCTGGATGATCGTCCCGTCCTTTTTCCGGTGTCGCCATTCGCTGGATTTCAAGGGCTTGGCCGCCGCGTCATCGACGCACTTCAGTAATGCGGGAATATCTTCCTTCAGGTAGATATCCTTGATCGTCATGGCGAGGAATTCCTCGCGCGAGTAGCCGTAATGTTGCACCATCGATTCGTTGACCGCGAGAAACCGCAGAGTCTCGGGATCGAAGAGCAACATCGGGAGGGGATTGCTTTCGAAAAGCAGCCGGTAGCGCTCCTCACTCTCGCGCAGCGCCGCCTCGGCGTGTTTGAGCTTGGTGACGTCTCTCACCGTTCCCTCGTAGTGCTCCATGCCGTGTTCGTCCCGGACAACTTGGATATCGACCGAGACCCAGATCAGATTGCCGTTCCGGCGCCGAATTTGCATTTCATAGTCCACGACCGCCCCATGTTCCTGCAGCCGGTGCTGCATCTCGGGGCGGTTCGTCGCATCAACGTAAAAACTTCGCATATTTGGCGCGGCGCGCAGGAGTTCATCGGCTGATTCATAGCCTAGAATTCGCGCCATCGCCGGATTTGCGGTGATGATTTGTCCGTCGGGCGTTGTCTGCACAATGCCCTCGCGGGCGTTTTCAAAAATGGCGCGATATTTGGCCTCGGCCTGCTTGAGTGCACGGGTCGTCTCCGACTCGCCGGGGCTGGCCGCGGGGTGAGGTTTCAACGGCCTGGCTCCGTCCTGGCGCATCACAGTGGGTATCTTTACGAAACCAAGAGCTACGGCGATGCGAAAAGGACAAATCCACCTAGAGGGAAGTCCTCAGTCCGGGTGTAAGGAAAATGCGCTGCGCAGGCAGCAGGCAGCGCGACAAAATCGAGCTGGGTGGATTTTCCGGTGACAATGGTTCGCCCGATGGGCCGCGGTTCTTACTGCGTCTGGAGAGTAAACCGATTCAGGCCTGCCGCGGTGCAGGCGTTTATCACATCGTCCATTTTTTGCAGCTGGGTGGACTTGTCCGCCCTTATCAAAACCGCGATGTTCGGATTTCTGTCATGATCTTTCCTCAGCAACGGCAATAGTTGATCGTCGGGAATGGGCTCTCCATTGATCGATACCTGCCCGCCTTGACCGATGATGATTTCCATCTTTGTCGGAGACTCATCATTGGCCGCGCTGGCGGGCCCCGCCTTGGCCAGGGGTTCGTCCATGTTAACGGTGGCGGGCTCGGGTGACGTTTCCGCCGTTGCGTTTCCTGAGGTGTACTTGCACAGGGTGAGTTCACGCTGGGCGATGGAGGCATCGACGACCTCAGGATATAAAACTACCAGGGAAAGATTTGTATGTACGTTGATGCGGACATAGACGGTTTGGCCGGGGCTGAGCGTGAAACTGGCGGGCGAACTCTTTTCGCCGGCGACCTCAACCTTGTGTTCACCGACGGGCCGGTCCACGTAGAAAAATCCCTGGGCCTTGGAAAGGCCGGCTTGTTCGCCGTTGAGCAATACGGCCGGCGTTTTGCTAGGGCTATATATGGCGTCGCGGTAAATAAAAATTCGCCCGGCATTGGCTGCGATAGGCGGAAAAGTGTCCTTGACCGAGTTGTACGACGGACCGGAGGTCCAGCCGGAAAAAATCGGCCCGGTGGTGCAGCCGGCGAAAGACAACGCGAGGGCAACCGTGGCCAGGCCAGTGAGCAGTTTTTTCATAAATGGATTCCTGCAGGCAATCATTTCGGCCGGGGAAGGAAAAGCCTGAAAACGCCTTAAACATTGAACTTTGAACCCGGAACTTTGAACTTCGCGGCATGAGCGCACGGGACATCGCCAGGATCAATCGCGAGTTCTATGACGCCCTCTGGTCGCAAACCTACGTCGAGCGGCCGGAGCGTTTCAACACCTGGCCGCTGATCTCCGGGTTGCTGGCTTCGGCCCCAAGGCGGCTGGAAATCGGGCCGGGGCTGCGTCCCCGGCTGCCGATTGCCGGCACCCATTTCATCGACATCAGCGCGCCGGTGGTCGCGAAGCTGAATGCGCGCGGCGGCGTCGCCACCTCCGGCGAGATCACCGCGCTGCCGTTTGGCGACGGGGAGTTCGATCTCGTGGGGGCCTTTGATGTCATCGAACACATCGAGGATGACCGGCGGGTTTTTGCCGAATTGAGCCGTGTGCTCAAGGCCGGCGGCGTCCTGGTTTTTGCGGTGCCCTTGCACGCCCGCTTGTGGACGGAGTTCGACGACTGTGTCGGCCACGCGCGGCGATACGAGCCGCCGGATTTGCTGGCGTTGCTGGCGGATCATCAGCTGGTGATCGAGCAGAGCGCGACGTTTGGCATGCAGCCGAACAATCCACGGCTGTTGAAATACGGCATGAAGTGGCTCACGCAACGCCGCGCGGCGGCGATGCGCTGGTATAACTGGATTTTCATGCCGCTCGGCATGCTTTTCCAGAAACGCTTGAAGTTTGGGCCGGGCTTGATCGATTCGGCCGGCGTGGCCGAGATCGTGCTGGTGTGCCGGCGCCTGCCACGGTAGAAGTTTTCATGCGCAGGCTAGCTGTTGTCCTTGGGGTTTTTTCCTTCGGCGTGATCCTCGCCGTCCATAATATTTCCGACGGTGACCTTTGGAACAAACTCGCGATCGGCGCGCACGTCTGGAAATACGGCACGGTGCCGGTCCGCGACATGTTCGCCTTCACCCCCGTGCTGCCGACCTACGTCGAGCATGAATGGGGCGCGGGCACGATTTTTTTTGGCGTGCTGAAATTTTTTGGCCCCGAGGGTTTGATGGCACTCAAAATCCTGCTCGCCTTCGGCGCGCTCTGGGCGGCGATGGCGGCCGGCCGAACGATGGGCTGTACTTGGGAGGCGTTGCTTGTGCTGGTGATCCCCGCGGCGGCGTGCATGCTGCCCGCCTATATTCCCGTCGTCCGCTGCCAGGTTTTCACGTATTGTTTTTTCGCCCTCACGTTGTTCGGCCTGGAGGCAATCCGGGCGGGGAAAAGATGGCCGGTGTTTGTCCTGCCTGCAGTGATGCTGGTGTGGGCCAACGTGCATGGGGGATTTATGGCCGGGCTGGGGGCGATGGCCGTCTATGCCGCCTTCGCGATCTTCACCCAGCGGCAGGCCAAGCCCATGCTGGCCACCGCATTCGCCAGCGGCGCGGCCACGCTGGTCAATATTTACGGGCTCAAATTCTGGCCATATTTGATCCCGGCGCTGCTCAACAACCGCCCGCATATCGCCGAATGGCGGCCGCTGCCGCTTTTTGCCCACGATGGGTGGGATGTGTTTGTCGGGTTCCGGACCCTTTTTTGGCTGGTGGTTTTTGTGCTGCTGATCGGCTGGCGGCGCACGGAGAAAAAAAGCTGGCCGGGCCTGGTCATGCTGGCGATCACCGCGGCGCTGGCGTGGCACAGCCGGCGGCACACGTCATTTTTCGGCGTCGCCGCGCTGGCGGTGGCCGGCCCGTTTTTGCACACGGGACTGGCCGGCGTCGCCGCGTGGCTGCCGAAACGCTGGCGGGCCGTTTTTCATCCGGCGCTGGCCGCGACCATGCTTTACGGAGCGATCGCCTTTTATGTCGTCGTCGACTTTTTGCCCGACCTCTCATTCCAGGTGCTTGCGCCGGTGGGCCACGACCCGGTGCGCGAGGTGGACATCCTTTCCCTGGCCCAGGCCGAGGGCAACCTGGCCCTGCCCTTCGAGTGGGGTGGATACTGCTCCTGGCGGCTTTACCCACGCATCAAAATTTCCATGGACGGCCGTTATGAAACCACCTTTCCCGAGTCCACCTTCGATCTTAACTTCAATTTTTATGAGAAGCACGGCCCCGATTGGGACCGGCTCATTCGCGATTACCAGGTGGATTATATTATTCTCGAGTTGGCGCGTGAGCACCTGCGGCCGGAAGATTTGCTGGGCCGCGGCTACGCCTTGATCTGGCTCGACCCGGGCCATTCCGCGCTCATGGCCTTGCAAAAACATGCCGACCAGCTCCGTCGCATCGTCGCTGAACTTCCGCCGACAACCATTGATCCGCTCGATGCGAGCATCCCGGACAACTGGTGGCCGCGCTGAGGCACCCGATCAATCATAACCACAAAGGCTCGAGGAGCACGAAGTTCGATCTAGAGTATTTTTACTCCGTGCCCTTTGTGCCTTTGTGGTGAATCAGCTCTTGGCCTTGATCATTCCTCTTCGTCTTCATGCGATTCGTCCCGGTTGTTTGGCAGCTTCTGGGGCAGAAAATAGAAATAAAGCATCAGCCACCAGCTCCAGGACAGTCGGTAAAGCAGGACGGGGAGGACGAGGGCACCGATGACAGCCGTTACGATCGTCGCCATTGGGCTGAACACACCAGAAATGTAGAGGAACAGGCCGGGGACGATAAAACCGAATGCCGTCACTCCGTAATTGATGACGAACGGCCCGAGAAAAAAACCGTCGCCGCGGTCGAACTTCAGCCCGCAGTTTTCGCACCGTTCATTGATTTTAAAACGCGCGCCCGGCTTGAACAGCGAGTGGCGGCCGCAATTGGGACAGCAGTTGGCCACGCCCCGGGCGATGATCTGGCTGCGGGTGACTTGCATGATGGAAAGCTCACCGTCCCCATCGGTAAGACAATCCCGCAAGGTAAATATCGGCATCGCGGTTGTAATTGGTCACCACGCGATGGAGGACGATGCGGAAACTCCAGTGCTTGGAAAATTTCCAGGTCACAGCCGGCGAAACCAGGAAGGCGAGGGCGGCCGAACTGAATTTTCCGGGCCGCTGGACGTTTTTGCGATCGATGTAACCATAGAGGCCCAGGCCCATCCCGACGCCGATGGCTTGCTGGCCGCCGAAGGCAAAGGTGTTGACCGGCCAGAGTTGGACGGCGACACCATTGCGCCGGACGATCTGCGGGTCGCCTTCGTTGATCCAGGCCACGGTCGCATCCACATACTCGGCCAATCCGTGCCGGTATTCGATGCTCGTGGCGGCGGCCTTTTCATTGCGGAAGGTATTCACGGTGCTCTGGCCGTAGTAAACGGTCAGTTCGTTCTTGGTCGTGCCGTCTGCATCCGGGTTTGAGAATCGCAAGGGCACGGGGCTGGTGCCCTTTCCCAGCCACAGGCCCAATCCCGCGGTTGCGGTATTCACGCGAATGTCGTGGCTCGGCATGATCCGGTTTATCGTGAATCGCGCATACAGGCGTTTATAGATATAGGTGGTGGCCGACAGGCTGACGATGGGCGCGGTGCCGTGCACGTCGAGCGAATCGCCATTCGGCAGCGGTTGCGTGTCAAAAAAATTATAGAAACCGGCGCCGAGCGCGAAGGAGATCCGGCGGGCATCAAAGGGCAGGTTGATCCAGCCTTCCGTGGCGTAGCCATCGCGGCGATGACCGGTAACCTTGCCTTCGTTCAAATAGGCCTCGGAAAGGGCAAAATAGTTGGTGAGATAAAGGCGGTACTCCACCTGCCAGGCAAAACTGTTGCGCTGAAAGGTCGAGGTGCTCATGTCGCCAACCGGCATGATCGTCGCTTCCTGGGCTTTGAGGTGGCTCAAGCCGGCGCAGGCAAACAGGAGCAATCCGAGGACGCGGAGGCAGTTTCTCATCGTGGTTGGGCGATGAAATTGCAAAACAGTTGCACGTCAATAATCTGTTAACGACTCATTCGAAATTCAAATGCTCGCCAAAGGGATCGAGCCGACATCCGTTGCTACCTTTCCACGGTCTTTTCGCGCGGAGGCGCGCCGCTTCGGCCGCGGCTTCCGTTGGCATCGTGCAGAACCTGCCAGGGCGCGGTGCCACCGTATTCCGCGAAAAGGTGCCCATCACTGGTTGGTTGCGATTGGGGCCAAAGTGAGGGAGAAACTGGCCGGGCTCCGTCCTTAACCTTTGTTGCCCCGTCCATCGATACCTTCCCGATGATTCCACCCACCCGCAAACTCCGCTGGGGCGTGCTCGGCTATGCGCGCATCGCCCGGGAAACGCTCATCCCGGCCATCCTGCGTTCGGACAACGCCGAATTTTATGCGCTCGCGTCGCGCGATGAGGCCAAGCTGGCCGAGGGTCGCGCGCGTTTTCCCGGCGTGGTCCAAACCTACCGCAGCTACGGGGAGTTGTTGCGCGACCCGGCGGTCGAGGCGGTTTACATCCCGCTGCCGAACGCGCAGCACTGCGAGTGGACGATCAAGGCGGCGGAACACGGCAAGCACGTGCTTTGCGAGAAACCGCTCGCGCTCACGTCGGCGGAGGTGCGTGAAATGACCGCCGCCTGCACCGCGCACGGCGTCACGCTCATGGAAGCGGTCATGTATCGTTATACCACGCGCACCCGGCAGGTGATCGAGGTGCTCCGGAGCGGCGCGCTCGGCGAAATCAAATTTATCAATGCGAGCTTCCGTTTCCTGCTCACGAACCCGGCCTCGATCAAACTCAAGCCGGAGCTCGGCGGCGGCGCACTCTATGATGTGGGATGTTATCCGGTGAACTTTGCCGGCCTCGTGGCCGACACGATCGCGGGCGGCCCGGCGCTCGCGCGCCCGGTCTCGGTCTCGGCGGAATGTGTGCGCATGGGAGGCGTCGATGAGCTGTGCTCGGCGCTGTTGAAATATCCCTCCGGGCTGATCGCCGCGTTGCACGGCGGATTCAATGCGCACAAGCGCGTCATGGCGGAAATCACCGGCACGCAGGGAGTGCTCGAGGTGCCCGACACGTTTTTCGACAATGCCGGCGCGCTCGTGCTCACTCAGGGCGACGTGCGCCGCGAAATTCCCGTGCCGGCGAGCGACCGCTACCGCCTCGAGGTCGAGGACTTCACCGATGCTGTGCTCCAGCGCCGGGCGCCGCAGCTCGGCCTCGGGGAAAGCCTGCGCAATGCCGGGGTCATCGACCAGTGGTTCGCAGCGATGGCGGCGAAATAGCCGGGATCGTGGGGCTGGGCAGGGTCTTTCAACAGCCTGCTGGACGTTTCTGCGCGCCAGATGCCGATCAAAAAATCTGGCTTTCGCGGGTATTTATGCGTCATAATCTTCTCTCCTATTAACATGCATTTCCCCTCATGTTTCCCTCGCCTGCTGGCAGGCTTGTTTTTGCTTGCCGCTCCTTTCGCCTTAACCCCGGTCGTTCTCGCGGCGACGGAAACGCCTGATGTGCCCAAGGCCGAACCGGAAGCGTCCGCCCAGCCGGTTTCCCCGCCCACCCAGGACAACACCGTCGAAAATTCCGTCGTAAAGGTTTTCTCCACGGTGCGCCGTCCCGATCTCTTCAAGCCGTGGGACAAGGCTGCTCCGACTGAAATCACCGGCAGCGGGGTGGTTATCGAGGGCAAACGCATCCTGACCAACGCACACGTCGTCCTTTACGCGAGCCAGATCCAGGTGCAGGCCAACCAGGCGGGAGACAAAATTTCCGCCACCGTCGAGGCGATTGCGCCGGGCATCGACCTCGCCGTGCTCAAACTGGATGACGAGTCGTTTTTCGACTCGCACCCGGCGTTGCCGCGGGCCAGTGCCGTGCCCCAAATCAAGGACTCAGTGCTGGTCTATGGCTTCCCCGAGGGCGGCACCAATCTTTCAATCACCAAAGGCATTGTTTCCCGCATCGATTTTACCTCGTACAATTTTCCTGTCTCCGGCCTGCGTGTCCAAATCGACGCTGCCATCAATCCCGGCAATAGTGGCGGACCGGCGCTGGTGGGCGATAAAATGATCGGGCTCGCCTTCAGCCACCTCACCACGGCCCAAAATATCGGCTATATCATCCCTTGCGAGGAAATTGACCTTTTCCTAAAGGATATTGCCGGCGGCCATTACAAGGGGAAGCCCGCCATGTTTGATGAAGTTCAGACGCTCGAAAACCCGGCGTTGCGCTCATTTCTCAAGCTCGATAAGCCGGTCAAGGGTGTCATCGTGAACGAGCCCTTCAGCACCGATTCCGACTATCCGCTGAAAAAATGGGACGTTATCACCAAAATTGGCGACACGCCGGTGGACGATCAAGGCATGGTCAAGCTGGGCGATGACCTGCGGGTGAGTTTTAAATATTTGGTTCAGAATCTCGCGAAGGAGGGCAAGGTTCGCCTGACCGTGGTGCGTGGGGAAAAAGAAATCGCGGTGGAACTGCCGGTATCGCCCGATTATCCCAGGCTCATCCCCGGCCTGCACGGGGATTATCCCGCGTTTTTTCTCTACGGGCCGGTGGTGTTTTCGGTCGCGACCCAGGAGTTCATTAGCGAATTGACCGCGGTCAACAATGGTGGCTGGAGCAATCTGGCCAGCATCAGGAGTTTCCCTCTGATGACACGTCGCGGCGACAAACCTGCATTCGACGGAGAGCAGCTCGTCATCATTCCTTCATCCCTCTTTCCGCATAAATTATCGAAAGGTTATTCAAACCCGGTCACAAAGGTTGTGAAAACGGTCAACGGCATTCCGGTCAAAAACCTCAACCATCTGGTCGAAGTTCTGCGCGACTCCAAGGACGCGTTTATTACCATCGAGTTTGCCGGTCATGGCGGAGAAACCTTGGTCTTTCCGCGTGCCGAAATGGTTGCTGCCACCGACGAAATTTTGACTGATAACGACATCCGCAGCCAGGGTTCGCCCGACACCCTTGCCATCTGGAACGCCAAAAAGCCGGCCGTGGCTTCCGCCTCCGATAAATAAAACGCGGCGCTGCGGATCAGATTGTATTTTGCATGAATCCTGGAGCGAATGGCAGGCACTGTGGCCTCGTTCCCCTGGAGCCGATGTGGCGCACTTGGTTTTAATTATTTGGCGCAAGGAACTTGAAGTAGGGTTGGGTGGTCAGTGGCGGGGAGTGGGCTTTCCTAATGGTCGTTCTTCAGTCACCCGACCAGCCACGCCACACGCAGAAATCCTACCGTTATGTTAAGATGGGCTCTCATCTTTCTCATCGTTGCACTCATTGCCGGTGTGCTCGGGTTTGGCGGCATTGCCGGGACCGCTGCTGAGATCGCCCGGGTGCTTTTTTTCATATTTCTGGTTTTGTTGGTCATTTCGGCGCTCTTTGGCGCATTTCGCGGGCGCCCACCCGTATAACCCTCCGTTTAGTTTTATGTCCAACCGCCTGCGGGCACCCAATTCAACCCCAACTTGCGATGAAAACGGAAAACCTCATAAGTTTTGTCGTTCTGATGCTGGGGCTTTTCATCGGCGGCTGTGGCACGCCAACCCCGCCACATGCCGCCTATCCGGTGACCTACAGTGTCCAGGTTGACAATACGCCGGCTCACTCCGACACCAGCCCGCAAAATCCGAGCATGAGCCCGACGCAGGATGTCACGGTCGTGAGCGGCCAGCGATTGTGTTATCAGGTCGCCTCGCCCGTTGACGTCACGGTGTATTTTTATGGAATGGAAGGGGAGGGCCAACGCGTGTTCCTCGGGCAGATGCAGGGACGGACCTTCGCCTCGTCGGTCACGCCAAACACGAACACCTTGGAGTTTGTATTTGTCGCCACGCAACCGAACAGCAGCGCGACGTTGAAATTCACGCTCTCGGACCAGCCGATCGCATCCGTGGCCGCGCCATGATGGTGCAGCGAGCTGGAAAGCCGGCGCTTCATGGCTGCTTCTGCGAAAAGCAGCTTTGAAGAAACGCGGTGGCCGGGTTGGTTCTGGTGGATTCAGCCATGGAAGCTTTGGCGAAGAGGGCCTGCCCTGCGTAGCTGTTTGAGAGCGAAGCATGGCCGGGCACGAGATCGGGCCGCGCGTTGAGCACGAGCAGGTCGTGGCCGGCGCCGCCGGTTGGTTCGTGGAAAAACGGCAGCGGGCTGCCGTGCGTGGGTGTGGGCGGCGGACGGGGCATCGTCCGGCCGGGCATTGGGTGACGGGTGTGGTTCATGGGAGGGCGGGTTGATGTCCGCCTCCGCTGCTGTACCGGCCGGGGTAAATAAAAAACCCCCTCCGGTTGGCACCGGAGGGGGCGAAAGTGGCAAAACTTCACTCCCCTCGCAGTGCGCGAGAAATAGCGACGACCACGGAGACCACGGAAGAAGCTCCGAGGAGAGAAACCGGAAGTGTCGTGCCAGCGAGGTTCATGAAAGGAGGGACAGGAAGATCGAGTTTTCCGCGCGTGTCAAGTTGGCCTCACCGCGGACGGCGGTTGGCCAAAATGGGCTGCGTGCATGGCGTAGGCCGCGGTGTCGGCCAGCATGGAGTCGATCGTGGCGACAAGCGGCGCAGCGGTGACGAGGCCGGAGAACACGGCCTTGTCGCCGATCGGATCCTCGAGCACGAAGGCTGGCCGTTGCGTGACTTGCAGGGCGTGAAACTCGGTCGTGCTCGCGCGCACCCGGGCTTCGATTTCACCCGACTGCGCATGCGCCCGGAGCTTTTCGCCATCGAGGCCGGTGGCCTTGGCCGCCACGGCGATGGCTTCGTCCATGGCGCCGATCTTGCGGCCTTCGCGGAGCGCAGCGTGGGCCAGCGCGAGGCGCAGGCGGTCGTCGGTGAAACCAAAATCCCGGCCGGCCTCGGCCACCAGGTTTGGCGAGTGGTAGAGGCCCTTGCGCGCGGGCTCGAACCAGCCCGAGTCGAGCAGGTAAGGTGAGCGCATGATCCCGCCACTGCGCCGGTAAAACCAGTCGCATTGCTCGCGCGAGACGGGAAAGTCACCCGGGTTCATCAGCGCGATTTTCCACGCAAACTCCACGCGGCCGGCGTAGCGCGTCTTCAGTTCGACCCAGGCGGGCTCGGCCCAGTGGCACCACGAGGAGAGGACTTCGAGGTAATAGGTGATCTTCATGCGCGAGAAGCTGGAGCTTTGGATGAAAACCCCGGTGCGTCAACCGAACGAAGAGACAATGGCACTCCGCCTGCCTTTTCGCCGCGGGAAATGCATCGTGACATAAAAGTTTCACCCGGTCGGCGCACTGAACGTTGCCTGCGTGGACAGATGTGGCCAACTTTCTCTCGTGAAAATGCTGCACCATATTGCTTGCGCGGCGCTTGCGCTGGCGGCCGGTTCATTGACTGCCAGCCCGCTGCCGCCACGGATCGTACCGGGCCTGCAGGCTGACGGCTCGACGCTCTTGCACAGCCAGTGGTCGATCCGCCCCGCCGGCCGGCAGGTTGGGCTCGGCGATTTTCCCACCGGTTTGGCGGTGCACCCAAGCGGCCGCTGGGCCGCGGTGCTGCATTGTGGTTATGGTTTCCACGAGGTGCGCATCGTTGACCTCAACACTGGCTCGGTCACTGCAGCTGGGCCTCTTCACGAGGCGTTTTATGGCGTTGTGTTCTCGAGCGACGGCAAAGAACTGGTCTGCAGCGGCGCCAGCGACGAGGTCCTGCACGTTTTCGATTTTCGGGAGGGGAAGCTCATGGCACGGCCTGATGTCGTGCTCGCGCCGAGGGACATCACCGCCGTGCCCGCGGGTATTGCGCTTACGAGCGATACGAAGACTGCTTTCGTCGCGTGCCTTTGGGGTCAGCGCGTGATGTGCGTGGATTTAGCCGTGGGCAAAGTCATTTGGAATACTGCCCTTGCGTTGCCACCGGTGGCTGCAGATGCATCTGCGCCGAACACGAACCGTGACGGCAACGGCCCCGGGCGACCCGACAACAACGTCCTGCCTTATGCCGTGGTTTATGACGCGCGAAGTGCGCGTGTTTTTGTGAGCCTCTGGGGCGCGTCCGAAATCGTTGTGCTCTCGGCTAAAAACGGCGCGGTGCTTGCACGCTGGCCGGTTGGCGACCGGCCGGGTGAGCTGTTGCTTTCGCCAGATGGCCGGCTTTTTGCCGCCAATAGCATCCGTAACACCGTCACCGTGCTCGCCACGCGCAACGGAGCAATGCTTGAAACACTTTCCGTCGCGCTGGCGGCGGATGATCTGCCCGGCGCGACGCCCGACAGCCTCGCGCTCGCACCGGACGGCCGCACGCTTTTTGTGGCCAATGCCGGCAGCAATGCCGTCGCCGTTTTCGATGTCAGCGCGCCTGGCCATAGCCGTGCCCTCGGGTTTATTCCCACCGGCTGGATGCCCACGGCTGTGCGTCTCACGCCCGACGGAGGCAAACTTCTCGTGGTAAGCGCGCGCGGCGTCGAGACCCACGCCAACCCCCGCGGCCCACAGCCCGTCCGCCCACGCACAAATGACACTCAATACATCGGAAGCCTTTACCATGGCACGCTCGGCCTGGTGGAACTGCCGCAGGGAGATGAATTCTCCCACGCGCTCGCCCGTTGGACGGCCGACGCTCTCGCCGGCCGGCCCGCGCCCGCGCCCGACAACGAGCCCTCGGCCATCCCGTCAAAACCCGGCGGATCCACGCCGCTGCGCTATGTGATTTATATCATCAAGGAAAACCGCACCTACGATCAGGTTTTCGGCGACCTGCCGCAGGGCAATGGCGACCCGGCGCTCTGTCTGTTCCCGGAAAAATTCACGCCCAATCTCCATGCGCTCGCACGCGAGTTTGTGCTGCTCGACAATTTTTATGCCAACGCCGAGGTTAGCGCCAGCGGGCATGAATGGAGCACGGCCGGTTATGCGAGCGAATTTGTGGAAAAGGTCTGGCCCATCAACTACGGCCACAAAGGCACTAAATTCGTTTATCCAGGGGAGGGGACGTTTGTCGCCGCGGTCCCGGCCAGCGGCTATCTGTGGGATCGTGCTGCCGTGGCCGGCGTGAGCTACCGCAGTTACGGCGAGTTCGCCACCAACGGCAAAACGCCCGCCGATCCCGCGACGACGACGCTGCCCGCGCTGCGCGGACATATCGATGAGCATTATCGCGGCTGGGACCTCGACTATACCGATGTGCAGCGCGCCGGCCGGTTTAGGGCCGAACTGCATCGCTTCGAAGCTGCGGGCGACATGCCGCGCCTGCAGATTCTGCGTCTGCCCAACGATCACACTGCCGCCACCAATCCCGGCAGCCGCACTCCACTTGCCATGGTGGCCGACAACGACCTTGCGCTTGGGCAGCTCGTGGATGCCGTGAGCCATTCGAAATTCTGGCCGCAGACGGCGATCTTCGTGGTGGAGGACGATGCGCAAAACGGCCCCGACCACGTGGACGCCCACCGCACCGAGGCCCTCGTCATCAGTCCCTATGCACGGCGCGGGGTGGTGGATAGCACGCCCTATACGACCTGTTCGATGCTGCACGCGATTGAGCGCATTCTAGATCTTGCTCCAATGTCGCAATTCGATGCCTCCGCCCTGCCGATGCGGGCGAGCTTTGCCGGCCAGCCGGACCTTACGCCTTATGTCGCGCGTCCGGCGACCGTCGATCTCGACGAGCAGAATTCCGTCAAGGCGCCATTGGCGGAACTCTCGCGGCAGTTCGATTTTTCAAAGGAAGACGCGGCCGACGAACAGGCGCTCAGCCATGCGGTCTGGTCCGCCATGCGTGGCGCCGGTTCTCCCATGCCGGCGCCCGTCCATGCGGCTTTTGTGCGCCCGTTTCCCAGGGCGGACGGTGACGACTAGAATTTGCCTGCGGGAGGCACCGATCTACTCCCCGATGATTTTCACGAGCACGCGCTTTCGCCGCCGGCCGTCGAATTCGCCGTAGAAAATCCGTTCCCACGGGCCGAAATCGAGCCGCCCGCCGGTCACGGCCACGACGACCTCGCGGCCCATGAGGGTGCGCTTGAGATGCGCGTCGGCGTTGTCCTCACCGGTGCGGTTGTGGTCGTAGGCCGAGTGCGGCTTTTCGGGCGCGAGTTTTTCCAGCCAGCGTTCGAAGTCCGCGTGCAGGCCGGATTCGTCGTCGTTGATGAACACGCTGGCGGTGATGTGCATGGCGTTGACGAGGCACAGGCCCTCGCGGATGCCGCTCTCTCGCAGGCATTCCTCGACCTGCGGCGTGATGTTGAGCAGCGCGCGGCGGCGCGGCACCTCAAACCAGAGCTCCTTGCGGAACGACTTCATTTACTTGGGGGGATCGGCCTTGATGTCATGTCCGAGTGCCTTCGCCAGCAACATTTGGGACGTGGCGTCGAGGTTTTCCCGGGCCAGGATCCATTCGCCGTAATGGTGTACGAGGGGCTGTTGCTTGGCGATGCTACCCAGGGACCAGAGCGCGGATTGCAGCACCAGTTCTTTCTCAATATCAGGAGGAATGGTCGCCGGCTTCTGGCCGGTCTTCTTGAGTTCATCGAGCCGCCCGAGGAAAGGGTAATATTCCACGGTGCTGGCAATGCGGTTGACCGGCTCGAATGCGCCGGTGGCGAAGAATTTCCCCCACAGCATGTCGAGCTGCGACGGATCGGTCAGGGGAGCCTCGGGATCGGGCCATTTTTCCGCGCGCGCTGCGGCCAATGCGTCCCAGTCGTCCGCCGTGACGCCCGCCGGCGGCTGGCTGGCGTTGCGCAGCGCATAGCCGAGCACGCGGGCGATGGCGTGCGTTTCATTTTCCGGCCCATGATGCATGCCTTCCGCGAGAACCGGCACCAGCCAGGGGTTGTTGGCCAGCAGGGCGTCGTAAAAACCGATCATGGGCGGCCAGGCACCTTCGTTGGCGGGAATGATTTTATCGACCATGGCGCGCAGGGCTGGCAGGGCCAGCTCGGGCTGGGGAGTTTTATAGTAATTCATCATCCAATCCTCGGCCGAAAAATTGTCCGGCGGCTCCGCTGACTTAAACGAAATTACCTGCAATTTTTTCCGCACCACCCGGATATCATGGCCGATCCGGTCATGCACCGTGACGACAAAGGTGTAATCACCCGTCGGGTCACTTTGGTCGGTGGAAAAAGCCAGGACCCCTTCCGGGAAGGGAACAGTCTGCGGGTCATCCATCTTGCCCTGGTAAATTTTTAGATCGCTGCCGGCAGTTTGCTTTGTCCCGTCGGGGCGTTCGATGGCAAGGTCAAAGGTGAGGTCCACGTCGTTGGCCGCGCTCACCGCATAGTTGCCGGCGAGGACGAAGATATAGACGCGTTCCTGGGCCCACAGGCTTGAAATGTCCTGAAACTCCGGGGCGACATCACCCAGGGTGTGAATATAAAAATCGTGATAGGCCGGTTGCTTGGTGATGATCACCACGGGCTCGAAGGGACGGGCGGGCTCGGCCCGGTGAATTCCCGTATTGGCGGCATTGATCGCGGGGGCCAGGGCCAGGGCGAAACAGGTCAGGATGGGTCGTAGCATCTCGAACCAATAGCAGGACTGCCGCAAAAACGGCCAGCGCGTAATTTCTGCACCAGCCGGTGCCGGTAAATTTTTTCCCTGCATCGCTCACGCTCCTTCGTATGAGCGATGCGTCTTGTCGGGTCGACTGGGTCGGGGCTTCCGCGACAAAGTCGCCTTGCACGCTACTGGCCAGCAGAGTGCAAGCGGATGCACCAGCTCAGAAAAAAATGCGATGCATCCGGGTTATCGCTTCGCATTTTTTCGTGGGTTGGTTATTTTTCCGGCCATGGTTTGCGCCAAAATGAACCCCTCGTGCGCGGCGATCTGCCGCCGGGCCGCCCTGCTGCTCGCGCTCGCTTTGGTTCCGTCCGTTGCCACGGGGTGGCTGCATCCGAAGCGGCCGGCGTGGAGCTGGACGCGGCCGACCGTGACCGAGCTCGTGCTGGCCGATGCCGAGCGCCTGACGCCGCCGGTCATCTGGTTGGATGCGCGACCGGATGAAGAGTACGCTGTCCAACATGTGCCCGGCGCGCTTTCCCTCAATGAAGACCGCTGGGATGAGCTCATTAAAAAATTCCTGGATACCTGGTCGGATCAGCCGGGCGCACGGGTGGTGGTTTACTGCAACAGCCAGCGGTGCGATGCCAGCCGGGCGGTGGCGGTGCGGCTGCGCCACGAATATCGGATCAACAATGTGTTTGTGCTGCAGGGGGGCTGGGCTGCATGGCTGGAGGCGCATAAACCATGAACCGGCTCACGTGCACACTCAGGCTTCTCGCGGGCGGGGTGTTCCTCGTGGCGGGCGTGCTCAAGGTGCTCGATCCCGCGCACTTCGCCTCGGACATCGACCACTTCCGGCTGCTGCCGTATTTCGCCGTGGCGCCGCTCGCGCTTTATTTGCCGTGGCTGGAAATCATCTGCGGCCTGGCGGTGTTCGCGGGCGCGTGGCGCCGCAGCGCGCTGGGGCTGCTGCTCGCAATGGCCGTCGTCTTCATCGTCGCCATCACCTCGGCCTGGATGCGTGGACTCGACATCCGGTGCGGCTGCTTCGGCGCGGCCAGCACGGCTCCGCTGGCCTACGATTTGGCTTTCGACGTCGTTCTCGGCGGCGTACTTTTCTGGCTGTGGCGCGCGGAGGGCCGGCCGGGCTCGCCACCGGCCAACGAAGTTTGATTTACACACCATGAACACAGATCCCGACATCGCCGACGCCTTCAAAAAAATGGATATCGTCGGTGCGCGCCGCCATGTGTTCCTGTGCGTCGGGCCCAACTGCTGCGCAACCGAGGCCGGCCTCGCCACCTGGGACGTGCTCAAGGCGCGGCTGAAGGAACTGAACCTCCCCGCGCTGCGCACCAAGGCCGCGTGCTTCCGCATCTGCCGCAGTGGGCCGTGGATGGTCGTTTATCCCGAGGCGGTGTGGTATGGCGGGGTCACCCCCGAACGCTGCGAACGCATCGTGCGCGAACACATCGCCGGCGGCCGCCCCGTCACGGAGTGGATCGCGCAAACGCACCCGCTGTTGTAATACACGGACAAAGACAGCGCAGATTTTTACACGAAGATCGCCAAGGCCGCCAAGAATTCTGAGCTTTGCGTTCTTTGCGACCTTTGTGTGGAAAACTAAACGTCAATGGGCGGTTTCAATCGGGAAGCGCTCATGCGCGACCGGCCGCGGCGATTTCGTCTTGCGTGAACGTGCCGGGAACGTGGCGTTTGCCCCATTTTACCAGCGCGGCCAGCACAGGTTTGAGGTCCCGGCCTTTTGGGGTGAGAGCGTAAGTGTGCCGCGGTGGATTCTGCTGATAGGGTGCGCTCTTGATCACGCCCGCCTGCTCCAGCCGCGTCAGCCGGTCGGCCAGGAGGTTAGTCGGGATGCCTTCCGGTGAAACGGCAAATTCACCGTAGCGTGACTTGCCCCAGAACAGATCGCGGATGATCAGCAGGGTCCAGCGGTCGCCCAGCAAATCGAGCGAACAACCGATGGGGCAGGGCGAGCGACGGGCGGCGGAGGAACGGCGGGTGCGGGTCATGGAGGCAAAATTAACTTTAAACTTGCAAAAAGCAAGTCACTAGGTTCATGGTGTCACTTGCAAAATAAAAGTAACTTAACCTTCCTCGTCATGAAAACATCCTCCCTTCCTCGTTTTTTGATTCTGCTCGCCGTCTGGGGCCTGGCCGCGGTCGCCGCCGGCAGCGTGCATCTGCTTTTCCACCTGCCGCCGTACGCCGTGCCGGTGCTGATCGCGAGCCTGACCATCGGGCTGACCGTGGCCGTCTCGCGAGCCGGCTGGATCAATGAAACGGTTCGGAAAATCAGCATACGACAGCTGCTCGCGGTGCATGTGGGCCGGTTTATCGGATTATATTTTGTGTGGTTGTACGCGCAGGGCCGGTTGCCGGCGGAGTTCGCCCATCGCGCGGGATGGGGCGATGTCATTGCGGCGGCGGGCGCACTCGTTCTTTTGTTCTGGCCGGAGGGATCTGGCTTCAGGCGCGCCCTTTGGCTATGGAATATAGTCGGGCTGGCCGATTTGCTCGTCGCCGTGGGCACGGCGGGCTGGCTCAATCTCACCCGGCCCGGTTCGATGATCGAAGTTGCCGGCCTGCCGCTTAGCCTCGTGCCGCTCTGGGGCGTGCCGATCTATATGACCAGCCACTTCGTCATCTTCCGCCGGCTTGGCCGCGAAGCGTGCGCCGCCGCATCGGACACCGACGCCCAAGCCATGGCCAAAACCTGACCTCATTCGATGTTCAATGTTCAGCGTTCAAGGTTCGAAGCTGGCCGTTGCCTCCGTCTTGTCCGTCGTAGCCCTGAGCCGTTTCGACAAGTTCAAGGCCCCGAGCAAGTCGAGGGGCTGGTCGAAAGGGCGCAGGAGGATGTTCAATGTCGGGCGTTGGACGTTGGACGTTGAATGTTGGATGTTGGAGGTTCAGCCCGCCGCCGGCGGGCGATGCGCTTGATGGGGTATTTAACGCCGAGATGATAAGTGCTGATCAAGGCGAGCATGCCGGCCAGGGCGTACACGAAGCCTTCGGGCGTGGTGGGCACGGCGGGTTTGAAGATCGTCCAGGTGGCGTGCGCGATGGAGGGGTCGAGATACCGCAGGAAAACGAACGGACGATTCCAAAGCGAGGCGTGCTGGATGGCCGACTGCGCCGTTTGCAGCGCATCGACCCGGGTGATGGCGTCCGTCATCACTCCGCCGAGTTTGGCCACGGCGGGGTCGGCGTTCGTGCTGGTCTGGTCGATCAACCGGTCGAGGGTAAGGCCGGATTTCGCGGCCGCCTGCTGGAATTGCTGCAACTGGCGGCGCGCCTCGTCGAGATGCCCGCCGAGCCGCTGCAGGTATTGCTGCATGAATTCCGGTACTTGGGAAAAAATCACGGCTCCGATCACGCACAAGGCGCGATCCAGCAGGCCTTCCACGGCGCCCAGCAACATTCGAGCGGGGTTCATGCCACCAAGATGTTCGGCAGGGAAAGACAACGCAAGCCCCTCGAACGTCCAACATCGAACATCCAACGCCCAACATCGAAATCCGATCGACGCTGAAGTTTATCCGCGGCTATCTGCGTAATCCGTGGGAAAATGGCCGTTCATTAGTGTTCAAAAATCTGAACCAAATTAATAAGTGCCGATAAGTGTAGATCAGTGGTTAAAAAGCGGACCGAATCCGTGCTCATCCGTGGTTGTGACTCCCGGCTCTATTTGTTGATCACGGCCAGCTGCTGCTGGGCATCGCGTTCAGAATCCACATAGCGCGCAATTTCCTGGGGGTCGTTTTCCTGCACGCCTTTTAACAGGTGTTGATACCCGGCCAGTTTTGTCTGGAGCATTTGCACGACGGCCGGCCGGAGTTTTTCTGTTGCCTTGCCTGGCTCGAGTTTGAGCGCTTCGATCTTTTGCTCCAATTGGGTATAGAATGGGATAAGTTCCGTTGCGATCCAGTGCGCGTAGCTGCTGCGGTTTAGATCCGACGCCTCATATTGCCCAAACTGCTCGTCGTTGCTTTTGAGCAGCGACGGTTCTTTTTCGTCAACGCCCTGGAAGGAATCCTGCCAGGCGAGCTTATCGCGTATGCTGTAATCAAAGCGCGGCGTAAAAGCCACGCCGAGGCCGATGCCGACACAGACCGCGGCCACTCCGGCCCAGAGGCGCGATCGGAACAGTTTTATCCTGGCCTCGGGCTCGATGGGCAGGGCGGTGAGCCAGCCAAGGACAAAACCGGCCAGAAAACCGCCGATGTGGGCCGCAGAATCTATTTCCGGGTGCGCCAGGCCATAGACAATATTGTAGCCGGCGAACCCCAGGGTGCTTCTGAGCAAGGGTTGGAAAACATTCCGTGGCAGCGCATGTTTCTCGCGCAACATATACCCCAGCAATGTGCCGTAGATGCCGAAGATCGCACCGGAGGCACCGGCGCTCCACATCCTGTCCCCGTGCCACGCGATGCTGGCGAGACTGGCGAGAATGCCGCTCCCGAAATAGGCGAGCGCGTAGAGCAGGCGGCCCAGAAGTTTTTCCACCAAATGCCCGACTTGGTACAGGGCCCACATGTTGAGCGCCAGGTGCACGATCCCGAAGTGCATGAACATGCAGGTGACCAGCCGCCACCACTCGCCATCCGTGGTCGCCGCGCCGTTGTTGGCTCCGTAGCGGATATACGGCATGATGTTCGTCGCCTCAACCCAGCCGGCCCCGAGAAGTCCTGCCATGAGGACAAAGACGACAACATTGGCGACGATGAGCTGGTTGGTCACGGAAGACCACGGCGTTGAGGGCCCCGGCATGGCATTCAGCTGCTGCTTGAAATTATGCTCGGCGATGAAATCCGCATCCACGCGCGCGGGAAGCAATGAGGCCACGGTTTGCGCCTCGGCTTCGTCGCGGCAGAGAAAAATGAAAGGCTGGTTCTTCCGCCCGGAATTACCTTGCTGAGTCTGGAAAGATATCTCCGGTCCTTTTATCGCGACGTTTGAAATGTCATTTGCCGTCAGGACCAGTTGGGTGGACTTGCGGGCCAGCAGTCGTTGCGGCCGCCCGCTGAAAACATAGGTCGGCCCGTCGGGTCGAATCGCCAGGGTGCCGCGGCCCTTGAAATCAAGATTGTACCCGGTGCGCGTGATGGTTTTGGGATAGGTGACGGCACAGGAAATTTCCGATGCAGGGGCGGAGGGGTCGGTCGTCATGCGGTAAACTGGCCGCGGCCAGTGCTGGGCAGCGTGATTTCGGCCAGGACCGAGTCAAGGACGCCTGACCTTAACCACGAAGACACGAAGAGCACGAAGCCAATCCCTTTGAGTTCTTTGGGTCTTAGTGATGAATCAGGGTCTTATCTGCTTTCTGGAATCCGTCTTCCGTCTTCTGGCTTCTTCCGCCTCCGCGTTACGCGGCTCCCGCCATCGAGGGCATGGTGGCATCGGTGTTGGTATTGGCCACGGTCTTCTGCCAGAGCTCAAACTCCTCGGCGAGGGTGCGCAAGCGTACTTCCAGGGCCTGCTTCTCTTCCGAGAGCTGGCTGATCCGCTTGTTTAATTGCTCCACGACAATGGGTGCGTCCGGCAACAACGACCGGATGCGTCCCAAAATGACGGAATCAGCATCGTAATTTGAAAAAACATCGGCAATGCGCAGGCGTATCCCGTGAACGATCGAGTTCAAATCGAGGTCTTGTGTCACCACCACGATTGAAGAAAGGATATTCGCCCGCCGTAAAACTCCGAGTAACTCGACCACGGACGCGAGAGACTCGGTTTCGACGAGCACGAGGGAAAAGGACTTCGTTGCGGCATGCTCAATCGCTTCATCAGCCACGCCGGTTGCAACGATCGCATAGCCGGCTTCGGACAGATCGTTGAGTACGTTGTCGAGCCGGGAAGGCTCTGCCTTCAGCGCGAGGATGGAATGGGCCAGCTTCATATTAACAGTATAAATACAGGTAAAAGTTATAGCATGAAGCGTGCATATATCCACGGTAATTGGCGCAAATTTCTCATTTTGTGCGCCCTCATGCAAACAGCTCGCGATGGAGATAAGGTCTTCACCCTTCTTCGCCCCTTCGACAGGCCCCTCGACTTGCTCTGGGCCTTGAGCTTGTCGAAACGGCTCAGGGCTTCGGAAGGGCACGGCCGTGGATAACGCGGATGGACACGGATGAGATGTCAGCATACGCAGATTGCGAAAGACGTGAAGGTCTCAGGTACGGCGGATTATCGTAATCCGCCGCTGAGGGGAATTAAAGGTGGCGCGCGGTGTCCCTGACGCGCTCGAGCGGCCACTTCGGAAGCGAATGGCCGCGGCAATAAATAGCCTTTATTATCGGTTTCAAAATAATCATCCTCGCATCCCATGAAATTCATTTCCCGTCCGCTCGTGATCGGAACCTTGATTGTTTTCTGTGCCACTCTTTTTCAAGGGTGCGGGACGAATACGTGGGCTAGTGGAGGCACCGGGCAAAATTCTGCGGGCGGCATTTCAACCACCGTGCCACTTGGCAGCGGAAAGTGAGAAAGACGATTTTCACCACGAAGGAACGAAGAGCACGAAGCATAGCCCAGATACGGACCTGAAGAAAATTTACCACGGATGACACGGATCAGCACGGATTGGGCGAAATTTATCCGTGTCCATCAGCGCGATCCGCGGTAAATTAGCTACTGCGGCAGTCTTCCTGAGATCGCGCCTAGGAGCCGTCGGCCGTGGATGACGGCGACGATGCGCACGGCTTGGCCTTCGATCACATAGATCAAGCGATATTCGTAGATGAAAAGTTCGCGGCAGTTCTCGTTGCCGGTCTCCGGCACAATCCGGCCGCGCCGGGCCAGGATTTGCAGGCTGCGTCCCGCGGCCAGGATCTTTTCCATGACGACCGAGGCGTAACGCGGCGAGTCCTTGGCGATGAATGCCGCGATGTCATGCAGGTCTTCGCGCACCTGCTGCGACCAGCTTACGACAAAATCCATTTGGCCAGGTCGCGTTCCATCTCGTCCTGCGAAAGGCCGCCTTCCGCGACCAGGCGCTGCTGGCCGCGCTTGATTTTCTCCAGCACATAAAGGTGGTACTGGATGTCCTCGTAGGTGGCATCGTCGGGGAGATGTTTGATCATCTCAACGGCCTCGGATTTGGCTGCGCTCATGCGGAAAACTTTGACCGGGAAGCGGGCAAAGTCGAGCGCGGAGGATGCTGGCTTTTTACACGAAGATCGCAAAGAACGCTAAGGCCGGGGGTAGCGACACCTTCGCCCATAACATCTAGCGAAATGTGTTCGATGTTTCGGACTACAAATGCGGCCTTCTTTCCATTCACAGAATGCGTGGTCGAAATTACAAATCCAAGCACTTCATTTGAGATCCGTTTGTAGTCGTCATAGGCAGGTAGGAATGTTGGGTTTGATACGCGATCAATTTTTGCATACAAGTTGTTAAGATTCCCGGTTACATCAGATGCGCTTCCGATGTTCATTTGCTCGCTGTATCCAGCTGTTTTTCTTTTGGACAAAAAAGGATATATAAAATTATCCGGTTCTCTGGAAATTATACGATTAACATGGTATTCGTTTGGGATATTAGAGCGTTTTATCTTGGGGCGAGTGTCTCCTGGTAAGGCAATCTTCGCATATTCAACTTCAATATTAAGGTCGAGAGGACTCCGGTTATTGATAAAGTGGAATAGAATTTCGCCGTTTGGCTTTCGCAGTCGAAGATCGGTCGGTTTTATAAAACCATCGAACTGAAGTGAGAGGATGGAGTGAAGGATGGTGGACTTCCCGGCGTTGTTTGGGCCAACAAGTAGATTGATAGTCGGACTTAAGTTCAGTGCTGCATTCGGAAAGGCTCGAATGTTGGTTAGCGATAGCGAAGTAATCTTCATAGCGCAGTTGTGGTTCTACTCTAGCGCACACTACGAAGTAAGCAGTTGAAAAGGTCGAGTCTCGACTCAGGCTTCTACTCTGTGTTCTCCGTGCTTCCGTGGTGAATCACGTAGTATCGTAATCCAAATACGGCCCTAACCACTTCTCCGTTTCGGCGACAGTCATCCCTTTTCGCTTGGCGTAGTCTTCGATCTGGTCTCTCCCAATCTTTCCCACCCCGAAATATTTTGAGTCGGGGTGGTTGAAATACCAGCCGCTGACGCTGCTCGCTGGGTTCATCGCGCAGGATTCCGTCAGGGTGATGCCGGTCGCTTTCTCGGCGTCGAGGAGTTTGAACAAGATCGGCTTCTCCGTGTGGTCCGGGCAGGCCGGATAGCCGGGCGCGGGGCGGATGCCGCGGTATTTCTCGCGGATGAGTTCCTCCATCGTGAGGTTTTCCGTCTGGCCGAATCCACAGGCTTCGCGGGCGTGCTTGTGGAATTTTTCCGCCATGGCCTCGGCCAGCCGGTCGCCGAGCGCTTGCGCCATGATCGCCGAGTAATCGTCCTGCTGTGCCCGAAACTCGGCCGCAAATGACTCCACGCCGTGGCCGGCGGTGACGGCAAACCCGCCCATGTAGTCGATGCGGCCCGAATCTTTGGGCGCGATGTAGTCGGACAGCGCGTGGTTGAACTGGTCGGCCGGTTTCTCGAGCTGCTGGCGCAGCATGTGGAAGGTCGTGATGACTTTCAATGCGTCCGGTCGGCGACCGTTCGACAGGCTCAGGTCGATCCCGCTGGGATCGTAAATCTCGATGTCGTCGCCCACGGCATTGCACGGCCAGAAGCCGATGATGGCTTTCGCGGTGAAACGTTTTTCCGCGATGATTTGGGCCAGGAGCTTTTGCGCATCGGCCAAAAGCTTAACGGCTTCGGGGCCGACGACCGGGTCTTTCAAGATGTCCGGATAGCGTCCGTGCAGTTCCCACGCGCTGAAGAAGGGGCCCCAGTCGATGAACCGCTTGATCTCGTCGAGATCAAGCGGTTCATCGAATTTAAGATTTAAGATTTCAGATTTAAGATGGGTTGGGTCAGATTTGAAATTTGAAATCTGAGATTTGAGATCAGACGAGAAAGTGCGGGTGCCGAGGAAGGCGGGCCGGGGGATGTCGACCGTGGCCCAGTCGAATTTCTGGCGGCGGTCGCGCGACGTCGCGAGCGAGAGCAGGGGCCGCTTGTTGCGGCGCGCGGCAAAATCCTCGCGCTGTTTTTCCTGTTTTGCGGTGATGTCGGCCATGAAGGCGGGCTTTTGCTCGTCGCTCAGGAGCGCGCTGACGACGTTGACGACGCGCGAGGCGTCAAGCACGTGGACGACGCCGTGCGGATATTCCGGCGCGATTTTCACCGAGGTATGTGCGGGGCTGGTGGTGGCGCCGCCGATGAGCAGCGGCACGGTAAAGCCTTCACGCTTCATTTCCTTCGCGACGTGCACCATCTCGTCGAGCGACGGGGTGATGAGTCCGGAGAGCCCGATGACGTCGGCGCCGATGCGTTTCGCCTCGGCCAGGATCTTGTCGCATGCGACCATGACGCCGAGGTCGGTGACCTCGTAATTGTTGCAGGCGAGGACGACACCGACGATGTTCTTGCCAATGTCGTGGACGTCGCCCTTGACCGTCGCGATGAGAAACTTGCCCTGCGCGCGCGACACGCCACCGGCGGCCACGAGTTTCTTTTTTTCCTCTTCCATGAACGGCGTCAGGTAGGCGACGGATTTTTTCATCACGCGCGCGGACTTCACGACCTGCGGGAGAAACATTTTGCCCGCGCCGAAAAGATCGCCGACGACGCGCATGCCGGCCATCAGCGGGCCCTCGATGATGTCGAGCGGCCGCGGATATTTCCGGCGGCACTCCTCGGTGTCGGCCTCGACGTACATATCGATGCCTTTCACCAGCGCGTGCGAAAGTCTTTCTTCGACGGACAAACTGCGCCATGCATTGGAGGCATCAGGCACGGGGCTAGAGGCGAGAGACGGATCAGCGGCGGCTTTGGCCGCGGCTTCTTTCGCTTTCAATTCGTCGGCGAAGGTGACCAACCTTTCGGTAGAATCTGGGCGGCGGTTGAGCAGCACGTCCTCGATGCGTTCGAGCAGGTCCTTGGGAATCTCCTCGTAAACGCCGAGCATGCCGGCGTTGACGATGCCCATGTCCATGCCGGCGCGGATGGCGTGGTAGAGAAACGCCGCGTGCATGGCCTCGCGCACGGGATTGTTGCCGCGGAAGGAAAATGAAACGTTGGACACGCCGCCGGAAATTTTCACGTGCGGGAGCGTGTCCTTGATGATCTTCGCGGCCTCGAAGAAATCGACCGCGTAGTTGTTGTGCTCCTCGATCCCGGTGGCGACGGTGAGGATGTTCGGGTCAAAGATGATGTCTTCGGGCGGGAAGCCGATTCTTTCGGTGAGAAGCTTGTAGGCGCGCGTGCAGATGCGGACTTTTTCGTCGCGCGTGGCGGCCTGGCCCTGTTCGTCGAACGCCATCACGACGGCGGCGGCACCGTAGCGCAGGACCAGCTTGGCCCGGCGGAGAAACTCGGTTTCGCCGTCCTTCAACGAGATGGAATTGACGATGCCCTTGCCCTGGATGCATTTCAGGCCGGCCTCGAGCACCGTCCATTTCGAGCTGTCGATCATCACCGGCACCCGCGAGATGTCCGGCTCGGCGGCGATGAGATTGAGAAACTTTGTCATCGTGGACTCGCCCTCGATCAGCGCCTCGTCGACGTTGATGTCGATGACGTTGGCGCCGTTCTCGACCTGCTGGTGGGCGATGGCGAGGCACGCGTCCCAGTCGCCGGCCTTGAGGGCCTTGGCGAACTTCGGCGAACCCGTGATGTTGGTGCGCTCGCCGATGATCAGGAACTGGGAGGCGGAATTATTCACCACGGAGACACGGAGGACACAGAGATAGGAAGGTGGAGGTTAGGACAACAAGCTCTGTGTTCTCCGTGCCTCTGTGGTTCAAAACAAATCATGCAACGGTTAATGGTTCGAGGCCGCTGAGGCGCATCTCGGGCGTGTGGGCGACGGGTTGGCGCGGGGTTTTGCCGCGGACGGCCGCCGCGATGGCGGCGATGTGCGCGGGCGTGGAGCCGCAGCAGCCGCCAACCATGTTGACGAAGCCGGCGGCGGCAAACTCGCCGAGCACGCCGGCCATGTCGGCGGGCGACTCGTCGTAGCCGCCGAAGGCATTGGGCAGGCCGGCGTTTGGATAGCAGGTGA
>Ga0210392_10000308_pt1 | contig 33588 bp, 42 predicted proteins | sample IncBWC30OmetaG_FD_161057 | JGI IMG/M metagenome (GOLD analysis project Ga0210392, IMG submission 161057) | Forest soil microbial communities from Barre Woods Harvard Forest LTER site, Petersham, Massachusetts, United States - Inc-BW-C-30-O ... | reverse complement strand
GGGGTAACACGATGACTCTCTCTCAGGCGACTACAAAGGCGATTAACGAAGAAGTGCATTTCTTTACGACCGGCAGCGGAACCGTCGACGTCACTGTCCTGTTTTACGAGGCGGCTGTCCCGTTCCTGACGACTGTAACTCTGGTCAGCTAAAAATGGGAACTTTTCTGCCGCCTCCGCCGGGGCCTCCGCCGATAGCCCCGGGGCCGTTTTCGAAGCCGAACTCCTACTATCTGGCGCTCGTCACCAGCCAGTATCAGGGCACGGCGCCGAACATGGCCACATGGTTGAACGACAACCTGCAATACATGCAGGATGCCGTTCAGGCGATGGCGCAGTTGCTGACGGCTTTTGACATCGGCAGCAGCCTCGGACCGATCGTTGCATCCACGGCCGGAACCGGGCCCGCCGGGCAAAACCAGGTGGTCGTCCAATCGAGCACAGGCATCCTGCCAGGGCAGATTATCGAGGGCGCGGGGATCGCACCCGGCACCACGGTGTTCGAGGTAGCAGGTACCGACCTGGTCCTGACAATACCTACCACGGCGCCGCTCAGCAATACGCCGTTGAGGTTCTATGCCCCGTCGACGGCGACAGGTCCGGTCGTTGCAGCCACGACCGCGACCGCGACCGCGGGCTCGCCCCAGATGACCGTCCAGAACGGCGCTGGCATCCGGATCGGGCAGTTCGTCGTGGGCGCAGGCATTTCACCGGGCACCACGGTGGAATACGTACAGCAAGGCGCAGGGATCTTCGGGATCGAGGTGACCCTGTCGCTTTTCACCACGGCGGCGCTCATCAATACGCCGGTCTCGTTTTATGCCCCGGCGACCGCCGCGACCGGAGTTCTGCTCGACATCATAGGCCTGATCGTCGGCCAACCGAGGCAGGTTCCCTTTCAGCCGTCGGGCATTGCCAGCGCGACACCGGCCAATGGCGGCGGCGGCTACATCGTGGGCGACGTGATCACTGTCGTCCAGACTGGCGCTGGAGGCGGCATGCTGACCGTGGCAGCCGTATCGGGCGGCGTAGTAACCGCGCTCGCCACGTCCATGGGAGGCCTTGGCTACGTCACCGGCAACGGTCTTGCCACGACTGGCGGCAGCGGTAGCGGGCTGACGGTGAATATTACGACCACGAGTCCGGTCCTCGATGACGCCACGTACCGCACGGTGCTCAGATGCCGGATCTTTCAGAATCACTGGGACGGGCAGATTACTTCCATCCTGATGACCTGGCCGCAGTTGTTTCCCGGCGGATTGATCACGATAGACGACCACATGAACATGTCCGCCACGATCTCGATCGGAGGCCTGAGCTCTTCGATCCTTCAGAATCTGGCGCTGAACGGATATCTTGTGCCGCGCCCCGAGGGCGTTCAATACAACTACACCCAGGGAGGCGGAGGCACCTCCGATCTTCCTTCTTTCGGATTCGACCAGAACACGCCTTACGTAGCCGGTTTCGACCTCGCTCATTTCCTGTAGAAAAGCTATGCCAGCACCCACAACGAACTTCGTGCAATGGAATCCGAATCAGAGCAATCAGGAAACGGATTCGGCATACCAGGCAGACACGCTCCGGGCGGGAGGCGCGGCGACCGATGCGCTGTTCCCTTCGGCGACCGCCAACAAGCTCTTTTACCAGGTGACGACATGGGTAACCGCTATGGCCCAGATGATGAAGGCCAAGGGTTACACCACGAGCGACGCGAACCTCACCACGCTCCAGGGCGTTCTGGCGAACATCCGGACCAATGCCGATGTTACGGGCGGTTACGGTGTCATGGCGGTGACGGCCGGCGCGGCATCACTGGTGCCTACCGCCGGCCTTACGCAGGTCCTGAACCTGCCGAGCGACGGCTCGCTCGTCACCGTCAATCTGACTGCCGCGGTGGTCAGTGCAACAGCCGCGGGCACGCGGATGACTCTGTTCGTCAGGACGCCGGGTTCCGGCTTATGGCAGACGCCAGTCTTCACCGGCGCCTTCGCTTCCGATGTGCTCACCGGAACACGGTATTCGGTGTCGCCGAGCGCGGGCGTTCAGGACGAGCTGGCATTCACGTTTCAGGGCGCGGGCGCAGTCGTCACGATGTCCCCGCCGGATATGGGAGAAGCATATACATGAAGACCGCAATAACCCTTATTTTATTGATCTTTATCGGGCTTTCGCTCGAAGCGCAAACCGCCGATTTCCATCAGGTCAGGATCGTTCCCAGCGCGCCGGGGACGCCTGGCGGCAATGCCATCGGCGAGATCGACATGCAGGCGAGAACCAGCACGAATTATGTGGGCATCGCTCCTCCCGACACTGTTCCGCTGAGCACCTTGTGGCGATGGCCCAAAGCCGAGGGCGCGCCCGGCTCGGCAATCATTACGGATGGAGCCGGCAACCTCTCTTTCGGCGTGCCCGGATTGTCAGGCGGAGATATTACCGGCTTGAGTTTTCTTTCTCAATACTGGTATGAGTCCCAGGCGGATGTTCCCGCGACCGGCACGGTGACCACTTCGGGTGCCAATGTCACCTGGGTAAGCGGGGCTCTGTTCAGCCGGGCGATGGTCGGATTGAATATGACATTGCCAGGGCCGGTGAATATCGCGATCACGGCTGTTGTGAGTCCGACAGCGCTGGTTCTTGCCTCGAGCGCGGGCGCGTTAACCAACGTTGCTTACAACGTCAGCGGCGGGGACGCTTTCAGAACGTCGCAGGGCACCATGAGAATTACCGGCGCGGGAGACATTCAATCCCAGAGCCTCGCGGTGACAAACGGGATCGTCACTGGTGTCAGCACGGCATTCCCGAACGGACACTACGGCCTGACCGGCGCGGGCGTGCTCACAGTAGCCAGTTGCTCCGGATGTGGCGCTGGCGGTGGTGGCGGCGGTTCTTCCGGCGGCGGCGGATCCGTTCAGTTCAGCAACGGGACCGGCGGCTTCCTGTCGAATACCAATTTCATTTTTGAAACGACTACGGGTGACGTTTCCGCCGTTGGCTTCAATTGCGTGGCGACAGGGCCGACTCCCTGCATGCTGCAGACGAACGGCACGTTCTCCATAACCGGGGCCGGCGACTTTGCAGGCCAGAGCGTGGCGGTTAAAAACGGAATTACTACCGGCGCGGGAGCCTTTGGCTTGACCGGCGCTGGCGCGCTGACCATATCGAGTTGCTCGGGATGTCCGGGCGGTTCTGCGTCGTCCGGAGGCGGCGGCCTCGTCCAGTACAGCAATGGCAGCGGCGGGTTCTCGTCCAATGCAGGATTCGTTTTCAGCACCACTACGGGTGACGTTTCCGCCAATGGCTTTAATTGCGTGTCGACGGGAGCAACACCGTGCATATTGCAGTCGGGCGGGACATTCTCTATCAGCGGCGCGGGAAACTTTGCAGGCCAGAGCGTGGCGCTCCAGAACGGAATCACCACAGGCGCGGGAGCCTTCGGCTTATCCGGTACCGGCGCGCTCACCATATCCAGCTGCTCGGGGTGTCCGGGCGGTTCTGCGTCTTCCGGGGGCGGCGGGCTCGTGCAGTACAGCAACGGCAGCGGCGGGTTCTCGTCCAATGCAGGATTCGTTTTCAGCACGACTACGGGCGACGTTTCCGCCAATGGCTTTAATTGCGTCGCGACAGGGGCAACACCGTGCATGTTGCAGTCGGGCGGAACGTTCTCCATCAGCGGCGGGGGAGCTTTCGCGGGTCAGACCATGGCCCTTCAAGGCGGAATCACCACAGGCGCTGGAGCCTTCGGTCTGTCAGGGACCGGAGTACTGACGATCGCAAGCTGCTCGGGGTGTCCTTCCGGTGCTGGTCCTTCCGGCGCTCTCGGCCTCGTGCAGTACAGCAACGGCAACGGCACCTTCGGATCGAACGCAAACGTCACCATCAATGGTGCTACGGGCGCTGTTTCGGGCACCAGCTTCGACTGCGTGGCGACCGGCGCGACGGCTTGTGTCCTCCAGCAAAGCGGGACTTTCTCCATCAGCGGCGCGGGAGCTTTCGCGGGCCAGAGCGTTGCCCTTCAAGCCGGAATCACCACGGGCGCGGGAGCGTTCGGTCTGTCAGGGACCGGAGCACTGACCATTGCGAGCTGCTCGGGATGCCCTGGAATTGCATCCGGAGCCAGCGGGCTTATCCAGCTCAGTAACGGGGCCGGCGGTCTGACATCGAATGCCGTTCTCACCTTCAACACCGGCACGGGTGCTGTTTCTTCTACGACCTTTGATTGCGTGGCAACCGGCGCGGCAGGCTGTATCATTCAGCAGAGCGGAACCTTCTCGATTACCGGCGCGGGTAATGCCGCCTTTCAGAGCGTTGCGCTCCAGAACGGGATCACCACGGGCGCGGGGGCCTTCGGACTGACCGGCGCGGGAGCGCTGACGGTTTCGAGTTGCTCGGGATGCCCTTCCAACCCATCATCAGGACTCAATGGTTACATCCAATACAGCAACGGTAACGGCACCTTCGGATCGAATTCTGTTCTCACCTTCAACGGAGGCACAGGCGCTGTCTCGGCTACGACCTTTGATTGCGTGGCGACCGGCGCGACAAACTGTATCGTCCAGCAGAGCGGCACGTTTTCGATCAGCGGGGCCGGAAATGCCGCCTTTCAGAGCGAGGCGTTGCAAAACGGGATCACCACCGGCAATGGCGCCTACGGCCTGTCAGGGACCGGCGCACTCAGGATTGCGAGTTGTTCAGGGTGCCCGATTACTCTTTCCTCCGGCGGCTCTGGAGCTGTCCAGTTCAGCAATGGAGCCAGCGGCTTCACATCGAATGGCAATTTCACTTTCAATACCGGCACAAGTGACGTTTCCGCCAACGGCTTCGTTTGCGTGGCGACCGGCGGGGTCGGATGTGTATTCCAGACGAGCGGCACGTTCAGTATTACCGGCGCCGGGGCTGCCGCATTTCAAAGCCTGGCGGTCGGCACGGGATCTCCATTCAACATCGACACCTCGGGCAATATTGTTACCAGCGCGAATATCCAGAACGGGGCGTCGGCCAATGCGTTTATCACGGTGGGCGCAAATGGGAATTTCTATAACAGGGTCATGGTCGCACCGTCCACAGCACTCAGCTGTTCTGGAGTAGCCACCGGCTGGACAGCCATATCGTATGAGCAACCTGGAGCGCCGTATCTTGTGGTCTGTCAGGTCAATACATCGACTCAGGTCGCCACCCGGTACCGGGTGCAGATGACCGCTTACTAAGGCATCAAATGAAACGTTTACTGCTGGTATTGCTGGCCTTCTGGTGCGCTCCCGCGCAGCCACCCGCGACGCCGGCAACGACGACGATCACAGGCCCGGTCTCCGACAGCTTCGGTAATCCTTACACCGGCTCGATCACGATCCAGTCGCAGGCGAGGACCGGGACCGGCTTTGCGATCACCGGCACAGTCCGGATCGTACAGGCGACGAACGGCGCGATCGCCGGCCTCGCGCTGGTTCCGAACGACACCTCCGTCCCGAATCTGACGAGTTACAGGGCGGTCTTCAGCAACAACAACGTCTGGACATGCATCGTGCCCACCAGCACCACGCCGGTCACCTGGACGATGGCATGCACCCCGAACACCACGCCGCCGGGTATCGGGGATGCCTTTCCCGTCTCGCAGATCATTCCCTGCCCTGTGAATGGCAATGTGATCGGCACCGTGAATGGCAGCACTTCATGTCTTCCCGCGGTGCCTCCTCCTCCGGCTGGTTCCGGCACCTGGTGCCTGGTCGCAATTAACGGAACGCTTCAATGGATACTTTGCCCAAGCTCGCGCACTCCATGAGGATCCTGGCGTTCGTCCTGTCAGGCGCGATCGCTCTGGCGCAGGCACAGACAACGACGACGATCACAGGGCCGGTTGTCGACGCCTTCGGCAATCCCTACACCGGTTCGATCACGATCCAGTCTCAGGCGCGTACCGCGACAGGCTTTGCTATTACCGGGACCTCGCGGACGGTCCCGGTGACGAACGGCGCGATCATCGGCCTCACGCTGGTGCCGAACGACATCTCCATCCCGAATCCGACGAGCTACAGGGCGGTCTTCGCCAACAACGACATCTGGATGTGCATCGTGCCTCCCAGCCCCACTCCGGTCGCCTGGACCATGGCATGCACCACTCCGCCAAATACAGGCCAGGCTATTCCGTTCTCACAGATCATTCCCTGCCCCGCGGACGGCAATGTGATCGGCACCGTGAGCGGAATCACCTCGTGTCTTCCAGGCGTTCCTGCTGCTCCTCCTTCCGGCAACTGGTGTCTGCAGTCGATGGACGGAGCGGCGCCGGTATGGATTCGCTGCTCACCATATACGACCTGGGACAGCCTGCCGATCAGCATGTTATGGTCGGGCTTAACAGGGGAGTGGATTGACCAGTTTTCACTGAAATAGGAACAACTTCATGACGATGATGAAACACGTCTTTATCGTGCTGGCGTTGCTCGCGCTGGACGGCATCGCCGATGCACAAACAATAAAACTGCCTTATTCGACGGTTCAGCCGACCGACAACGTCCTGGGCGTAAGCATTCCGGGTTTCAATGCGAATTGGGATTACATCAACACTCACCTTCTCAATCTGCCCACTGGTGTCGTGCAAAGCAACGCCGGTGTTCTGACCGCCGCTCCCCTGACGTCCACTCAGATCACAGTCGCTCTCGGCTATACGCCGGTGGCTCCCGGTTCCGTGCCAGCGCCGGGCTCGACCAGCCAGATCCTCTACAACAACGCGGGAGTGATGGCGGCGGCCGGAGGGCTGACGACGAGCGGCACTTCCCTGTCAGTCTCGGGCGCGGTCACTTTCGGCAGCTTAGGAGTTGGTTTTGTGCAATCGACTCCAGCCGGGGTTCTGTCGAGCGCGCCGCTGACTTCCGCTCAGATCTCAGCCGCTCTCGGCTATACGCCGGTGGCTCCCGGCGCCCCCGGCATGTCAGGCCAGATGCTCTACAACAACAACGGGGCTGTTGCGGCCGCGGCTGGTGTGATCACAAATGGAAACACCTTGCAGGTGACTGCAGGATTGCAGTTGGGCACCCAGACTCCGAGCACAGGGAGTTACGGCATTTACGATACGTCAGCCAATCCATGGCAGTCGAACGCCTCTACCCTGACCTTCTCGTCCCTGCCCACCGGTTTCGTTCAGAGTACGGCGGGGCTGCTCTCGAGCGCCGCGTTGACGTCAAGCCAGATCACGACCGCGCTGGGATTTACGCCCCTGAGCGGCACGCTACCGGGCTCGACCACGCAGATTCTCTACAACAACGCGGGCGTGCTGGCAGCGGCTGGCGGGCTGACGACGAGCGGTACATCCCTGGCGGTCTCGGGCACAGTCACCTTCAGCAGTATGGGAGCGGGTGTCGTGCAGTCGAGTGCGGGCGGGCTTCTGTCGAGCGCGCCGCTGACTTCAATGCAAATCACGACCGCCCTCGGCTACACGCCGCCAAGCACCGGCGTCAGTGCTTCGACTCTTCCTCCGCAGCCTTGTATGCCGGGTTCACTGTTTCAGCTAAGCGCCTATGTGCCTCCCAACCCGCCAGGCAGCTACAGTTGCGACGGTGGAGGCACATGGCGGTGGCTTGCCGGATCGTTAGGCTGGTACAACTTCGAGGGTGCTCCGACCATTCGAAACGCGGATGTCATCACGTCAACACAGGGCACCGGTCTGAATATTTATCCCGGCTACGGTGCCAATCCCGTAGTGGCGACCACCACCGGTTCGTTCTCAATGGGGCCTTCGCCGATCACGATAACAGTGGCTTCCGCTAACGGCATCTCAGTGGGGAATGCCGTGGCAGGCCCGGGACTTAGTCCGATCCTCGGGGTGGTCTCCACCATAGCGGGGAACGTTTTAACGGTATCCGGTAATGCGACAGCAACGGAGACGAACGTCCCTCTGCAATTCATAAAGAGCACTTACGGCATATCGTCGAGTGTCGAGATCTTCGACAGCACTACCGCCCGGGACGGAAATGAGGCTCTTTGGTTGTGCTGTCTGACGGCGGACAATTACTCGCATAACGGGTACGGGATGTACCTGCAGGTAGGCAACAGTGCGGCCACGGGTCTGAACCCGAACCATGTTCAGTTTATGCATTTTGGGGAATACACCCAGAATGGCTCGCAGTCATATTTGACTCACATCGGTTTCGGTCTGGGCAAAGGCACGCATGGTTCCTACTATCCGTTGAGCGTCAACCAGACCGGCGCGGCGGCCTGCTGGGACTCGAATCTCGACGGGACTTATACGACCGGATCCACCTTATCGGGGCCCTGCAAGCTGAGCATTACCGCGGGGCAGGCGCAGGGAACAACGAATCTGCTGGAAATCCAGAATAACGCCGGAGTGCCGCAGACCGTCGTCGACCAGAACTACAATCTCAAAGCGGCCGGATCGGTCACCGCGACGCAATTAACGACGCTGAACGGAACATTCTCGCACACGCTGTCATCCGGGCTCGTCGGCGCGATGAATCTGACCAATAACACCGCCAATTCCAACATGATCTTTAATGTCTATCCGTCCAACCCGGCAGGATTAAGCTCTACGAACATACACAACGGACCAGATATCAGCAATAACTCTAATTTTGCGATGCAAATCGGCGGCGCGACGGCTGGTCTGCTAATAGGATCGCAAGGCACTGGTACTCCAGTGACCACTCTGAATATCGGTGAGAATAGTTCCGCGCATGCTCTGACGGCGATCAACTGGCAGTTCGCCGGAGCCACGGCGGCGACCCTGACGCCGATCATGTTCTCCATGCCTGCCATCACGACGACCGGTACCGCTACGAATGCCTTCGGCGGGCCGGTCACCACGACCGGGATCACGTCGAGCGGCACCAACGCGAACGATTTCTCGGGTCCGATCATAATGACCCTGACCACTCCGCCAACGCCGGTAAGCGTGCCAACCGGCGCGATAGTGAGCAATTACACCTTCAACGATTATGTAGGGGCCGAGTCCGGAGTGAACTTCACTTTAACCGTTAACAATCCTACGACGGCGAATCCGAGCGGATTGTACGGAGCGACGCACACGGTGAATGTGGCAGCCACCAACACGCAGGCGCTGGGAATTCCCGGGACGGTGCCCGGAGGTATTTACTCTTTGCGCGGCCGGGTCAGTCTTCTCGCGGGCTCAAGCGGAGCGGTTACTTACGCCGGCGGGATTTCTGCTCAGTTGACATTCAGCGGTACCGGCCAGATTGGCACGGCTTACGGATTTGTGTTGTCGCAGTTCACCAGCACGAACCCGATCACTAATGCCGTTGGCCTGGCGACCGGTCCCTTGTCAGGCATAAATGCGACCAACTCGACCGGCGTCCTGCTGGGCACACTCACCGCGCCCGCCGGGAATTTCGGCATCTACCAGGCCGACAGCAATCCGAACGTGTTCAACGGCCAGATTACGATGGTGAATCCGACCGGCAATGCTTTCCTGACCACCAATGGCACTGTGGGTTCGCAGATGGGAATTGTGCTCATGGAAGGTGGCACGGAAAAGGCGCAGTTCGTGCTCTCAGGGAGTCAGACTTACCTCGATTACGAGGCGTCTCTGAACATCCGGAGCAGTTCCGGCAGTGGCACGGCAGCCACCTTCGACGCAGGCGGGAACGCCGCGTTCAACGGACTGATCTCCATGAACGGGGCGGTGGGTCAAAGAGAAGTTCTGTTATTCAACGAGAACAGTGCGCCGGTCGCACAGATCGGCATCAGCGGCTCTCAGACGTACTTCGACTACGAGGGCCCGCTGAACTTTCGTGCCGGGTACGGCGGGCCGGTAAGGGCGACGCTCGATCAGACGGGTAAGTTCACCGCGGCCTCGCTCAGCACCACCGCGAACGCAGGAGCTTGGGGGCATGTTTTTACAACGACATCTCAGGCTGCGATAACGCTACAGTCCATCGCCCCTAACATCGGCACCAATCTCCTTGTCTTGCCGAATGGCACCAGCAGTGCCAGCTCGTTTCGCAGCTACAACGGTTCGGACATAAATAATTCGTCCCTGCTCATCTTGAGCGCTAATGGGAACACAGCATCGTTGTTTTCGGGCATCGCCGGCACGGGTACTCCTATCACCATTGAGAACTTCGGGGAGTCGGGCGGGGCTGCGAATAACCATCTGACAATAATGAACTGGATGTTCAACGGCATAGCAAAGGCCAGTTTGACCCCGACGCTGTTCACCGCGCCGTCTTTGGCTGCCAGCGCGATGCCGACGAGCTGCGCCGGTCAGGCGCCAGGGACACTATGGAGCAACGGAATCGCAGTAAACACATGCCTGGCCACGCCCGGCACCGTAGCGTGTGTTGTGGGACCGGCCGCCGGCACTGGCGCTACTTGTACCGTGAACCTCGGAAGTCCAACCCGTTTTCAGATCCTGCTTGTTACCGGGGCATCGGGACTGGGCGTAAACTCCAACCTGGCAACGTTTAATTTTTCGGCCGGCGCTTTCTATGACAATTCCTACATATGCTTTGTCAACGGCAACAACTCCGGGCCGGACGATTCTATCTTTCACGAGATCTATGTCAACCCCTCCTCCGCGACATCAGCCGGTTTTGGGATCTCCGCACCAGCGTTGCAGGCCAGCACTACGTATGCATTCAATGTCGATTGCCGTTACTAAGTGCCATTAAAACCAAAGAAGGAACAATGAGAAGAACAATATCGATCATTTCGCTCGTCCTCGCCGGCAGTGTCTTCGGCGCGCTGGAGCGTCCGACGATCCCGGCACCTCTGCAGGCCGAGATCGCGTTCACGGCCCTCGACGCGCAGGCGAAGGCCTTTGAGGCGAAACAGGCGCAGGACGCCGCGGTCGCCGCGGTTGCCAAGGCCACTGCTATCTGCGGGGACAAATACACCGTGGTGCGCCAGGGTAATTCGGTCCTCTGCGGCGACAAGCCCGACAAGGCCGACAAGCCAGAGACGCCAAAAACCCCATGAAACAACTGCTGTTCCTTTTATGCTCTGCGGCGGCCGTCGCGCAGCCGCAATTGCCTTACAAGCTGCCGCAGTATGCGGTCCCTCAGAAACTGTTCGGCAGCGGCCCTCCCGGCTACATAGCCGGGAACCTGCCGGGCGATCTCTATCTGGATAAGAAGAATCATCTGGAATACGTCTGCGGAGCACCTCAGGAGACGAAAGGTCCGGCTTGCTCGGCTGTAGCGCCCGGTAACTGGTCATTGATCACCACTGGCTCGGCTGGCGCGGCCGGGGCGACCGGAGCGACAGGACCAGCCGGATTACTGTTGTGGTTCCCTTACCAGGCGGATACAAGCTCAACCGCGGCAAATGATCCGGGCTCAGGTAATCTGCGATGGAATAACGCCACTCATTCCGCTGCGACGATGCTGTATTTCGACCGGTTGACATCGGACGGCTTCGACGACACCATTTTATTCTTACCCCTGCGGCCGCCTGTCAGGATCGTCATTCAGGATAAAAATCTCGCGTTCAACAATGAGGTTTTCGAAATGAGTGCGCCGATACAAGTCAACCCGGACTGGTTCCAGATGCCTGTCCGGTTTGTTTCTTCGAGCGGCAATCCGGTAAAAGCAAAGCCGAATCCGATCGCTGTGCTGATCATTTCGGCAGGCCCGGCGGTCAGAACTGGAGGAGCGGGAAGATGAAAAAACTACAGACAAAAGACACAGGCACTCCGCGCGCAGGCGGCGGCGAGACCGGACCGCAATTGCCTTACGTGTTGCCGCGGTACGCGGTGCCGCAGAAATTCTTCGGCAACGGTCCTCCCGGCGTGGTACCCGGAAACCTTCCCGGCGATATCTATCTGGACGAGCTGAATCATCAGGAGTATATCTGCTCGGCGCCGCAGGCCAAAGGCGCTCCCGCGTGCTCGCTTGTAGCTCCCGGTGACTGGTCGCTGCTGACCACCAGCGCAGCTCCAGGCGGCGCGACCGGTCCGGCCGGCGGCGATCTCGTTGGAACTTATCCTGATCCGGTTGTTGCTCAGGCGTCAGGCCCGACCTTCGATGTTGCAGGGACTCTCAATGCATCAGGGCCTCTCAACGGACAATCGGCTACCCTGCAAGGGACTCTCACCGTCGACCTGGCGGCTGACGTAAAAGGCGCTCTCACCGCCGAACAAGCGGTTGATGTAAAAGGGGCTCTCACTGTCGAACAAACGGCTACTGTAAACGGCGTTCTCCACATCCAGTCATCGGCTGTATTTGCCTCTGGTGTGTCAGGCGTCGGGGCAACCGTCACCGGCGATGTCATGTGTGTAGGAGATGCCTCGAGCCCTGTTCCCGGCAGTCCGCTTGCGGGAGGCGGCAATACCCCCGCTCTTGTCTGGTACAACGGCACCACCTGGATGGTATTCGCGGTTTAGTTTCGACCGTGTCTCGCCCGCCGCCGGGTCACTTCCTCGATCAGTTCTTCCATCGCGCCCGGCACGGCCGAGACGCGATCCGATTTCAGCAGCGCTTCAACACTGCACCGGATACAGAGAATCCGTATCCCGGCGTCATCGCGCAGCGCCCGCTGGCCGGCGCGCGAGACCATAACCTCAGCTGAGCACTTCGAGCAATAGTAGCCGAAGACGGTATCGCGCGTCCGGCAGGTCGTCATGGACGCCAGCGCGCAGACCAGCACATATTTTTCGCTCATAGCCAGGTCTCGTAGATCACCGGATCGTCCCCGGGCTTCCGCCGCAAACGTTCCAGATACGGCGGCACGATCGCCCTTGCCTGCTCCAGCGTGTCGGCTACGATGGACGGCTCAACTGCGGCCTGGGTCTCTCCTGGTCCTACCCACCATAGCCTGACCACCCACTTGCCCGGATAATCGCTCGGGTGCCGGTAGACGACATACATGGCCAGGCGCGAGTCAGGCGATCTTCTGCCGGCGAGCATTGGTAAACTCCCGAACGTTCGATGGTGGTTTGGCGCGCTGCTTCACGCGGTGCGGCCTCGACTTCTTCCCATCGTAAACGTCCAGCGACAGGAAGCTGGAGAATGTCATCCTCGCCACGCCGCGCATGAAATCGCCTGCTTCAAAGGCCTTGAGCGCCTCCCGGCCGTCGTGCGTCATGACGACGCCATCCCGCTCCGCGTTCTCCCGCAGCCATTCACGGCGCTTGGCTGATCCTACCGTGCCCTGGTTAATGTGGCTCAACTCTTCAAGACCTATACCCTTCGCTGCGTCCTTGAGATAGCGCAGAAATCCGTATTGCCGATCGGACATGCGTATCGCGTGAGTATGGACGATAGGAATGTGGACTGTTTGATCGCTCATGCGGCTTTCCTCCGCGCGAGCTGGTATTTGCCGGCTCCGAGGGTGCGGATTTTCAGCCCTTGCTTTCGCCTGAGAAGGCTGATCGCGACCATAATGCTGCCTGGACTGGCCGCTTTCAAATCCTTCTGCGCGACTTTCACATCGACGATGTTATCGGGATTGTTCCTGAAGGCCTGGACCAGGTATTCGTTCTGCGTGAGGATTTCGCTTTTCAACTCGAAAGCCGGTAGCTCGCCCTCGATCTTCGAAACCAGTACGATCTTGCCGGCCGGGCGCTTCACCTTGATCCCTGCTCTGTCGAGGACAGCAATCGCCATGGACAGGCCGCTCCCCTTCAAGGTGGACCTGATCTTCGCATACTTCGCGACAAAAGCCTTTCTGTCCACTTCCCCATGTTCCATCAGCTCCCTCAGGAGTAGAAACGGAACCGTGGGCGTGTTCGCATGAAACTGCTTGAACGAGAGGTTGGAGGCATCGATAACCCGTCTCTCCGCAGGCGCGGCGAGTAAAGGCCTTTCAGTCAGGCCTTTCTGAACCGTCTCCAGCGGCGCTCCCTTCATCATGTCCGACATGACGGCGAGTTCGTTATTGAGCCGGTGCGATTCCAGTTCGAGTCCGGGCAGCAGTGCCAGATATTCGCGGTGTCCCGTTTCGATGCTGTGGCGAATGGTGCCGATTTCGCGTTCGATCAGCTGCTGAACAATCAGCCTTCCCGGCAGCAGGGAGAGAATCTGCCGGTGATCAATCACGGGCGCATGGCGCGTGTAGCCTCGTTTCGTTTTCATTGGTTTGTCCTTTCATATCTCGATGATCTCCGTCCGGCGGTCTTGAGTGGCGACCGACAGTGATGCCCGCATGCCCCGGTGTGACAGTATTTCGCCGGCGCCGCCGAGAGCGAGCTCGGGCATGTTGTTGTCCTGGCTGAGGTGCAGAAGCATGACGTGCTGTGCCTCTGCATTGAGATCGCGTGAAAGAAAATCGATAGTGTCCGCGTTCGACAGGTGACCGTAACGGCCGGCAACGCGGATTTTGACGTTGTTGGGATGAGGGCCGCAGCGCAGCATTTCAGTGTCGTGGTTCGATTCGATCAGCACGGCCTGACAGTCGCGGAAGTTGGCGCGCAGGGCATCGGGAATATAACCCAGATCGGTCGCGATACCCATCTTCGATCCGTTCGATCGCACCACAAAGCTGACCGGATCCACACAATCGTGGGGCACCGTGAAGCCGACTATCTCCAGATCTCCCAGGACGAAAGTCTTGCCCGGCTGGAACAGGCTCACCGGCGGCGCTTCGACGCCATCCCACCAGATCTGCTCGGCCGTCCGCGCGGTCAGATAAACCGGGATCGCGCGGCCGCGTTTGATGCCGTGTTTCACCAATCGCGCGAGTCCTGCTACATGGTCGGCGTGCTCATGGGTGATCAGGATGGCTGACAGGTTCTCCGGCTTCTCGCCGATCTCGGCCAGCCGCGCCACGAGCTGCTTGACGCTGAGCCCCGCGTCGATCAGGATGCGCGTGGATCCGGCACGGATGAAAGTGGCATTGCCTGCCGATCCGGACGCGAGCGAGCAGATGGTCATCCCTTTGGTTTCCGCCATTCTTCGATCTTCATGTGCAGCCACAAGAACGGCATGGCGACGAACAGGCCTGCCATCATCCACAGCCCGACGACTATCTGAACGGGCCGTGGCATCTTGTCCGGTTTCGGCAGGACGTCCAGGTCGAAGAAAATCACCACAGCGCCGGACGCAAAAAAAACAACGGCAGTAATACCTATGACCTGAGCAGTCAAGGCTCGATGACCTCGATCTCCTCGCGCACGCTGAAGCGGCAAAGCGTTATTTTATTACCGGTTTGCGCCGCGATTTCCTTCGCCTTCTCGCGCAGCGAATCGACACGGGCCTTGTCCGCGCAGACGAGCGGCATGAACATGCCGTTAGGAGCCAGAAAGGCCGGCAGGCCTTCGCCGTCCGTGTCCTGCGCGATGAACACGTAAATCTCATCGATACGCAACAGGGTCTTCTTGCCGCCGATGATCATCAGTGCTTGCCCATCATTTCGTAGACCTTGCCCGTGAGCAGGTCAATCTTCCCGTTCATTCCGTCGATCTTGCTGTTCACTTCCCTGCGAAGCTCGCGCATATCGTCGCGGATTCCTGAAATCTGCACGAGGCTGACAACCAGGCTCGTCAGAATAGCGATCACCGGCAATCCCACGGCAAGTAGAAGCTGTAAATTTGTCACTGTCTCCGCCCTGCGTTCTTCGATGCCCGGGCGAGGATCTCTTCAACGCGCTGGCGACCGGCAAAGTCGGCATCGCCAATCACGTCCAGCGTTTCACGTAACGCGCCCAGCACTTCCCTGAGAACTTCATGGGGCAGTTGCCGGGTCGAGCTGCGCGGCCTGCGCACGGTGAAGCTGTGCCCTACCCCGCCTTCCTCTTCCACGTTGAAATACCACACGCCGCGGTCGACGCCGGTATTCACCATCAGCCGGTGGTCCCGGTCGTCTTCGATATCAATCCCAATCCAAAAAGCGGTTTTGTCCATGCGCTCGACATGGACGTACGCGTTCCGAACCCACAACTCATCGAACTCGCCGCGATGGTCGAGCTTGCCGAACCTCAGAGGTTCCGTCATTGTCCTCTTGTCCATTTTTACTAAACCCGTTTTCTCGCTATCTGCATGTTGCTGATCAGGCCGGGCGGGATCGTGTGAATGGCCGGCCCGTACTGTTTCAGCTGCTCCGGTGTCGACACGGAGAACAATATCACTGCCAAACCTGACTTTTCCACGCCCTTGCGAAAACGGTTGCGGCTGTCGGCGTCGAGTTTCTCGCCGTCATCGGCCACGACAAACCCTAAGTCCCCGACACCCTGGGCGCAGATCTCAAGGGATTTCTCGTACCGCTTCGCGCTGTTGACTTTCGTCCAGACAACGCCGTCGATGTAGATCAGGTCGTCGCGGACCTCGAGCCCGCGCACAAACGACGTTTCCAGTTTGGACTTGCGGAGAGCGTCCAGCTCTTGCGCCGCCAGGGCAAGCGCGTCATAGTCCGCCACGATAACCGCTACATCCCTCTCCATCTGCGCTTTCAGATCGCGGTTCGCTTTGATGCCAGCCTGCGCGTTGATCGCTGCCGTCGTCTCCGCGAGTCTCACCGCGTTCTGCTGGCGCGCCTCGGCCCCGCTGGCTTTGATCGAAGCTATCGAGCGTTGCTCGGCCGCGTCGATGTCAGCGATCCGTCGCTGTTCCGCCTCATCCAGTTCCCCGCCTACATTCTGGTAAATATCGCGCAAAGCTGTTTTGCGCCACGCTATCGGCAGCTTGCCCAACAGCGATCGCATCTTCGCCACGACACTCACCAGCTCGTTGTTGGTGGCTTCGACCCCGGCCAGCAACGCCGTCTCATCCGGATTTTCCCTGCGTTCGCGCGCCTGTTCCGTGATGTCCTCGACATCGTGTTGCAGATGGGCTGCGAGCGTATCGCGTTCAGTCTGGAGAGCGGCCAGTTCCTGCGATAGATCCTTCGACTCATCGATCTGGCCGTCGCCCACCTGTACGGCGATCGTCTTACGCAGCGATTCGATGGTGCTGGTGCGCTCGTCGCGGCGGCGGCCTGTTGCCGCGCGGAGATCTGTAACCTGCTTATGGAATTTCCCGAAATGCGGATCGCGCGAATCCGGCGATGACAACGGAATCGGGCGATCCGGAAACTCCAGCATCCTTGCCGCGTCGCCGGCGGCCTGCGCGAGTTCGGCGGGCGTGAATTCGATCGAAGAGATCGAGAGCAGGTATTCGAGCTGTTTCTTCGGCTCGGCCTTATCGAACTTCAAAGGGTCAAAAGCGAAGCCCCGCGCCAGCTTCTTGATAAATGTGGCCGGCGCGCTTACAGCGACGCCGCTCGGGCCGATGATGTCGAAAGAGGACTCGGTAGGCTCGTGTGTCCGGATGATCTGATGGCCGTCCGACAGGTCCGCGATCACGATGGCCTTCGAGGCGCCGTCGCGGATCAGTTCCGGATGTTTCCCCGGTTCGAAAATGGAAGCGCAGGCATCATGGAGCGACGACTTGCCCTGCTCGTTGCCAGCGAAGAATTCGTACAGGCGCCCCTTGCCCGCGGGCAGACGGCCAAGGTTCAGTTCTACGTGCTGGATGCACATCACATCCTGAATCGTGAGTTTGACGATAGCCAGTTCATCGCCCGGCTGTTCTTCGATCAGTGGTTCTGCCTTCGCTTTGCTCATACTCATCACCTTCTGTTCCTCGGCCGAAAATCCGGGTCTTCATCTCTCGTTGCGGTGCCGTTACCGCCATTGCCGTTGGCCTCGTCTTCACGACCCTGGCCCTGTGGCGCGATCGAGAGCAGATCCTTATAAGCCTTCAGCACTGCCCGATCGTTGATGCTCAGGTCTTCGGGCTTCGATCCGACTCCGTTGCTGGACAGGATCGAATAATAACGGATGTCGCCCACGATTTTTTTGAGCACATCGAACATCTGTTCCATGCGGCGGCGATCCTCCCAGGGCGCGCCTTCCAGCGTCACTCTGGGCTCATTGCCTGCCGACTGGTCCGGTTCCGGTTCGGGCTCCCTGCGTTCTTCCTGCCTGTCACCCTCTCCCTTTCCCCCGTTCTCCCTCGCCTGTTCCTCCATCTGCGCTTCCAGATTCGAGACGGTATCCGCCCCGATTGCCGAAGCTGCCAGCTGAAAAGCTCCATCACCCTCGGGCAACTCGTGGCGATCGTCCACTTCGAGCGCCCGCCTCATGTCCTCCGATGACCACGGAAGCCATTTCGAGTGCCGGCGAAACACGGATTTTTTCGCCATCTCGTCGTAATCGGTCATCCATGGCCCGGCGTCCGGAGTCTTCGAGCGCTTGCGGATCTTGTCGATGTCCCAGCGGCTCATCAGAATGAAATCGTCGGTACCGTCAGTCAGGGTGACGAAGCTGTATGCCGCGAGCAGGTGACCGCGATCCTCGGCGAGCGACGGCTTGTGGGTCAGGTGGCCCTTGCTGCCGTAAGCACAGTCAAATTCGTCTTTGCTGTACACGACATCGGCATGAAGGCTCTTGATCTCGCCCGTGCGCCTCACAACATTGGCGATGCCCTTGTAGTCGATCATCGCCTGCACGTCGCGCCTGCTCCTGTTGCGCTCCTTGCACCCGCAGAAGCACCGGCCGCTCTGATGACCGCTATTATCCTTTGGGTGACCGCAGGCGCCGCAAACTTTGTTATTCCAGAACGGCACGAGATGAGCCTGTCGGCGATCCGGCTCAAGGCCCAGCGACGCGATGTCGAGCAGAGCCAGAAACAGCGACTCCCGCGAGCACTGCGCCAGTTCCGGTTGCCGCAGGTAGGCGCTGAGCGCGACACGGACGAACCGGTCCGGCGTCAGGATCTTCGGCAGGCAGTACTTCAGCGCGTCTGCGAACTCCTGGCCCTTCAATAGAGACTGTACGTCCTTTTTGCTGCCCGCCAGAACCATCGCCTGCTGTTCTGTCGTTGGCGGCGGTCCGCCAGTCGGTGGTGTGTTGCTACTGCCGGTTCCCATGTCCCTTTTTGTCCCCTTTCAATCCTGCTGCTTTGTTATCCGTACAAGCTCCCGCGCCGTCTCAATGCTCGGCGTGGAATAGCCGTTTTTCAAATTGCTGATGTACGACACCGGTACCTTCATCTTCTTCGCCAGCGCAGTGCGTTCGCCAGGCGTATCGAGCGATGCAAGATGCGCTCTGACCGCATCCCTCATCCGCTGTCGTGCCTCGAGGTATACATCGTTTGTCCTTTCGCATTCCTGTATGGCGATCTGCAATCTTTTTACCGTTGAGTACACTGTATACAGTATATTTTTTTGGTGTATCCTAGTCAAGATAAAGGCGTGTTTGTGGACGGCCAAAAGCAGCAGCAACAACGGCTATTCGGCATGGAATCCGGCTATACCAGCGGCGAGGTCGCGGATCTCGCGCGGACTTCGCTGCGGTGCATCCAGTGGTGGGATGAACGAGGATTGATTTCGCCCTCGCAGCTCGGCCACAGGCGGCGATTCTCGGAGTATCAGGCGATGGAAGTGATGGTGGTGGCCGAATTGCGGCGCAAAGGGATCGCGCTCCAGAAGCTGCGGCCGATCTTCCGGTCGATCAGAAACGCCGTCAAAACGGCAATGGACTCGGCCGGGGAGAGGTGGTACCTGCTGACGGACGAGCGCCGGGTGTTCATCGAAAGCGACACCTCGCGGATAGTCAAGCTGCTCGAACAATCGCCGTCGAGATTCTACGTCGTGAGTCTGTCCGGTCTGACCGGCAGGTTGTTCAAGGAAAGGGTGGTGGCCTGATTGTTCACGCAGGAGATACGCAGGAAGATTCTCACTCAGCACATCGCCATCCTCGGCAAGACCGGCAGCGGCAAATCGTACACCGCGAAGGGATTCATCGAGGCGCTCCTCAGGGACAAGCAGCGCGTCTGCGTCATCGATCCGACCGGCGCTTACTGGGGCTTGCGGTCAGACAAGCTCGGCACCGGCCCGGGATTCCCGATCACGGTTTTCGGCGGCGACCACGGCGATCTGCCCATCGAGCGGCATCACGGGCAGTCGATCGCGGAGATCATCGCGACGACCGACACTTCGGCCATCATCGACACTCAGGCGATGACTGTCGGCGAGCGCACGCAGTTTTTCACCGACTTCGCCGAAACATTGTTACGCAAGAACATCGGCACACTGCATCTGGTCGTGGACGAGGGACACCTGTTCGCTCCGCAGGGCCGTGTGTCCGATCCTCAATCCGGAAAGATGCTCCACGCCGCGAACAATCTCGTCAGTCTCGGGCGCGGCCGCGGTCTGCGAATCATCCTGATCTCCCAACGCCCGGCGAAGCTGCACAAAGACTCACTCACCCAGGTCGAGACATTGATCGCCATGCGCCTTATTGCCCCGCAGGATCGCGGCGCAGTCGAGAACTGGATCGGCGAATGGGCCGATCCGAAGCAGGGTGCGGAGTTGCTCAAGTCCCTGCCCTCCCTTCCGACCGGCGAGGGTTGGGTCTGGGCGCCGGAGCTGGACATCCTGTTGCGGACGAAGTTCCCGCAGATCTCAACCTACGACAGCAGCCGCGCGCCGGACGGATCGTCGACCAGCGTGGTGCTCGCCAGTATCGATCTGCCCACGATCGAGAGCCGGCTGGCGTCCGTTGCGGACGAACTGAAAGCGAACGATCCGAAGCTGCTCCGCGCCCGTATCAACGAGCTCGAACTGGAACTGGAAGGAGCCTGCGAGTCCACCGGCAAGGCGGCACTCAGCGAAGATGACATCCGCGCAGCTGAGGATCGCGGATATCAGCGCGGCCAGCAACAGGGATTCCAGGGCGCCGTCCAGGAATTCCGGGCCTTCTACGCCGAGATCGACAGGGCGCTTGCTGCGTTCGAGCGCACCATGCCGGATCTGAGCGCGACGGACCATGCCATTACGCGGCGGCTGGCCCTCGCACAGCCGGTCCCGGCTACTTTTTTCCTGAACGAGCAGCACGAACTTCCCCGCCCTGCCGCGCCCTCAATTCCGGTCGAAAAACAGGTAGTGCGGAATCAAAGTAACGTTAAAACAGTATCAGAACGATATCAGAATAATGGCACGCTTCCGGAAGGCGAACGGATCATCCTCACCGCGGCGGCCCAATACGTGAACGGCGTGACGCGCGAGCAGATTTCGATCCTTGCAGGCTACAAGCGGTCCTCTCGCGATACTTATATTTCGCGTCTCGCCGGCAAGAATCTGGTCCGGGTTAACGGCGGCATCATCGAGGCCACAGTTGCCGGGATCGCGGCACTTGGTTCCGGTTTCGAGCCGTTGCCGACCGGCCGCAAGCTGCGCGAACACTGGCTGGAGAAGTTGCCGGCCGGTGAGCGCGTCATCTTCGAAGCGCTGATCAAGGCGGGTGGCCGCGAGGTAACGCGCGACTCGCTCAGCGAGGCGACCGGATATAAGCGATCGAGCCGCGATACGTACATCAGCCGTCTGACGGCGCGCCAACTCGTGATACCGGGCGCGGCCGGCATGGTTCGCGCCAGCGACCAGCTTTTCTGAACCCGGCACAATTTCGTTACATTGTTACATTGTCCCCACAGGGACAATCTCCCTGCGATTCGCACGATCTATTCGATGGTGCCGAGCTTACAGGCCGGGCTTGCGCGACAAATGTCCCTGCAGGGACACTCCCGCGAAATCATTGCCCTGAAGGGACAGCTTGACTCCCGTATCTCAACACATGCATAATGCGTTACGAATTTTGCACGATTTATTTTTTTGGCCAAATAAAAAACGGGGTCCTGGGTGTATGTAATCGACCATATTTGGAGTTAGGAAGTCAAATGGACCGCTATGCGGCAAAGGAAATAGTACTAAAATCCTCAGTTATTTCCGCTGAAGCGAAAGTACTTTACATGGCACTGGACAATTACCAGCGCGATGGCACCGAATGCTGGCCGAGTCAGAAGACGCTGATGGAGTATGTCCGCTGTTCCGAGCGCAGTCTGCGTTACTATCTGGCCGAACTCATCCGCGAAGGCTTTTGCATAAAGCAGCGGAAGGAGATGGGAGCCACCAACCGGTACCAGCTTTTCCACCACCGGCAACCCATTGCCGATGGTCCGGCAACCGATTGCCGCAGCCACCGGCAACCAGTTGCCGGTCATAAAGCAATCCTGGCATTGAAACAGAATACCCCCCTTACCCCCCAAGGGGGGATCGACGTTCTCTCCCTCGAAGGCGCCTACCCGGGTTGTACGCTCTGCGGCCAATGCCGAGGGCGAAAGGTGGTCGGGCGCAGCGAAAAGCGCCTGAAGCCGTGCAGCTGGTGCGATGGCCGCGGATTCCTGTGGGGCCATCCGGAAAGCGCGGCTGCCACCGCATGAGTCCATTGCACCGGCAAAGGCCTGGCCCTGCCGCGCTGAGGCCGTCAGAAATCGTCAGCGGCCTTGAGCCTATCCTGGCAGACCTCCGCGCCCGCCGCGACGCGCTACAGCGGCGGGAAATGCGAAAGGAGTTGCTCGAGAGCGCCCGGCAGATCGGCTTACGGGACGGATTGAAGAACCGGCATATCGGCAGTCTGGAGTTCTTCGCGCTCAAGAGCGGCGACGAGATCAACGCGTGGCTGGAGGGCTGGCGCGACGGTCAGAAGAAGTTGAAAGCACAGCAGGACGAGATCAGCAGGCTGGAGATCCTATGACACAGAAAACATATTGGGATTCGAAGGGTGAGAACTTGCGCTGTCACATCGAGCTTGATCGGAATGTCGCCCGGCAATTGAGCCGGCGCGAACCCGGAGGCGCGTTCCTTGCCCTGGTGGTGGAGGACCGATCCACCCATCAGATCGGGATGAAATTCCGCTACGGCGATCGGAGATGGCACTTCGTCGCCACGGATAAACCGGACAAAGAGGGCGTCGAATACTGCGTCTCTACCATCACGATGGTTTTGAGGCTTACCGCGGCAATGGTGGACGTCGAGTTGCGCGATGATCAGATCCGGGCTCTCTATCCGCCGGAGGACCCCGATCCGGTCACAACGTTGATCTGGCTGGAGGTTCATGATCTGATCGACAACCTTGGGGATGTCAATACCGGCCGGGATCCGGGAGATCCAGTTTTGCCAATCAAAGAAGGGGTTTAGGTTGGTGAGGGTGTTTCAGCGTATGGCCTGCACACCAGAGTACGACCTTTTGCACAAAGGAAAGTGAGGTGGACTGAAGTGCCGTGTTTTGTTGGGTTACGGCAGGTTTCCGAACTTTCAACAGCGCCTATCAGTTCGGCTTGTGATATCAGTCTTAGTATCAGCAAACCGTACAGGCAATAGAATCAATGGTTTGCGTAGGAAATACCCGCAAAGGTGCACACTTTCTCCGCAAAGGTGCACACCTGGACTCGATAAGTTATTGAAAATACGTAAGCGCGTTCTCCGCAAAGGTGCACACCTGTAAGTCATTGATTAACAGAGTTATCCACAGACGGCCCGGCGATACGAAAGAGCTTGCGGTAAGGAATGAGCGGCGGCGAGTCCTGGAGGATGATGCAGTCGTTCTTCACGTCGATCCGCGCCTGTGGATACCACTTCCGCGCGTGCGAAAGGGACTCCAGAAAGCGCGGCCAGAAATGGTCAACCTGCTCAATGCCTATTCCGAACAGTTCATGCAGAGCTTTCGTATGGAGGACAACCGGCCGCTTCAGACCATTCTTCAGCCGGTACGTGAGGAAAAAGTGAATGTCCATCGCTCGCGTATCGTGCTGTAAGGCAACCATGGCGGGCCAGTAGAACGGCGCCAGCCGATCACCTTCCCTGACGCCATCGAAATATTCGCGGGAAACCGTCATTTCCGATTGCCAGATTGTGCCTTGTTGCGGATCTTTTTCCAGCCAGAAACGCATCTTCGGCGCGACGCGGCCACCTTCGCTGACAACCTCTCTCTCGTACCAGCCCGTAATTGTGATTTCCGAGGCTGCGAAATTCTCCACTTCCCGCTGAAGCAACTGGCCGTTTTTCCCGCCCACGGCGATATTCATGGTCCGCATGGCCTCGCGGAGACTATCGCCCATATTCACGGTCGGGTTGTTCCTGCGCTGGATCTGATCGTTGACGTACGCGACGACAAATCGCGCCTTGGGGCCGGCAGGCACAATGCACTTCTTGAAGTCGTTGGGCTTCTCCGGATTGGCCAGTTCCCCGGCACGAATGACGAGGCTCATGCGGCCGCAGTCGGTTTGCCAGCGCTCCCGATTCTTGTCCGTATGGCGAACGGGAAGAAAGCACTGAAGAAAAACCGGATGCGTGTACCCGACATCTTTCGGGTCAATCACTTCATCGAAAAGATCCGCTGGCACGATGTCGCGGACTATATCACCGGCTTTCACCAGGTCTACAGGAGTGGACACCGGAGCCGTACCGACCGGGATGGGCACGATGGGTTCGACACTCTTTTCCCTGCTGGCCCTGATCAGATCCCTGATCTCTTTCTTCATATCAGATCAACATCTTTCCAATGTTATTTTGATATTAGTTTCATCCAGTACCGCGCGGGCAATACATTGAGCGCAGCCGTCACCTGGCTGCGGGCACTTGTCCATGAAAAAGATCCGCTCCAGAGCCTCGCGCATCCGGACGGCGGCCGCGATCTCGGAGGCGGCCAGCTCCCTGCGGGCCACCTGGCGATAAGTGATCAGTATCCGCGCCGTCGGCCACGGCAGTTCGGGCGTTCCCATTTTGCTGGCGTCCGGGGCGTTCGCAATCGCGTGGATCGCATCCATATCCAGCCCGCAATCCACATCCTCGATCTCGAAACCATCCAGCCCGGCGCGGTTGGCCAGCCGCGCGACCTCGCGGAACTCGGCCGGCAGGTGCGTTATCCCGCCTTCCATCTCGACGCTGTCTTTCCTGCCGCTCATGATCTTAAAGTAATATCACAATAACGTTGAAAAGATATCATGTATCCAGGCTGGTATTTCCCAGCTGGCGAACGGAGCCCACTGGATCTCCGGCAGCAACCAGAGCTGGCCGGTCGCCTCGGCTTTTCGCCGTCGCCAGATAGCCAGCCGGTGCCGGGCATCGTGACGCCCGTGGCACGAGGGGCACATCAGGGCGACGCTCGATCGATCCCGTGGATCGTGGTTCTGGTGGGCGCCGTTGATGCCGCGCACCGTGGCCTTGCAGCGCGAGCAGATCTCCCCGCCGGCCTCGCGGATCAATTCCAGGCGGAAGGCTCTCCAGACTGACCCGTAGTATTGCCGGTGCTCCAGGCGGATCGGCATCGAAGTTTATCGTTGCAGCTTTTCAAACAGCGCTTCGAGGATCCAGGTATGGCGCGACGGAGGAACCGAAAGCTTGCTGCGGTCGCTGTCGATACGCTGGAGCAGATCATAAGGCACCCGGATCTGTACGCTTTGCATCGCCTTGTCCTTGCCGTTGTGCGATACCGTTCCGCCCTTCTCTATCAGCGCATTGACGCGGCGCTCGTCGGCCGGAGCCTGCTGTTTTGGTTTCCGTCGTAAAGGCATGACTATACCGCCGCCTCATGTAACATCAGTTTGATATCAAAACAATATTGAAACAACGTTATGATCTCCGCGCTGGCCTTGGCGTTTCGCTGTCCTGCCGGCAACTCGGTAACAGCCAGTCCCTGGCTGGCCGCGTGCGCGAAGGCCTTGCGGCTGCCGAGGGGAGCGTCGATGAAAGACAGGCCCGGAATATCCTTCACGAGTTCTACGGCCTCGTCGTTCTCAGTTCCCTGCCCTGCCGGATCCGTCCGGTTCAGGAAGACATAAGCCTTCAGTTCCGGGTTGACGGTTCGCATCTCATCCACGAGCTGGGCCACCTTGTTGAGCGTCCACAGATCGAAAGACCGGGGCGCGAACGGGATGAGCAGGACGTTGGTTACCGCCAGAGCCGCGCGCTGGCTTGTCGTGTCGCGGCCGCCCACGTCGATGATGATGTGGTCGTATCGCGGGGAAAGCTCGAGCGCTTCACTCCTGACGGATCGACCCGTCAGCTTCACGCAACTGAACCGCGCCGCGTCCGGGTGGTCTTCCTTGCGCGCCGCCGTGAAATCCGCGGCTGTCTCCTGATCGTCGGCATCGATCAGCAGTATGTCGGCTCCCTCGCCTGCCGCAATGCATGCCAGGTGTGTGGCGACTGTGGTTTTGCCGGTGCCGCCCTTGATACCGCCCACCGTGATGATCATATTACTTTGATATTGAAGTAAGATCGTAACAACGTTATTCTGATATTGCAAGGACGCAGGCATGTTGCAGGGAAAATTCAAGATCATCCGCACCGATGGAACCGAAGAGATCTTCAACCTCAAGCCGACCATCCAGAGGGTAAAGCTGGCGATCGGCGCCGTCACGATCGATACGGTGATGATCGGGAAAAATCCGGCGAACGGCCCACCCGAGACGGTGATGATCGTGGACGACATCGGCACAGGCTTTATCGGTGTTGAGCGCGTCGGCCCCACAAAGCCGGTGAACGAGAAAGCGACGGTGCTCTACCATTCGGTCTGCCGGTCGGGAACCCCGCACCAGATCCACGGTGACGTGGCCATCTGCAACGACCGCGATTTCGGATAGAATCAACGCCATCATGGATGGCGAGTTCTCCTGCGAATGCGGCTGGCCTGTGAAGGTCGAGGGAAGGGAAGGCCGGTGTCAGGGCTGCGGCCTCAGATTCCGGATCGTCTGGCCTGTTCCGCTGATAGCGAACGAACCTCCGGTATCCACCGTAATCGAATATTGATCTAATATCATTTCGATATTGAAACAAGATCAGGAGCCGCATTCGCAGTTTGGCTCCTGCTGGTCTCGCCGTAAGGCCGCGCCCTGAAACATGCGCCTGCAAACGCCAGGTACGCCGCCCGTCCCGCTCAAGCTATCACGCCGGAATGCAGGAGAAGATACGGCGAAATCGCTGTAAGCTTATTAAAGTCGGACGTGAAGCATGAATCAAATCGTTAAAAAGCTGGAACTGCAGAAGACCACCAATGTCGAGCTGGCGTTCTATCCGGGCGAGAAAGGGATGAACGGCGTCCTGACATGCAAGGCGCCCTTGACCCTCGAGGCGGCAAAGGTCCTCGGTTGTTCGGATCGTTTCTTCACAATCCACGATGTGCCGTATCACGACTTCCAGGGCCGGCTGACGCTGGAGCGAATGGCCAAGAACTGCAAAGTCACGTTCGGCGATCCGGCGCAGCGTGGTGCGACGAGTCTGCTTCCGGACATGGTCTGGAAGTTCTCGATCGGACTCGAAAAGGATGCCCAGCCGTCCGTCTCCTGGCGAATGCACTTCGACAGTCAATACCGCGGCGAGCTGACCGAGATGGTCCACGGGCTCGGCAAGACCGAGATCGACTTCGAGATGGTGGCGCTCCAGCAGACCCTGTTCGACGAAGAAGACGCGGAGCAGGGCGAAGGCACGCGCGTCGATCTTTCCAGCAAACAAATGAACCTGGACGACGAGGGCCCGGACACCGGATGTATCAGCTGCAATAACGGACTCCCGGTCGACGCCAAAGGGAAGCACCTGAACGGCGAGAAATGCACCAACCGCGACAGGGAAGGGAAGTCGCCCGGCACGCTCGCCAGCGCCCGCGAGGTAGCCGGAGGCACGACCGAGGAAGCAAAGAAGGCGCGGGGACGCCGCCCCACGGTGCCGATCAACGGCAAAGCGGCCGCGCATCCCACGGTGTAAAACATGAGCCGGACAGCGAGCGCAGTTCGATCGTGCCGCAGCTGCGGTTGTACGGACGACAATTGCAGCCGCTGCGTCGAACGAACGGGCATGCCCTGTCACTGGGTCGAACAGGATCTTTGCTCGGCATGTCTGGTCCCACGGCGTATTCAGCGCCTGCGAACAAAGGGTTGGCGCGCACCGGCCGGGGCTATCTCCTGCACGCGGCCCGGCAGATTCGGCAATCCCTTTCTCGTCGAGTGCTGGGGCGTTGAAATCAGTCTGAGGATGTTCGAGAACACCGCGCGGGGACTATGGAGGGCTCCGGATCGCCTGACTGACGACCAGGTCAGCGACCTGTACCAGCTGCGCGTCGACTGGCTGAAGCGGCTCGGCCGCGGGCATCCGTCGGAGATTATCCGGTCCGAACTGCGCGGCCATGACCTGATGTGCTTTTGCGCGCTCGACCGGCCCTGTCATGTCGATACGCTCCTGAGAATTGCGAACGAATGACCATCGTCGGACTCGATCTCTCGCTCAGCGGTACCGGAGCCTGCAGGCTGACTGTAGACTGCGGCGCCCCGGCGTTCGCGCCGAAGCCGCCGCTCACCGCACTGTTCGGCACTTCGTCGAAACAGACCACTTCGCCCCGCTTGCCCGATGAGCGTTGGGAGATGGAGCGTTTCGGCTCGACCCTGAACCGGGTGAAAAACTTCATCGACGGCAGCGTATCTGCGCGCGCCGATCTGGTAGTGATCGAAGAGTTCGCCTTCGGCGTCAAGGGAGCGGGCGCGCGCAGCAACGCCGGCTTCGGCTATCTCGTGCGCTACTGGCTGTACGCGGTGGCGAAGATCCCGTTCCTGCTGGTCGGCAACGCTCAGCTCAAGAAGTTCGCCGCGGGCAAAGCGTCGGGAAAGGGAGCTGACAACAAGATGCACGGCACTCCAAAGGAGGTCGTCATTCGCGAAATCTTCAATCTGTGGGGCGCGATCATCGACAACGACAACGAAGCAGATGCTTTCGTCCTCGCCAAGATCGGCGAAGCCCTGACGGCCGGATTCATACCTGCGCGGAATGCGAGGGCGCCGGTCATAGCCGCGCAGAAGGCCGTACTCGGCGAACTGCGTACCAGTAACCCGTGGATCAGTACACTGGAAGGCACCAATGGCAAAGAAACAGCCGCTGCCGGCGCAGGCGCCGCGCAAATCCATAGCGCTGGCTGAGCGCATTGAACTATGGCCTGTCGGCAGGCTGATTCCTTACAAGAACAATCCGCGGGTGAACGATCACGTCCTCGAAAAGATGGTCCGCAGCTTTCGGGAATTCGGCTTCGTGATCCCCATCCTTGCCCGCTCCAACGGCGAAGTGATCGACGGTCATTTCCGGCTGAAGGCCGCAAAAAAAATGGAAATGGCAGAAGTGCCGGTGATCGTCTGCGACAGCTGGTCCGAGTCGAAGATCAGAGCCTTCCGCCTGCAGGTGAACCGTTCGGCGACATGGGCCGTGTGGGACGATAACCTGCTTGCGTCCGAGCTGATGGAACTGAACTCGACGGCCGATCTCGATCTGAGCCTGACAGGCTTCGAAATGCAGGAAGTGGCCGAGATCGTAAGCGACTCTTTCGGCGGCACGGCGAAGACCACAACAGCGCAGCGAAACGCGGGCTCGTCCGCAAAGCTGGAATTCAGAGTGGTGGTCGATTGCAGCGGTGAAAGCGATCAGGCGCGCATGCTCAAGCGTTTCCAGGCGGAGGGGCTCAAGTGCAGGCCATTGATATCGTAGCCGAAATCAACGTTGAACAGACCGTCCGCGTGCAGCAGATCGGCGCGATGTTCGATGTTCCCGCGCATGAAAAGTCCCGCGTCGAATGGCACGGCGAAATACCCATCGACCGCCCGGACTGGTCCGTGGGGCTCATCGTCGGGCCGTCCGGATCCGGCAAGTCGACTATAGCCCGCCAGCTGTTCGGATCCCACTATGAACCGAAGCTGCGCTGGACGCCTCGCGCGGTCATCGATGACTGTGCACCGCGGCTGTCGGTAGAGGAGGTATCCCAGGCCTTCTCATCGGTCGGGTTCAATTCGATTCCGTCATGGGTGCGCCCGTATGCCGTACTGAGCAACGGCGAACGGTTCCGGGTGGAGCTCGCGCGGCGGCTGCTCGAGTTGCCCGATCCGATCGTGGTCGACGAGTTCACCAGCGTGATCGACCGTCAGGTGGCGCAGATCGGCGCCTTTGCCGTGCAGAAGTACGTGCGCAAAAACAAACGCAGGTTCGTCGGAATCTCCTGTCATTACGACGTGATCGACTGGCTGCAGCCGGACTGGATCTTCGAACCGGCGACAATGGCGTTCACGCCGAGGGGGTCGCTTCAGCAACGCCCTTCGCTCGACATCAGTATCTGCCGGGTCCCTTACTCCGCTTGGCATATGTTCTCTCCGTTTCACTATATGAGCGCCAGCCTGAACCGTGCCGCCAAATGCTTCGGGCTGTTCGTCGGCAAACGCATCGCCGCGTTCGCGGGGATCCTCGGCAAGCCGATCAGCGGAGGCCCGCTGGCCGGCACCTGGATCGCGGGCGTGTCGCGTGTTGTCACGTTGCCGGACTGGCAGGGTCTTGGCCTTGCGTTCGTGTTGCTGGAAAAGCTCGCCGCGGCCTATGCGGCGTCGGGCCATCGGTTCAGGAATTATCCGGCGCATCCCGCGTTTATCCGCGCCCACCGCAAAACCACCTGGCGTCTGATGAAAGCGGCCGGGAACTTTTCCACGGTGTCGGAGATGAGGAAATCCGACGGCAGGCCCAAGTGGGGCGGCCGTCCCTGCGCCGTTTACGAATACATCGGCCCTGTCATGGACAAGCGCGAGGCGCAGCTGGTGTTGGGAGTGGACATATGAGGAAAGCGAAAATCACGGTCAGCAGGAACGGTAACGGCAGCACCACGCTTTCCATCGAGATGTGGGACATCGGTAAGGTCAAGCCTTATCCAAAGAACGCGCGGACCATCCCGCAAAGCGCCATCGACCAGGTTGCGGCGTCGATCAGGGAATTCAAGTGGCGGCAGCCCATCGTGGTCGAGCCCAACGGCACGATCATCCTCGGACACGTCCGGCGTCTGGCCGCGATCCAGATCGGCTTGAAACAGGTGCCTGTTCACGTAGCGACCGACCTGACCGCGGATCAGATCAAGCGTTTGCGGATCATGGACAATCGCAGCCATGAAGCCTCGACATGGGATATCGACACTCTGTTCCAGGAGTTGAAGGCGTTGCCTGATCTTTCTCTCACCGGTTTCGATGAATTCGACCTGCAGCAGTTCGAGGCCATTGGCTTCGCGGACGTGGACGGGGCTGATCATGATGGCGAGCCCGCCGCGCCGTCGCACAACAGAACACCGGATCGCGAGCTGATGGCGATAACCGTGATCTATATGAAGGACATCGCCGACATGGAGCGTGCTTTGATCGCGACCGGATCACGGAACAGAGGAGAAGCGCTGGCAATCATATGCCGATCGTATCTGGAAGGCAAAAAGACAACTCGACCGGCGAAATGAAAGCCGCGCTGCGGGCCCGGGCATTGCTGGAGCTCGCGGGCGAGACGCCGGTGGTGATGGAGACGAACGGCGGCGAGGGCGTGATGTTCAATCGCGTGTACTCAGCGATCGCGGATGGCATCGTCTTCGAGAAGGACCGGCGCAAGGTGAGGGTACTGGCCCACCAGCGGCCGGAATGGTCCGTGTGGTGCGTCGATAACGTGCGGGCGATCCGCGCCGGCGTCGGCGATCACCTGACTGTAAACTTCCTCGATGTCGATCCGTACGGCGAGCCCTGGACCATCCTCGATGCTTTCTTTGAGAGCAAGCGGCCGCGGCCCCGGCGCCTTGTCGTCGCGGTCAATGACGGGTTGCGGCAGAAACTGCGCACGGATGCCTGGGAATGTCGTGTCGTCAGACCATACCTCACCCGATACGGCAATAGCGGCATCTTCCGGAACTACCTTGCGATCGCGCGGGATATGCTGGCGGAACGGGCTGCGAAGGCCGCTTACGAGATCAGGCGCTGGAATGGCTATTACACAGGTGAGAAGCTGTCCATGACGCATTATGCGGCGGTGCTGGAGCGCATATCAGCTTAGAGTCAGGCCGATATTACTTTAACGTTGAAGTGATATCAAAAAAAAGGCCGTCCCGAAGGACGGCCTTGAGTGTTTTCAACCTCGCTTCTGAGCCGGTGGGACCCATGCCGGATCGTGCATAGTGACCCAGGCGCGTTTGGCAGAGCAGCGGCGCTCCTTGCAGGGACAACCGGGTGGATGCTCGCCGTTGGCCGTTTGCTGGATGCTCACAACGTTCTGGTGGAATGGAATCGCCGTTTGCGGCGCGATCACGAACGAGCCCGGTACCAGGATCTCCATTTCCAGCGTGTTGAGCGCTTCGCGGATGTTGCCGCGGGATGCGTGCGCGATCGCGGTGAAGTCCGGCAACTTCGGCTTTCCCTTTGCCGGCTTTCCCGTTTCCAGACCATGCACGCGCTTGAGGAAGGCCGCGAGGTCCTCGTCGGATGGTTCGGCGAATTGCAGGGTCCGGACGCGGCTGAGGAATCGATCCTTCAGGCCGTGCGGAGTGACGCGCCCGTTGGCCGCGATGACGTACGGGTTGGCGGTGAACAGGATGATCAGGTCCTCCGGCATACCTGTCGGATCGAGTACTGACAGCCAGGCCTTCTGTGCGGCCGGGCCCATCGATCCGGCCTCTTCTACGACCGCGACATGCCAGCGGCCGCCGAGCATGGGCGCCATCTGCGAATCGAGAACCAGCTTCTCGATATCAGGGACGCCGGACTCGGCGGATTTCAGATGGTGGATAGCGCAGCCTATCTTCGTGCGGATCGTCTCCGCGACGACCATGGCGAGCGTGCTCTTCCCGGTACCGGGATTGCCGATCAGGAGCCATGCCGACGAGTAGGGCGCGGCGGCGAACTTCGAAAGCATAGCCTTCTGTGCGGCAAGGCCGATGAAGTCCGCGATCCGGCGCGGCGAGTATTTCAGGGCGAGGGACTGGTTCATGGGCGCACCACCTTACCGCCTTTTTTCGGCAGGGCGATCACGTCCTCGAAGTCGAGCGAAGCAGCTTCGCCGGTAAAGCAGGGTGCACAACCGGTCCAGCTCATCTTCTGAGACAACGATTTCGAGGCCGGATTGTCGCAGTTGTCGCAGAGCACGCGGCCGTTTTTGATGCGGCCCTTGCGTTTCGCCAGGTAGATGATCTTGCTGATGTTCATTTGCGCCCCCGTATTAACTCGCCGATCGCGCTGACCAGATCACCGATGCGCTTGTCGAGGATTTTGTCGCGCTCCTTCTGCTCTTGCCAGGCCAGGTTCTGCCTTTCCCAGGCCCGTTCCTGTTCGGCAAGCCACTTCTCATGCCGTTCCCACGCGCGTTCCTGCGCCTGCACGAACAGTTCGTGGTCTGTCATCAGCTTGACGTGGCTGGCATCGAGCCGGTCCAGTCGTTCCAGCCATTCAGGTTTCGGATTGCCGTTGGTGTCGCTCATCTGCCCTCCGCTTCGAAAAGTCCGCGCTGAGTCTCGAAGATGGCGAGCTGGCTTGCTTCAAACCGCGCCACGTCCGCCAGGTGGCCGTCGTGGGAGGCTTTGGCGCGGAGCGTGTACTTGCCCCGCGTTTCCCCGAGAAGCCGCATAGGGCCGTTCCAGCGGCGGCAACTGCATGTCGCCGTGCTTTCGTTGATCGCAGGCTCATGATCCTGCGTGCGTTGTCGTTTCATCGTTTTGTCCTTGTCCTTTCGTCCTTACTTCGCCGTCGCCTTTGCCGCTTCTTCCGGTTCCAGGCCCATCTCCAGCAGCTTGGCCCGCGCCTGGGAGCGGGTCAATTCTTCGCACTTGTTGCCTCTGTTCTGCCACGCCCCGCATGAACCTCCGTTCTCGTCAAGAAGGAAGAAATCGTCCTCGATCCGGATGACCTTGATGGTCCTGTACTCCATCTCGTGTGAGGCGAGCACTATCGCATTCGTATGGGCCGCGTCCGCGATCTGCGTGACGCGATACTCATGCCCCGCGAACTCGGGATCGGTGAGCAGCTGTTCAATCGTGGCTTGCGCTGCTGCCTGTGTCTCAAACT
>Ga0210392_10000307_pt1 | contig 33829 bp, 31 predicted proteins | sample IncBWC30OmetaG_FD_161057 | JGI IMG/M metagenome (GOLD analysis project Ga0210392, IMG submission 161057) | Forest soil microbial communities from Barre Woods Harvard Forest LTER site, Petersham, Massachusetts, United States - Inc-BW-C-30-O ... | reverse complement strand
CGGGCATTCCCGGCATCGCCTTGCGCACCACGCTCATCGTCGGCTTCCTCGGCGAGACGGAGGCCAGCTTCAACACGCTGCTGGAGTTCATCCGCGACACCAAGTTCGAGCGTCTGGGCATTTTCACCTATTCGAAGGAAGATGGTACGCGCGCTGGCGCCATGGCCGGCCAGCTCACGGACAAGGTGAAACAAAAACGCCGGGAACTCGCCATGGCCGCACAGCACAAGGTGGCAGTCGACGTTGCGGAGTCATTCGTGGGCCGCGAGATAAAAATTATTGTTGAGGGCGAGGCGAACGCCAAGCAGTTGCAAAGCGCCAACGTGAGTTCTTGGGAACATGGTTTGATCCGTGAGACCGATAAGCATACCAGCCAGATGAAGGGCCATTATTTCATCGGTCGCGGCGAGGCCGATGCGCCGGACATTGATGGTCGCGTGTATGTGCGCACCCCAAAAGGCGGGATGACCGTCGGAGCATTTACCAAGGTCAAAGTCATTGGCCACACGGACTATGATTTGATTGCCGAGCCGGTTTGATTTGTCATAACTGCCGCCATTTTGCGGTTTTACCTCCTTTTCACCTCTAAAAGGCGTAAAATCTCCTTAAAACGAGCCAAATACGTTGGGATTCCTTACAGATTTTCAAAAAGTCCAATGTTTTGCATGATTTAAGAGTCATTCACTGAGATCAGGCTTGTGATATGAAGGAAAATTGTCGGAAAAGCTTACGGATTTGAATGGCTGGCAGGTTCGAAAAGCCGTGTTGATTAAGATTTTTATGTTGTGTAAGTTGTTTTATTTCAGCAGCTAAAATAAAGTAAAAGGCTTATACGTGTTTCTCCGTATTGACTGGCACATGCCTAGCTATATCACTTCCAGTACGTAACGGAACCTAACAACTGAATATTATGAAAATGAAACAATTGCTTGCCGGCAGCATCTTGGGCGTTGCCCTTCTCGCGCTGGCTCCTGGTGCGTCGGCTGTCACGCTGGATTTCACCAGCGCCTCCTACGTTGGTTATGAAACGCCGGGTCATCCGGCTGACGCCGCAGACGTGGCCGGCTACGTTAACTTCTTGATCACCTTGGCCGTGAACACCACCGGTACCGATGGCAGTGGCAACGGCTATGTGCGTTCCGGCAATGCGTTCAATAATCTTGGTACCGCTGTGCCGACGACTGATTTCGGGACCGCTCCGGCCACGGTCACGCTGGACGGCAGCCTGCAGTATTTGACGGCCCATTATGGCAACGGCGCCCAGGTGGTTTGGGATGTTCTGGGTTTGACCGGAACCTTTGATGTCATGCAGAGCGGCGGCGTTGCCGGCAATGGCCTTTCCGGAGTTTTGGGCTTCGATGGCAGCAGCACCACCACTGTGCCGGATGGTGGCAGCACGGTCATGTTGCTCGGCGCGGCCCTGTCCGGACTCGGTCTGGTCGCCCGCCGCCTCAAAAAGTAACTCCCGTTTTTCCAACCAACGGCATCCTTGAAAAAGGATGCCGTTTTTTATTTTTCGCGGCTCTGCCAAGCAAGGCAACCGTGCTTACGCTGACACGGGGAGGCCGCTCCCGAAATCGTCGGATACATCCTCGGGCAGCAGGGTGGTCAGCGCGTCGTGATCGCATTGGCCGCTGGCGACCAGCCGCGTGCTCTGGTTGCGCACCGCGGCCTCGAACAGGTTCCGCATCTCGCGGGCGTTGCCAAACTTCTCGTTCCGTTCCGCGTACATCCGCGTGCAGAGCGCCAACACCTTTTTCTCCGCTTCGGTGGTGCAGATGAGTCCGCTTTGCGCCGCCATGCGATGGAAGATTTCCGCCAGGTCGTCCGGCGGGTAGTCCGGGAAATTCAGGTAGTTGGTGAAGCGCGATTCCAGGCCGGGGTTGGAGTTGATGAACTGCTTCATCGGCTTGTCATAGCCGGCGACGATCACGATGAGCCGGCCGCGGTCGTCTTCCATCCGCTTGAGCAGCGTCTCGATGGCTTCGTTGCCAAAATCTTCCGAGCCCCGGCCGGACAGCGCATAGGCCTCGTCGATGAACAGGATGCCGTCCATCGCCGAATCGATGGCCGCATGGGTGCGTACTGCCGTCTGCCCCACGTATTCCGCCACCAGCCGGCCGCGGTCGCATTCGACGACGTGTCCGCGTTTGAGCAGGCCGAGGGATTTGTAGATGCGGCCCATGAACCGCGCCACGGTGGTTTTGCCCGTGCCGGGATTGCCGAAGAAAACGCTGTGGAGGCTGGCCTTCACGACCGGCAAACCCTGTTCGCGCCGCATCACCTGCATCCGCGCGAAATTGGCGGCGCGGTGGACCTCGCTTTTCACCGGTTCCAGTCCCACCAGCGCGTCCAGTTCCTTGAAGATGGCGGTGAGGTCTTCCTCGCTCACGCCCGGGTCGGCCTGGCGGTCGGTGAAATCCACGGCGTACTGCCGCGACACCTCCGTGAATTGATCGGACACCACGGACGCGCGGCGGCGGCTGGCATCGGACGTTTCACTGTCCAAGGTGGAAAGGCTCGTTAGCAGCGTCTGCAACACCTGGCGCACAAACTCGATGGTGACCGGCTGCAAGCCCAGCTCCAGCGTATGCCGCGTGAACATGCTGAAGATTTCGTCCAGCCCGAATTTATCCACCGGCTGCAGCATGGCCGCCACGCGGTCCATGGCCCGGCGCCCGCCCTTGGCGAACCATTTCTTGAAGGCCTCGGGATCGCCGTTGCCGACAGCGTAGCCGGACTCGATCAGCGCCAGCGCATCCTCCGTCCGGGCCGACAGGCCGGCGATGCAGATGGACAGCGCCCCGTACGCCTGCCAGTCCGATTTTTCCGTGGCCAGCCGCCGCCACAGCGCCAAGGTGAGCAGCCGGATGAAGCCGTACAGGTTGTCGATCAGGTCAAACTCTTCTTCACCGATGCGCTTCACCGTCATCAGCGGCGGCGTCAGGATCTGCACGCACTCGATGAGCAAACGGAGCTGGATCAGGCTGCGCAGGATGGCCGCCTCTTTGGCGATCTCATAACCAAATACCCCGCCGCGCCAGTCACAGTTGCGCGACAGCAGGCTGAAACGCCGGGAATGCGATTCCATGCTGCTGCGCAGGCGCATGGCGTCATCCAGCGTGAACAGGGACTGCGATTGGTAAAAATTGAGGAGGTAATCCGTGGACATCTCGTCCAGCTCGGCCAGGTCCTCGTGTTTGAACGAGACGGTGCGGCCGGATTTCGGATGGCGGAACAGGGTGGTCAGGATGGAGCCCGGCAGCAGGGTTTCGTGGCTGGGCAGGGGCGGCCGGGGCGCGGTGGCGAGCGGCAGGTTGGCGGGCGCCCGCATGACCTCCGCCAGCAGGCGGGACTGGCGCAGCAACTCCTCCAGCCGCTGGCGCAGCTTGGCTTCGTCGGATTCAGATTGCTGGTTGGTTCCCATGCCTCAGGATCATCATACTATGGACGGCGCAAGTTGCCACCGGCAGGATTGCCATGGCAAGCTTCAAGTTCCCCGGCTTGAAAATAAAACTTGGCCTCGCGCGTCCGTTGGCGGTTAATTCCCCCATGGCGACCCTCGTATTCGACATTGAAACCTCCGCGCTGCCGCTCGAACAGTTCGACGAGGCGCAACAGGAATATCTTTTTCGCGATTCGGAGAAGATCGGGGACGCCGTGGCCAAACAGGCCAAGCGCGAGGAGATCACCCGGTTCATGAGCCTGTGGCCGTTCACCTCGCAGGTCGTCTGCATCGCCATGCTCAATGCCGAGACCGGGCGCGGCCAGTCCATCTACATCGCCGAGGATTTTGAGGATGACACCCCCGACGCCGGGCCGGTGGAGTTTTTGCCGGTCGCGGACGAGACGGAGCTGCTCACCGCGTTCTGGGACGTGGCGAAGCATTACGACAACGTGGTCACCTTCAACGGGCGCGGTTTCGACGTGCCGTTCATCTATCTCCGTTCGGCCCAGCTCAACGTGCCCATCACGAAGAAAAACTGGCTCGGTTACCGGTACGCCGTGGAGCCGCACTGCGACCTCGCGGAGCAGTTCACCTTTTACAGCGTCAGCGGGCGCGACGGCGCGGCACGGCGGTTCAACCTGGATTTTTACTGCAAGGCCTTTGGCATCGAATCGCCCAAAAGCGCCGGAGTGACCGGCATGGATGTGAAGGACCTGATGGAGGCCGGCAAATTCCGCGAGATCGCCGAATACTGCCTGCGCGATGTCCGCGCCACCGTGGACCTCTACAAGATCTGGAAGGAACGGCTGGCGGGGATAAAGTGAAAAGGACCGACGGTTAAAGGCACACACCCAATACATGAAGAGCGCCAAAGGATTTACGCTGGTCGAATTGCTGGTGGTCATCGCGATCATCGCCGTCCTCGTCGCGTTGTTGCTGCCGGTGTTGTCCCGGGCCAAGGAGCGGGTCCGGCGGACGGCTTGTTTGAACAACCTGAAGCAGGTCAACCTGGCACTGCACTTGTATGCGGGCGAGAACGGGGACAAATTGCCGAACCTCGGACTTATCACATATGTCACCTACAAGGATGTGGTTAAGAGTTTTGCCGGCGTCAACGGCCCGTCGTCGCCGCAGGACAAAATTTTCACCTGTCCGGATGATACGTATTATTACGATGAGGGTACTGTGGCCTACGTGCCACATGGCCGGCACGAGCAATTGATCTTTGATTATTCCAGCTACGCATTCAACGGCTTGAACCTGCTCACCAACTACCCCAATTTTGCTTACAACGGAATTTTGCCCGGCCTCGGCGGGAAAAAACTGGGTGCCGTAAAAAATCCCGCCCGGACGGTTTTGGCGCTGGAAGGGGCGGGCCTCATGCCCTATTCGTGGCACCTCCCGAAACTGGCCAATGCAGGGGACATGCCGATGTTCAAAGACGCCAAAAGCCTGATCAGCTTTGTGGATGGCCATGCGGACCTCATCAAGGTGTATTGGGACAGCTCGGTGCGGTATCCCAATGGGCTCTTTTCCGTCGCCGCCTATTACGACCCGCCCGCCGGTTACGATTACCAATGGAGCGCGAATTGAGAACGGAAGCAGCCAGTACCATGCGCACACTCGTTTGTTTTGCCCTCAAGGAAGAAGCCGGAGCGTTTCGAAAGATCGCGGCGGGGAAATCTGATGTTTTCATTCTCATCGTGGGCATCGGCCGCGCGAACGCGGAAAGATCGATTCGTGAATTTCTGACAGCCAATTCGCCGGATCTGGTGCTGACCTGTGGTTTTGCCGGGGGACTGAACCCGGATTTGAAAATCGGTGATGTCGCTTTTGATATTCCTATCGAAAAACAGTCAGAGCCTCCTTACGTCGGCTACTGCGAAAAATTGATGGCGGCCGGCGCAAAGCCCGCAAAATTTTTCTGCGCCGACCGCATCGCGACGACGGTCGCGGAAAAACAGAAGGTGCGGGCGGCGACCGGCGCGGATGTCGTGGAGATGGAGTCGGCGGCCATTCAAGCCGTGTGTGCCGGGAGGAACATTCCCTGTGTCACCGTCCGCGTGATCTCCGACACGGCGCACGAGGATTTGCCGCTGGATTTCAACGCGCTGGCCAAACCGGACAAGAGCATTGATTTTGGCAAGCTGGCCTGGGCCATCGCCCGTTCGCCGGGAAAAATCGGCGCCTTGATGGCGTTGCAGAAGAAAACCAATTTTGCCGCGGGTCAACTGGCCGCAGTGCTCCAAAAGATCATTTCTGCGTGACCTGCGGCTGTCCGTCGGGCGGGGCGGGTTTCTTGGCGTGTTCGCTGTAGCTGATGAACGCCGCGCCGATCATGATGAAGGTGACACCGATCCAGCGTGATGGCGAAACGTGTTCGTGCAGAAACCAGATGGCGGCAAAAGTCGTGAAGACAAAGCTCAGCGCGGTGAGCGGCCAGAGGAAACTGATGTCGTCCTTGGACATGAGCAGCAACAGGCAGCCGAAGAACAGCGCTTCAAAGAAGACCCCGAGCAGGATCTGCGGATTCGTCACCCCGGCCTTTGCGACACGCAACATCTCCGGCAGGGCGTAACCGTGCATTTCACCGATGGCATTCATGCCTTTCTTCAGCAGCACGACGCCGGTGGCCTCAAAGCTGAGGCCGATGATCAGAACCAAAAAGAGCTTTAACATGCGGTCTTATTTAACATAAAACCGGTGGAACGCGCTAAAAGAAAAATCACCCCAAATCCTGGTAACGGATCAACTGGATACCAAGTTTACCGACCAGTTCCTTCACGCGCGGGCTGATGAGGGCGTCGAACTCATGTTTGAACCTGTCGAGCGACGGGTGCGAGTACAGCTCGGAATCGCCGGCGGGCAGTTCGGGCAGCAGTTTCAGGATGTACTCTTCGTCCACGTGCGAGTCTTGCAACAGGCCGAAGGTGATCTGGGCGTGCCGGATGCCGCGCTGGCGCAGCGGTCCGCGGGCGCGGTTGGAAAGCCATTCGTAGATCGCGGCATGGGACATCCGGTAAAACAGCCGTCCATTGGCCATGCGCCGGCTGCGCGCCAGGCAATCGCGCGTGAGCCGCAGGTGCCGGATGCCCAGTTTTTCGGAATCCTCCATCAGGATCTTGAAAACCACGGGGTGCAGGTGGAGGTGCAGGTGGCCGTTGACGTGGTCCAGCACCAGGCCGGTGCCGCGGAATTTTTCGAACTGTGCGTGTATCTCGGCGCGGAGCTGCTCCCGCAGGCCGCCCTTGAAAAAGTAACCCATGCCGACGCCGACAGGGCGGTTGGAGAATTCGCCGCGCGCGTTGACGAGGCCGGGAATCTTTTCCGGCGGCAGCGCGGAATGGCCCATCAGCAACGTCAGATGCAGGCCGACCCCGAGGCGCGGGTTTTCTTTCGCCAGCCTCACGGCCTCGTCAAAGCCCGGCTCGTTCACCATCAGGCTGGCGCTGGTGAGGATGCCTTCGCGATGGGCGCGGATGACGGCGGTATTGACCGAAGGGGAGAGGCCAAAGTCATCGGCGTTGACGATGAGCCGGCGGGTTTCAGGGCTGGCCATAGCTGGGCGAGGTGGTACCGGCAACATGGCGCAACCATGACTTGAAGATCAGCGCGAGCTTGTGCGGCTTGGACAATTTCAGCGGCTTGGGACCGAAGACATCGAACCGTCCGCGCTCCAGCTTCAGCAGCAGCTGCCAGTAGACGCTGCCCATCAGCTCGGCGGCGACCATGCTGGCACGGTCCCCGGGCGGCAACGTCTTTTGCGCGAGCTGGTAAAAGTTCCGCGCCCGGCCGGCGACGCTGACGGCAAGGGCATGGTAACGGTCGGAGTATTTCGAATCCAGAATCTCCGCCTCGCTGACATTGAATTTTTTCAGCTCGCTCTGCGGGAGATAGATCCGGCCGCGGGCGGCGTCATTTTTCACATCGCGCAAAATATTGGTCAATTGCAGCGCCTTGCCAAGATGGATGGCGTAGTCGTGGCAGGCTGGGTTCTGGTAGCCGAAGATCTCGATGCTCAGCAGGCCGACGACGGAGGCGACGCGGTAACAATAGAGATCAAGCTGTTCATTGTCCTCATAGCGCAACCGGTCCAGGTCCATCTCACAGCCTTTGATGAGCTCATCAAAGAGCGGGAAGGGGAGTTTGAAGCGCTGGATGATGGGGGAGAATTCCTGGTTGAGGACAAATTGCGGCGGCTGGTTTTTGCAGGCGCGCCGGATGTCCGCGCGCCAATCGGCCAGCTGTTCGCGGCGTTTTTCGGTGGGCACGGCGTCCTCGTCCGCAACATCATCCACGGCCCGGCAGAAGGCGTAGAGGGCGGACATGGCATCGCGCCGTTCACGCGGCAACAAGACAAAGGCCAGCGCGAGGTTGGAGGCGCTTTTCTTGGTGAGCGCGCGGCTGTGCTGCATGGTCACGGCCCGGGCGGCGGCTGGTTTGGGTTGCGCATGGGCGGCAGGCCGCCCTTTTCCGCGAGGGTGGGGTTGTGCTGGCGATGGTGGCGTTTGCGGTGCTTGTGTTTCCGCTTTTTGCTCTTGGGGCGGTAAACAACGGCCCAGATCGCCACCACGCCGATGCCCAGCCCGATGGCCGCGACCATCACCGCAAACATCAACCAGTCCGCCGAATTGCCGGTGGACGGCAGTGAAAAAATATTGTTCATCAATCAACCGCGCCGGCCGATACGCCGTCGCCTTCTACTTTCATATTCAACCGCTGCATCCGATAACGCAGCGCATGACGGGTGAGCTTAAGCCTTTCGGCGGTGCGTGTCAGGCTGAAATTGTTCTGCTCCAGCGCGGTCTGGATGATTTCCCGCTCGTGCCGGCCCAGGGCGTCGTCCAGCGACTCGTCGGGGGCGGCGGCGGAAGCCGGCCTTTGCAGGCGCGCCTCGACGGCAAAATCCGGCAGGTCGGCGGGCTGGATCTCATGACCGGTCTCAAGGATCAGCGCGCGTTCGATGACATTGCGGAGTTCGCGCACATTGCCGGGCCAGCGCTGGGCCACCAGCTTCTGTTGCGCGGCGGGGGTGAAGCCGTCCACGCTCTTGTTCATTTTGGTGCGGAACACCTTCAGGAAATGTCCGGCCAGCAGCAGCACGTCGTCACCCCGCTCGCGCAGGGGCGGCAGGTTGAACTGCACGACATTGAGGCGATGATAGAGGTCCTCGCGAAAATCGCCGGTGCTGATGGCCTGGGCGATGTCGCGGTTGGTCGCGGCGATGAGCCGGACGTTGACCCGCAATTCCTCCGTGCCGCCGACGCGCGTGAAGGAGCCGTCCTCGAGAAAACGCAGCAGCTTGGCCTGGAGCGGCTTGCCCATGTCGGCGATCTCATCCAGAAAAATCGTGCCGCCATCGGCCTCCTCGACGCGCCCGAGCTTTTGTTTCAGGGCCCCGGTGAAGGCGCCGCGTTCGTGGCCGAACAGCTCGCTTTCCAGCAGGGTCTCGGGAATCGCCGCGCAGTTGATGCGGACGTAATGCGCATTGCGCCGCCGGCTCAGGCTGTGCAGCGCGCCGGCGACCAGTTCCTTGCCCGTGCCGCTTTCGCCCAGGACCAGCACGCGCGCATCGGTGACGGACACGGTGCGGATGAGCTGGCGCAGGTCGCGCATCTTCGGTGATTCGCCGACGATCTGGTCAAGGCCGATGATTTCGCCGGCCTGGGTGCGCAGGGCGGCATTGTCGCGCAGCAGATGATAGCGTTCGGCGCAGCGCGCCACGGCGTGGAACAATTCCTCCGGCTCGAAGGGCTTGGCGAGGTAATCCAGCGCCCCGGCCTTGATGGCCTCAACCGCGAGCTTGGGCGTGGCGAACGCGGTGATCATGAGCGAGGGCAGTTCCGGCCGCTGGTTCTTGATTTTGCCGAGAAATTCATAGCCGGTCATGCCGCCGAGCCGGGCATCGGTGATGACCATGAAAAAGTCGCCATCGGCCAGGAGCCTGAGGCCTTCCTCGGCGGATTCGGCCGTCTGGACCTCGTAACCCTCGTCGCCCAGCATCATCTGGAGCGAGCGGCGCATGTTCTTCTCGTCATCCACGACGAGGACGGGTGGCAGTGGCAGGCTCATTTCTTAAATGGTTTTGGCAGTGACTTCGCGGGGAAGGTTACGACGAATTTCGCGCCCTTTCCAAGCACCGATTCCACGTGCACGGTGCCGCCATACAGCTCGGCGTTGTGCTTGACGATGGCCAGGCCGAGGCCGGTGCCCGTTTCCTTGGTGGTGAAATAGGCCTCAAAAATGCGCCCGAACCTGTCCGGCGACACGCCCGGCCCGCTGTCGGCGACGGTGATCTCCACCGTCTGGTCGCGCTGGGTCCTGGCGGAGAGGGTGATGACCCCCTGTTCACCCTGGGCCTCGCGCGCGTTCCGGAGCAGGTTCACCAAGATTTCGGAAAGGTGCCCGCGCTGCATCAGCAGGGGCGGAAACGGCCCGGAAAAGCTTTTCTTCACCCGGATGCCGGTTGGCACGGCGGCGGGAAAAACCGCCTCTACGGCTTCATCAAGCTTCTCCTCGACGTCGAGTTTTTCGACGCGGCCCTCGCTCAATTGCGCGTAGCCCATGATCTGGGTGATGACCTTGTCGGCATGGGTGACCTCCTCCTGGATGATCTCGACCTGCTGGGTGGCGGATTTCTTGTTTTCGCGGATGGAGCGTTCCAGCGAGTGGGCGGCATTGCGGATGACCGCGAGCGGGTTTTTGATCTGATGGGCGAACTCGGCGGCCAGCCGGCCGGCGGAGCGCAACTGCCCCTCGCGGGCGGCGAATTCGCTGGCCTCCTCGATGGCCAGCCGCTGTTTTTCCAGGAAGGCCTGCACCCCGTAGCTGGTGATCGCCACCAGCCACAACACCAGCATCCGGAGAAAGAACAGTTCGCCCAATTCTTCAGAGGGAGTCATGTCGAGGGCGCGTTGCGTATTTTCATCGAGGGTGGGTATGACCGTGGCTTCGATGACCGCCACGAGGGTGTAGCACAGGCTGATGGCGAAATTCAGGAATAGCTGGGAAAATCCCGGCGGCACGCTCACCGCATTCCTCAGGATCAGGCCGATGAACAGCCAGAATAAAACGCTGTCCAGCGCGCCCGCGATGCTGGTCATGCCCGCCAGCATCAGGCCGTCGATCAGGCTGCTGGTGACCACGGACCATTGCAACAAGGCCAGCGGCATCCGGCCGACAGCGAGAACCGGCAGCGCCAGCAACACGGTCGACAGGATGTAAAACCAAAAGAGCAACTGGACCGTTGCCACCTGCACATCCAGGTTGCTGGACAGCGAACTCATCCACTTCGAGTGGTAGTTGAAGGAGTGCAGGATGATGATGATGAAGACGGCCTTGACCGGGAGCATGATGTTGCGCTCCATCAGTTCAATGCGCCGCCGGGCGCGCTCCGGGTCAGGTGCGGGGATCTCGAACAGCGGTAACAGCCGTTTCAGCAGTTGTGAACGGCTCGATATCATGGGCTCAGCGCACCAGCTTCAAGGCGCATTCCGCGATCTGGTCCACCGGCCACAGGCGGCCGATGCCCTCGTAGCCGCAGGACAGCATCCCCTCGTCCGGTCCGATGAATTCCGCGCCGCGCTTTTTCAGGGCGGCCACGTTCGCCTGCGTGGCGGCGTGCAACCACATCTTTCCGTTCATGGCGGGGGCGATCAAAAGTTTGGCCTTGGGATTCAAGGCCAGCGCGATGCAACTCAGGGCATCGTCTGCGAGGCCATTTGCGAGCTTGGCGATGACGTTCGCGGTGGCGGGGGCGATGAGCAACAGGTCCGCCTCGTCAGCGAGGGAGATGTGCGTGGGCTTCCAGCCTTCGTCCTCGTCGTACAGATCGGTGACCACGGGGTTGCGGGTGAGCGTCTTGAAGGGCAGCGGCGTGATGAAGCGCTGGGCATCCGCGGTCATGACCGTGCGCACGTCGCACTTTGCCTTGGTGAGCAGCGATGCCAGGTCGGCCGCCTTGTGCGCGGCGATGGAGCCGGTCACCCCGAGAACAATTTTGGCACTCATATCTTCAGTTCAGCTTGAACCACCAATCTACACTGATCTTACAGGACATCAACCCGCCTGGATTACTGCCTGCTCCGGTTTCCTTTTGCTTTACGGACCAAGGTGCTTTTTTTGGGCTCTATTTTTGCGGGCAGCTCCATGGTGATGTATTCCATGTCCGGTGCATGTGATCGCGCCACGCGCATCTTTTCCGCCTCCACCACTGCCAGGGTCCGGCGCAAATCTTCCGACTTGGACGTGCTGATGACGAGGTAATCGAAGTTTTTCCACTGGGCGACCTCCTGTTTGGCGGAGGCCAGACGTTTCTTGATGTCCGCCGGGTCGTCGGCATTGCGATTTTTCAGCCGCGCTTCGAGAATTTCCAAGGACGGCGTGGTGAGAAATACCGTCACCAGCGCGCGCTTCAATTCCGGCTCCGCCTCCGCCGCGGCGCGGATGGTCTTCGCGCCTTGTACGTCCACGTTCAGCAAAACGTCCTTGCCGGCGCGCAATTTGGAAAGCAGTTCCGATTTTAGCAGGCCATAGCTATTGCCGTAGACCTGCGCGTTCTCGATAAAATTTCCAGCCTGCACGCGCCGCAAAAAATCCTCGGCCTTGAGAAAATAATAATCCACGCCGTCCACCTCGCCCTTGCGGGGTTCCCGGGTGGTGCACGTCACGGCGCGGGCCATCTCGGGGCGCGCCTGGAGCAGGAGTTCACAAAGCGTGGTCTTGCCCGCGCCGGAGGGGGCGGAGATCAGAATCAACAGCGGGGCTGGTTTTTTTTCGGCCATGTTCACTCCACGTTTTGGGCCTGTTCGCGGAACCGCTCGAGCTCCGTTTTCAGGGTAACAACCTCGCGCGAGATGACGGCATCGTTCGCCTTGGAACCGATGGTGTTGATTTCACGGTTCATCTCCTGCGCGAGAAAATCGAGCGTACGGCCGACCGGTTCCTTGGACTTGGCGCAATCGGCGAACTGCTGGAAATGGCTTTGCAGCCGGGTCAGTTCCTCCGAGATGTCCGAGCGGTCGGCGAACAGGACAATCTCCTTGAGCAGGCGCTCGTCCTCGGGCGCGATGTTTTCCAGGCCGGCGGCCTTGATGCGTTCGAGGAGGTTCTGCCGGTAGTTCTCCGCCGTGACGGGGGCCTGTTTCTGGATCTTGTCCACCGCACCGCGCATGATGGCGATGCGGGCGGACAGGTCTTTCGCCAGGTGCGCGCCTTCGCGTTCGCGCATCTTGAGCAGCGCGGTGAGGCCCTGGGTCAGGGCCTTTTCCACGGCGGGCCAGAGGTCTTCCTCCTCGGCGAGTTCTTCATCGGTCTGGAAGACGCCGGGCGCGCGCAGCACCTGGTCGAGCGTCACTTCACCGGCAAGTTTCAGGGTCTTGGCGAGCTTGGCGAGCTCGGCGGCGTAGGCCTTGGCGAGCTCGGTGTTGAGGTGTTTGCGGGCGGAAAGCTTGTCCTCGGCGGTGTGGAGGGAGACGCGCACGTTCACGCGGCCGCGCGCGACGCCGCGGTGGATGGCGTCGCGGATCTGCGCCTCCAGCATCTCGGTCTTGGGCGGGAGCGTCACGGAGACCTCGGCCTGCTTGCGGTTCACGGAACTGAGTTCCACCGTGACCTTGAAGCCGTCCTGCGCACACTCGCCGCGACCGTAACCCGTCATGGATTTCATCCGCCGGATGATGCAAAAAAAGGAGGTGGCAGGCGAATCAATTTTGTGAACAGGGGGAACCTCTCCTAGCGTGAACTAAACTGCGGTCAGCAATGGCGATTAAATAGAGTCAATCGCTTCACTTTTCACGCCTGCGCCGGGCAAAAAACCACGCCCCGCCGCCAACCAAGGCCAAAATTGTTGATGAAGGTTCCGGCACTGCGGTGATGCCTTCTTGAAACCACAAGCTTTCGCCCGGATACGCAACACCTTGGTATATGATTGATCCACCTGTATAACTGCCATCCGTTACTCCAGAACCAAAGTTGTCACTGCCCCCTTGTGCAACCAATTCCAAAACGTAGGTAGATCCGGGGGCCAAGGAAACCGGCGATCCAAAATAAAAATTGGTGAACCCGAGAAAACCATCCGCCATAAAGACCGGAGCAGTGGAGCTGATAACTCCCCCCGAAATGGAATTGGAATGCAAATTGACGAATACTGTTCCTCCGAAATGACTAAGAACATCTCCGTCATATAGGTATAGCTGCACAAAATCAATCATCGACAGGTTGGGCGTGAAAGATTGACCCATCGGTTGCCCGGATTGGAGCCCTGCAGCCCCCTCGACAAGGTTCGTTGATTGTTGATCAACTAACAATACGCCTTGGCTGCGGGCAAAGCAGGTTGCTAACAATAGCAATATTGATATGACTTTTATTTTCATGAGTTATTTGGATGGCAGGTCGATTGGTGCAAAAGTAACGTGCTCTAACTCCCCAGAGGTGCCATCAGAGCGTTTGTAGGCGGATTTAGTGATTGCAAAATTTGTATTCGCCGCATCCCAATGCACGATGAAAAACTTAGCTTGCTGTGGAACGGATTGTTCGCCAGCGTCCGTAATCAGAAGGTCACCGACACAATTCGTAAAAAAAATTGCGGGGAGTTCAAAAATTGCGTTTCGAGCATTGTCACACACAAAAAGATTTTGGTTTGGTGGGATGATGTCGAAATCCTCGGTATGAATGCCCCCAGCAATAAGATTAGTTGTATTGTAAGTGACAACCACTCCATTAGTAGCAACGGAATAAATAAATCCGCTTGGCTGCGCATCCTCATCTCCGGTAATAATTTTCCCCGCCCACGGCCCCCATTTATTGGTGTCATTTGGCAAAGTGATAACACCTTCCAGATGTTGTGTCGGAAGATTTGTGAGCAAAGTTGGATTGGCCTGCGAATCGACGGACCAAACACCTTTTCCGGGGCTTGAAAAACCACCATCACTGGTCACGGCAATGAGATTGTTGCTAAACATGCCGGTTTGATCCACATACAGGCTGCCACGGATTGGCAGCGCGTTGGTCACAAGGGAGTTGGTCAGAATGCACCAATTCAGGTTTGATCGCGTGCCATCTGCCGAGAGCCAGCCAATGGCGTTGCCGCTACTGAAATAAACATCGCCATTGGTGAAACCGTTGACGTTGGTCTTGACGGTTGCCAACTTAACTTCGTCTGGCGCATGCTGCACACCTGACCAATTGGTAATCACAACGTTCGTAATATTACCCACAATCAGGTTGGTGTAAATACGCGCAAAATTGTTGGGGGTTCCTCCATCGTAGTTGATGGATACGATCAGGGAGTTTGACGGCGAGTGGTAATCAATGCCCACGGGTGAGGGGACATTCGTAACCAGCGTGAAAATGATTGAATCGGCAATTGAGACCGTCGCTGAAGCAGCGTTTGATTTGATCAAGTAAGTGTCCGAATTGGTCGAGCTTGGTGCCAATGTCGCCACCACCGTTTCATCACCTTCAATTAGATAGTCGGCAATGGGTTGCACAAAAATATTTGTTGAAGTGGCCCCGGCTGTAAAAGTTACCGAACCGCTCAAATTCGTGTAGTCTGCGCCGTTGCTAGCCGTACCGGAAATCAAATACGATACCGTAAGGCTGTTAAAAATGTTGCGCGTATCCGTACGTGATATCTTAAAACTTCCCACCTGCCCCGGTAAATTAGCGATCTGTGACGGCTCCGCCGCGTTGATTGTGGCTGAAATACCCACCTCAGTTGAGGAATCGGCGATTGAAATCGTTCCCGTCGCGTGGTTAGTGACAACAAGATAACCGTTGGTAACCGTATCCAGCAGAGTGATGATGACGGTTTCCGATCCCTCAAAAAGGCTATCTGCCAAGGGAGCAATGACAATATTTGTGTCCTGCATTTCAGGTGCAAAATTCACCGTGCCACTCAAGAAGGTATAGTCCACGCCATTACTGGCCGTGCCGCCGATCACATACCGCACCGACAAGTTTGTGAAAATATTTCTACTATCTTCTCGATGCACCGAGAAAAACGCCAACACCGCCGGCATTCCGGGCGGGCCATCGGGTTCAATGGCCACATTGGTAATGACACCCATGCTTACGGTTGTAGAAGTATCGCCGATTGAAATCGTTGCATTGGTATTGTCGCCATCCATCCGGTAGGCATTGGTTGGGTAAAGCGTGAGCGTCACCGTCTCCAGCCCCTCGGGCAAATTGTCCTTCAACGGCACCACGTCGATGTTGGTTTCCACAATGTCCGGTTCAAAAATCATCGTGCCGGTCAACAGTGTATAATCCACACCATTGCTCGCCGTGCCGGAAATCAAATAGTTTACGGCCAAGCGGTTGGTGGTAATGCCCTGATCGTCATAGCGATACAAGGTGAACTGGGCCGGTATGGCCGGCACATTGGGTGGCCCGTCCGGTTCATAAGTCAAAGAGTCACCAAGAACCAAGATGCCCACCGAGCTTGAAGAATCAAAAAGCTGGATTTTGGCAGTATCATTGCCACCGGGGTTGATCAAGTAGGTGTTGGTTGGAATCAACGTCATCACAACCGATTCGCTGCCCTCAATCAGATTGTCCGCGATGGGCTGCACATCAATTTCAGTGGTCTCATCGCCGTTGGTCACGGTCATCACGCCGGAGAGCAGGGTGTAATCCGCGCCGTTGCTGGCCGTGCCGCTCATGCGGTAATACACCGTCAGGTTATTCGTGATGTCCGAAGCCGTGCTAGCATATACCAAAAAAGTGCCGTTCTTGCCGGGAATGCTGCCTTGCGGTTCAAAGGCGTCATCTCCTTTGACGAGGGAAAGAATCCAATCCGCCTGATGCGCCCGGAAAAACATCATCGGATTGTCCGTGATGCTTACGGGAGAGAATAAAGTCTGGTTGGTGCCGTCTCCCTGCTTTATCTCGCCCAATGCCCAGTCGCCAGGTAGAAGGAGATTGGTTTTGCTGAGCAACTGGTAGTAATCCGTGTTCGTGGTGTTGTGCAACAGCAGGTTGGCCACCTGATTGGTCGGGTCCACGCTGACGATTTCCAACCACAAGCCATTCGTGGAATAGGACAACGCCGGAAAACCATAGGGCGAACTGGGGCTGTTCGTACCACTGCCAGATCCCGGCGGAATGATGGAGACGCTTTGAGCCATAAACGAGCCGGTACTACCCGCACTTTGCACGGCGACAAGGGCATCGTAATCTATCTCGCGGTCGTCCAAGGCAAAGGTGCCATCGCCCAGCGGCCAGACATCCAATCCCGAGGGGTTGCCTGGCAAGGGCGGCCAGGTCGGATGTTGCACGGACCAGAAACCGGTTGCATCCACCCGGCCAAGCCGGTTTTTGGGCAGCGAATCAAAGGATACTGGCGAAACCGCCGTCAATGCCTCCAACATTGCGGACAAGTCCGACGCCGACGTTGAGATTTGAGTGGATGAGGTTGGCGAAGCTATTTGCTGCGCGTAAATAAGATTGAGCGACAGGACAAGTCCCGCCCCGGATAGTAAGACCCTTTTGACCATTTTCATATTTTCCACCTCTGAATGGGGAAATTATTGAATTGTTCCCGTTTGAAGTGCAAGAAAAAAAGACAACTGGTGGTTGGTAGCCCATATGGGGGTTTCCTGTTTCGGTATGGTGCGTGTCATCATCCCTCCGTTTGTATCAGGTTTTGGGCGAAAAAATCCGCGACGAACGGATCAAAATGGGCTTAAGCCAGGAAGACCTCGCCGAAAAGTCGAGCCTGACACGCAATTACATCGGCCAGATTGAGCGCGCTGAAAAGCGAATCCACTTGGAAACACTGGCGAAGATCGCCAAGGCGTTAAAAGTCCGTCTGCGTGATCTGGTGGCTGATGTTTAATTTCCCTCCAATTGGCGATTCACTCCACAAACTCAAAACAAAATCCGCCCCGGGAAAAGCGGCATCCGCTACGCTATGGCGCGACAGGGAGTGTGGCAGTCCTCTGGAGCTTTGGGGGTCAGCGCCTATCCTGCCGTGGGTTGATCACTTTTGGGCCCGCAACAATTTCAGCGCCGACTTAAAATCCTTCGGCAGCGGGGCTTCGAAATTCACGGTCTTGTTGGTCCGGGGGTGGATGAAGGAGAGTTTGTGCGCGTGCAGGAGGACGCGCGGGGCGGTATAGCCGGTGAGCTTGGCGAATTTCTTGTTCTGATTGGCACCGTAGGTTTCATCGCCGAGGACGGGATGGCCGAGGTGCTGAAAATGCACGCGGATCTGGTGGGTGCGGCCGGTGTGGATCTCGGCCTCGGCGTGCGTGGCGTGGGCGAGGCGTTCGAGGACGCGGAAACTGGTGTGCGCGGCGCGGCCTTCGCCATCGGGGTGGACGGCCATGCGCTTGCGGTGGATGGGATGGCGGGCGATATCGGCGATGATCTCGCCGGAGTCCGGCTGGAGGACGCCGATGAGCAGGGCGTCGTAAAACTTCTTCACGGTGCGCCCGGCGAATTGTTGCGAGAGGGCGAGGTGCGTCTCGTCGTTCTTGGCGACGACGAGGCAACCGCTGGTTTCCTTGTCCAGCCGGTGGACGATGCCGGGCCGGGCCACGCCGCCGATGCCGCTCAGCGAACCTTTGCAATGATGGAGCAGGGCGTTGACGAGCGTGCCGCCTTCATGGCCGGCTGCGGGATGGACGACGATGCCGGCGGGCTTGTTCAACACGAGCAGCGATTTGTCCTCGAACAAAACATCGAGCGGAATTTCCTCCGGCAAGGTTTCGGACGGGCGCGCCTCGGGCCAGCGGATGGTGATCTCCTCGCCAGCACGCGGGGCATGGGTGGCCTTGGCGGGCTGGCCGTTGATGCGGATATCGCCCGACTCGATGAGGCGCTGCATGGTACCACGCGAGGCGGTGGGGAATTTGCCGCGGAGAAACGTGTCGAGCCGCACGCCGGGCTGCGACTGTTCGACGACAAGAGTTTGGGTGCGGGAGGTCATTGGCCTTTATTGAACCGCTTTCACCGGAACGATGCGGAAGATTTTTAACGCAAGGCCGCAAAGCCGCAAAGCCGCAAGGGTTTCGTTAATGGGGATGGTGATCGCAGTGTTCACCGTTTGGTACCTGGCGATGGCCACGGCCAGGCTGGACGAATCACCCGGTTTATTTGGCGGCTTTGCGCCTTTGCGCCTTTGCGTTAATTCTGGACTGCATGGATTCGCCTTCGCGTCCTTCGCACGAAATGCTTTTGGCAGCAGTTTCATTGCGCGGGTTTGGGCACGCTATCGGTCCGCCAGTTGATGAGCAGGATGATCGCGACGCCGGTGCAGATGGCGGAGTCGGCGACATTGAACGCGGGAAAATCGAGCATCTCGTAGCTGCCACGTCGTTGCATGTAGAAATGGAGAAAGTCCACGACGGCGTGGCGGCCCGGCAGGAGGCGGTCGGTGAGGTTGCCGATGATGCCGCCAAAGATGAGGCCGAAGGCGAACTGGCCGAGGATGCGTTCGGCGTTGAAATGGCGGCGGAAGACAAACAGGAGGACGAGCGCGGTGATGGCGACGGCGGCGAGCAGGGCGTTGTTGCCGGTGAACATGCTCCAGGCCGCGCCGGTGTTGACGCGGTGGGCGAGGTTGAAAAAGCCGGGGATGATGATGTGCTCATCGCCCTCGACGATGCAGCGGAGCACGAGCCACTTGGTGAACTGGTCGAGGGCAAAGACGACGGCGGCCAGCACAAAAATGCGGCGGGTGGCGGCGTTAAAAATGGGCGGCGCGGCGGACATCACGAGCGGACAATAAACCAGATTTTTGCGAAATGAAAAGCACCAAGCACCAGGCTCCAAACAACCGGCAAGGGCCAGGTTCCACCGGGCCCGGCTTCATGGGCGTCCGGTAAAAAAGGGTTGGCAAGTTCCTTTAATCCAGTGAATAACTGATTCTTGACAGACGCCGCGGCGATATAGCAACTTTGGCGCACGTTGTCAGAAGTCAACCCTAACTTAAACCAACTAATGAATCCTTCATTCCTTGTCTTCCGTATTTTGCCCGTGGCCGCCGGCGCGCTGTTGCTGGCGGGATGTACAACGCCGGTCGTGATGATCCAAACCAAGCCGCCGGGTTCCATGGTCTCGGTGACCACCCGCGAGGGCAAGCCGGTGGTGTCGGGCCCCGCGCCGGTGTCCACCCCGGTGAGTTTCTCGAGCCAGAGTGCCGCTTATGAGATCGTCGTCCAGCCGCCGCCCAGCAATGAGAATTTCCTGACCAACCACTATGAGCTGACCTCGGACAAGTTTTTCGGCCTGCCGGCCACGCCGGAAGACCCAAACACAAGGCGGCTGGACATCAAGCTGGATCCGCGGGTTTACGCGAAGATACCGGACTTGCGCTTCATCATTTCTCCCAACGGGATGAGGGGGTTCCTTTCACCTTCGCGCGCTTTCTTCGAGATCAGCGAGCCGGGCGGTGTTTTGCCCCAGCGCATCAAGGATTTGGGGGAGGATAATGGCATTTCCAGCCTCTCGCTTTCGCCGGATGGCGACACCATTGTCTATTCGGTCGGCGAACTGGACAAGGCGGCGCTCATGAAGTCCTACGACGCCGACCAGACCGTTGATGTTCCCCTGCTGGGAGCCAACCTCAGCGCCGTGAGCACCACGAGCGGCGGCGTGCAGCATATCACCCGGGAAAATTTCCTGGACATGTTCCCGTCCTATTCGGCCGACGGGAAATTTCTGATTTTCTCCAGCAACCGCCGCCGGCTGCACTCCAGCGACATCCTGCGCATCAATGCCTCCTCCCGGGGCGGCGTGGCCGACATCTATCTGGACCAGCGGGGTATGCGCGCCGTCCAGCCCAGCCAGGCGAACGATGCCACCGATGCGCGGGATGCCACGATTTGCTTCGCGCTCTACCCGGATAACTGGAAGACGCCGAACGACGTGGAAATCTGGACCATCGGCGGGCCGAACAAGTTCCCGACGCAAGTCGCCAAGGGCGTGATGCCCCAGATTTCGCCCGACGGCAAGCGCATCGCCTACATCGGGCCGGACAGCAACCTGTGGATGGTGGATGTGGACGGCAGCCAGGCGACCCAATTGACGTCGGGCGCGCAAGACATCCTCAAGCGTTACAAGGAAAGCATGTCCGTGGATGAACTGGCCGCGATCAAGCGGCTGGAGGACAGCGGTGAACTGTTAAAATATTATCCCCCGTATTCCTTTCCTTGCTGGGACGCCACCGGCAAACGCATCGCGTATACCAGCATGCAGGGCAATGATCCGACCGGCCGGCCGAATGAAGACATCTGGATGATCGACGCGCTGGGCAACGACCAGCAATTGACCACCAACGGTTCGATCGACCGTTTTCCGGTATTTTCGCCGGATGGCAAATGGATTTATTTCTTCTCCAACCGCGGCGGCAACTGGGCGATCTGGCGCATCACGGCCCCATAAGTCCGTTCAAGGCTGCTGGCCTGCCCAGTAAACGGTGATGCGCGAACATTTGGAACGGTTATATTCGGGACAAAAAAACTCCACGTCCAGCCCCGTCCCTTCATACCGGGACGTGCTGGTGTAGTTCATCGTCGGCCGGCCGATCAATTTTTCAATGTCGCCGCTGGACTTGCCCAACAGCGCCAGCTTGGGGTCGTCCACGCCCCGGGCGGCGAGCCAGGAAAGATGGTCCGCGTCAAAACTGATGGAGCGGACAACCTTGGTCTGGTTGTCGAACTGGACCTCCATGCCACCCGCCCGATAGGTCCAAACCAGAATCTGGTCGCGCAAGCTTCCCCCTTCGGTGCGTTCCGTGGTGGCTTCGCCCAACAACGCCCTGACCTCGTCCGTTTTGGCCCCGATTTTGAGGCCGAACAGTTCACTGAAATCCCCCAGTTTGAGCTGGGTGAGGGCGGGGCGGGCGCGGGGCGGGGAAGCCGGCGCCACGGGCGTCACCGGTTTCATTGTTGGATCGTGCCGGCTTGAAATTGCATTGGCGTCACCGGGATTGGAGCCGGGAAGCATCCCGCGGAGTGACGGTTCGCTGATGAACAAGAAATCACCTTCCGGGGTGTTGCCTTCGAATGTGCCGCCGTAAGGCATGGGATTGATGCGCCCCAAGTCCGCTCTTATATCTTTCATGGTCAGCACACCGTCCTTGCCGCCGTCACTGAAGATGGCGAGCAGCCGTTTGGTGAATGGCGAATTTTCACCCGGTCGTCCGTCCGGCACCAGGGTCAGGCCGCCTGAAGTCAGAAAGAGGCGGGATTGATTTTTGAGCCCTTCAGTGACGATGGTGGCCGGAGGCTGGTCGTCGTATTCATTGTAGCCGCGATAGGAGGCGACCGAAATCCGCTCGCCAATCGCTCCGCCAAAACAGACATCCAAAATCACCAGGACGTGATGGCAGTTCGTGATGCCCGCAATGGTATCCAGCAGCTCTTCATGGTCGAGGTAGCTTTTGTGCCGCAGATCGACATATTGGGAATCTTTGGCGACCACATAACCATGGTGGAGCTTGGGATCATAGGTTCCGTGGCCCGCGAAGAAGACCAGCAACTGGTCGTCCCTTTCATACGGCCTGTCCCGGTAGCGAAGCAGCGTCATGATCACCTCGTCGGCAGTGGCGTTGGTGACCACCTCGGTTTTAAAACCGAATTTGGATGACAATTTCCCGGCCAGGGCCGTGGCGTCGTTTACCGGGTTGGAGAGCTGCGGCCATTTGGGGTCGTCATATTGGTCAGTGGCGAAAAGCAGCGCGTAGTCTTTGCCGATGCGCACCGGCTGGGAGACATTGACCGGGTCGGACCCGATGGGTGCCACTCCCCGGCTTTCGTCCGCGAATGCCGGCGGCAGTAGCGGGAACAGGCACAGCGCGACGCAACTCCGCAATATTATGCTGGAACGTGAAAGCGGATGGGCCAAACCCCCGGCGTGGGCTGCTCTGAGTGCATTCACGATTAGGTTCTTTTACCTGTTTCATAAGATGCGTCAAGCAAGTTTTAACCTGCTTCCGGGCGCAACGCACATGAAAACAGACCGGGCGGCCGCCTATTGCATTGACAATAACCCGGCGCGTACTTGAAATTAATTGTGTAATTCAGAAGTGCATTAATACTGATGATGCAGCCTTTTAAACTTGGCCCGCTCCTGCTTTCCGTATTCCTGCTCATCGGCTGCTGGCACCCGCCGGAGTTGAGGGCGGAGACGCGCCGGGCGCTGCTCATCGGCATCAATACGTATGTTCCATCCGCCGCCTTGACCGTTGCCGCCTTGCCAGCCGGGCGCGGGAGCTTCGGTGACTTGCATGGCTGTGTGAACGATGCCGAGGCGTTTCGTGATGTGCTGATGGCGAGGTTCAACTTTGAGCCGGCGAACATCCATACGCTGCTGAATGCCGAGGCCACCCGCGAAAAAATCCTGGCGGAAATCCAGACGGAATTGATCGATAACGCGTCCCCGGGCGATGTCTGCGTGTTTTTTTACGCCGGTCACGGTTCATTGATCCGGAACCTGAAGACACCCAAACCATCCGGCATGGACTCGACCCTGGTGCCGGCCGATTCCAGCCGGGGAGTGATGGATATCCGGGACAAGGAACTGGCGCGACTTTTCAACAAGGCCCTCGACAAGGGAGTGACGCTTACGGCCATCTTTGACAGCTGCCATAGCGGTTCGATCGCGCGCGGTTTGCCGGTGGCCGTGGCCAGCCGGCAACTGGCGCCCGGACCCTGGGTGGTTTCCGATCCGCCCGATCCCGGTAAGACGCCCGAAGAGCGGGGGGCGCTGATCCTTTCCGCCGCCCAGGATTTTGAGACCGCCGCCGAGGCCACCGATGATAACTCCGTTCCGCACGGCGCCTTTACCGTGGCGCTCCTGAAGGCGCTGGCGAGCGCTTCTCCCCGGACCCCGGCGGCGGATTTGTTCCTGAGGGTGCAAGTCATGCTTCATGCGGAAGGTGCAGCACAAACCCCGGTTTTGGCGGGCACGGTCGAACGCCGGAATAACACGCTCTTCGGAACCGGCACCAACGCCGGGCCGGGCCATATCGTGGTGGCCGTGAAAGCCTGTGATTTTGACAGCGGCGAAATCTCGCTGGGTGGCGGCTACGCCATCGGCCTGGAACCCGGCTGCGAAGTCCAGAAATTGGCGGGAACCGGGAACGATTCCGACCAGCCGCCCGTGGTCCTGCGAGTGACCGCGGTCGATGGCTTGTCCCAATCGACCGCCAAAACGATCAACGGCAGCTTCAAGCAAGTCCGGACCGGTGACCTGTTCAAAGTCACCCGCTGGGTGTATCCGGCCGCCGCTTCGCTGCGCGTCTGGCTGCCGGTTTCCGACCTGACGGCGGAGAATCTGCGGCGGCTGGCGCCGGAACTGGCCAGCCTGCGTAATTCAGATTTGATCCAGTGGGTGGATGACCCCACCGAGCTGACCCCTGACTATGTGTTGTCATGGGGGCCAACCGGATGGACGCTTTCCGGGATCGGGAGTTTGGGGAAAAAATTGCAGGCCCAAGACGTGATCCATCGGTTGGTCACGTCCGCCAAAACCAGGCCAAAGCTGTTCGTAAGCCTGCCGGTCCCGCGGGAACTTGCGCGCCAGGTCGCATCAGGTGAAGACACCACGAACGGTTTGATCCGTCTGGCGGCAACGGCTGCTGATGCCAATTACTGTCTGACAGGACATTGGAACGGCTCACGGATTGAATATGCGTGGGTCCGGCCCAATGCCGCCCAAGATGATCCGCAGGTCAATCCGCTGCCGTTGCGAACCGACTGGTTTGAGGTGAATACCCAAGCCGGTCTGATTTTGACGAATGCCATGAGGCTGGAAGAGTCGGCCCGGCAGATTGGCCGGCTTAAAGCCTGGCTCGGCCTCGATTCGCACGGCAGCACCAGCTATTTTCCTTACCATCTCGCCCTGCGCAATGCCGGCGCAGGACAAATAGGACAAATCAAAAAATTCGGGGACACGGTTTATGACGGGGAATCGTATGGGCTGGAACTTTTGGCCGATGCAAATGCCCAGCTTGACCGGGTTCAAAAACAGTGGGTGTATGTCGTGGTCATCGATTCCTGGGGCAGAACCCAGATCGTCTTTCCCCCCGTCGCGCAGGGCAACGTGCAAAACCGCGTGCCTTACGATCCGGCCGACCAAAATAAGGATGTCGTGGCCCCGGCGGAAATCCCGCTGGGCAGCCCGGCCCAATCCAAGTTCTTCACGGTGACCAGCCCGTTTGGGATTGATACGTATGTGTTGTTGACCAGTGCGGAACCGATTCCGGAATTGTCCGTGTTCAACAGTGACGGTGTGCGGACCCGCACCCGGGGGGCGGGGGAGGACAACCCCTTGCAGGACCTGCTGCAAAACACCGGCGCCCGGACGCGGGGCGTCGGGCCGGGGGTGCCGACGGACTGGTCCATCGAGAAGGTATGCATCAAAAGTGCGCCCAAACCGGAATGATCGGGCAATGAACGTTTTGATGAATGATTTTCACACCTGTTTGGCCCCGGCCGGCGGCAGAAACCTTTACATTGGCCGGGTTTAGTTTTTAAATCATCCCAGAATACCGAGGATAAACAGAAAGGTACCAACCCATATGATGAAACCGCTGCATTCCATTCTTGCCGTCACGCTCGCCACGTTGTTTTGCGGATGCGGCTCCATCGTGAAATCCACGAAGGAAACGGTCCTGCCCAAAACCACCACCGCGCTCACCGGGATCCGTTACTATTTGCCGAGGGGCAAGGCCGAGGTGGATGCGTCGTGGGATAACGACATTCCCGGCTGGCAACCCACCATCAAACCGGTCATCGAGGCGGACCCCACCGCGTGTTACCGGGTGGACCGGAATGCCAACGTGCTGTTTGACGATGACATCACCCTGCAGGTGGATCCGGCGACGGGATTGTTGCAGTGCGCCACGGCCAGTTCCACGGATGAGAGCGTGGCGGCGATCGCCAGCCTGGCGACGGCGGCGGCCGAGGCGGTGACGTTTGGGGCGGACATCGGGGCGGCCATGACCTCCGGCGCCCGCGGGTCCACCAACCTGACGCCGGAGCAATTGGCGGATTTTGAAAATGTCAAAGCCAATGCCCTGTCCTCGAAGTTTTCCGTGGTGCTGGATTCGCAGAACCCCAAGCAGACCTGTTATGTGGTCGAACCCGACAGTTCAAAACCCAGCAATGCCTCGGCAAAGTTATACGCGAAGTATGTGATAGAACTTAAGCGCATCAATGACGAGCCCAATCCCGGTGGCCTGACGGTGGAAGACGGCAAAACGATCGGCGGAATCGTTTTCCGCATCCCCATCCCGCAGGAAGTCACGGTGAATTCGACCTTTTACAAGGAGGGGTTTCAGCCCCGGATGAACCAGCCCAAGACCCAGATCCTCTTTCTGCCGGATGATGACCGCGACTATTTCCTGCCGCTGGACCGGCTGCCGTTTGTCACCACTTCCACCAAGGTCACGCTGGCCAACGGCATGATCCAATCCCTGCAGCGAACCCGGCCGAGCATGGTGAACGCCATCGCCGGGGTGCCGAAAAGCCTGTTGAGCGCGCTGACGCCGATTCCGGTGGCCATCAACCAGTATAATATCCAAAACGGGGGAGGCAAAACGGCCGCGCCGGCAGCGGGTCCGAAAAAGTAGTGAGGCGGGCGGTTTTGGCGTGGGGGTGATTAGTGCGGTCACCTGCTCAAAGAGGTGTAAGTAGGCGGGATCACTTAACTTAAGGAAAGCCCAATAGTGAGGGGGAAATCACTAATGACTAAGTGCCTAATGTCTAAGGAATGACGAACGGAGGTGTGAAGGCCAAACGGGCCATGTATGCGCCGGTTGCAAACGGAATGCTGCGGCTGGTCTGCGACACAGCCGCCGCCCATTGTCGGACGTGTATCAGCCACGGAGTGCGAACCGCGCGGGGAAGCGAAAAGCTCCAAGCACCAGAGAATGTTCAAACAGGCGCATCTGGACATTATTTTTTCTGCGAAGTCTGTCCGACCGGGGGCGGAACTGGCGACTGGAAAGTCGCCAGCACCGGCAGGCTGGAAAGCCTGCCCTACGCCGGAGCGGGAATACGTCACAGCAACAGGCGGGCGACATCGTTCCAGGTGTGGACGCGTTCGTGGCGGCCGGCCGGGGCGTGTTGGTTGTGCGGCTGGGTGAAGAGCAGGGTGCGGCCTTCAAAGGGATCGAGGTTTCCGAAATGGTCGTCGATCATGACATCCCCGCGCACGATCTGCTTGGAACCGCAGAGGACGATGCGCCGCCAGGAGATGAAGGGGAAATGTTCGGCCAGCCAGTGGACCTTCTCGGCCAGGCTCAGCGGAAATTCCGTGGCGGAAGAGACGATGTAGAGTTCGTACTGCTGGTTCAGTTGCTCCAAAACTTTCTGGCTGTCGGCGATGAGCGGGGCGGTGCGAAAAAATCCGGCGCTGCCGGCATAGTGGCGGGCGCGGGGAAAGGCCACGAATTCCGGCTGGCCGGTGAATTCCTCCGGAGTCTTGCGCCGGCCGGTATCGCGTTCGTCATAGGTTGCAAAGTGGGCGCAGGCATCGGCCAGAACGCCGTCCATGTCTACAAGCAGTCGTTTCATGTTAAATGCGGCGGTGAGGATAGACCAATGCGTTGTTTGGGGCAAATGAACCCTCCCGTTTTGGTGCGGCGAATCCGTTCAGCGCGGGCGAGGCGGGGTGCAAATACCGGGAATGCCCCCTTTCTGACCCCTTTACGCTGAAAGCGAGCGGCTGCTTGTGCCTCTTGGGCGATTGGGGAGAGCCATGTTTATCACGCCGCTTGCAAAAAAGGCTGTTACCTTTCCGAGTTTGGCGGCATTTAGATGTAGATGCAGGACTTGGATGACATCGCCTTGTTACGGCAATACACGGAGCAAAACTCGGAGGAGGCCTTTGCCGTGCTCGTCTCGCGTCACGTCAACAAGGTCTATTCGGTGGCATTACGTCACACACGCAATTCACATTCAGCCGAGGAAATCACGCAGGCCGTCTTTGTGATTCTGGCAAAAAAATCACCGCATTTAGGCAAAAGGGTTGTCCTTTCCGGCTGGCTGTATGAAACCTCCCGGCTGACAGCGGTGACATTTATCCGCAGCGAAATCCGCCGCGCCCGCCGCGAACAGGAGGCTCACATGCAAAACTTGTTGAATGAAACCGAATCAGATGTCTGGCCGCAAATCGCCCCGCTGCTGGATGCGGCGATGGCCGGGTTAAGTGAAACGGATCGCCACGCAGTCGTGCTGCGGTTCTTCGATGGCAAGAGCATGAAAGAGGTTGGGGCGGCTTTGGGCGCGAGTGAAGACGCGGCCAAGATGCGTTTGAACCGTGCGGTGGAAAAGTTGCGCGGGTTCTTCGCCAAACGCGGGATTGTTCTTCCGGCAGGGGTTCTGACGGCGGTGATTTCCGCCAATTCCGTTCAAGCCGCGCCAGCGGTGCTGGCAAAAACTGCAACTGCCCTTGCGTTTGCCAAGGGCGCGGCGGCTTCAACTTCAACATTAACCCTGGTCAAAGGAGCATTGAAAGTTATGGCGTGGACAAAAGCAAAAACAGCGATTGTTGTCGGCGGCGCGGCGATTTTGGCGGTGGGCACGACAACAACATTGATGGTTCACCACAATCATCACGCCGGCGCGCAAACGGATTTTCCACGCTCATCGTGGACGAATGCGGGATATGCCGACCCGGTTTCGGGGTTTGAAACGGCTTTTTGGGCGACAAGCCAGGATGACGGGAAGATTCTACTCGCCAGTCTATCGCCGGATTTACAGCAACAACTCGAACAAAATTTGACACGAACAGGCATTTCACCGGATGATTTTTTATCGCAGGACAAAAATAGCGCCCGTCACCTTAACGGGGTTGCCGGATTTCATGTCGTCAAATCAGAAGTTGTTTCGGACAATGAAGTTCGCCTTCACCTTTTAATTCAAGGCAAGCAAGGCGAACAGATTTTCAAAATGAAAAAAGTCGGTAACGAATGGAAAATGGCTGATTTTCCATCGAGTTTTTAATTTCAACCGTCCATGCAAAAAATTGCGCAACGCTTGAAGGTTTTTACGCTGGTGGTGATTGCCATTCTCGCTTTAGTTCCATCTTCGCTTTGGGCGCAAGATGGATTTACGAATGACACTGCCATAAAACAGTTTCTGCACGAGCGCTTTGATGGGAAAAAGATCGGCATGGTGATCGGATTGGTGGATGAGCGTGGCAGCCGGTTTTTTGGCGCGGGCGGGCTGGACAATGGCACGAGTCAAGAGGCGAATGGGGACACCGTTTTCGAAATCTGCTCAATCACGAAAACCTTCACCACATTGTTGCTGGAAGAAATGGTTGAGCGCGGCGAAATGAGATTGGATGATCCGGTGGCGAAGTATCTGCCCACCACTGTCAAGGTGCCTTCCCGCAACGGCAAAGAAATCACCCTGCTTGAGCTGGCCACGCATACTTCAGGGCTTCCTCGCGATGTGCAGACCATGGCTTCGCAAAACAAAAGCAACCCGTTTGATTACACACCAGAACAATTATATGCCTTTTTGTCGGGCTATAATCTTCCCCGCGAGCCGGGGGCAAAGTTTGAATACTCAAATCTGGGGATGGGGCTTTTGGGACATGCCATCACACTGAAGGCGGAAAAGGATTATGAATCGTTGGTTGTGGACCGGATCTGTGCCCCGCTTCACATGAATGATACGCGCGCCGTGCTGACACCCGAGCTAAAAGCGCGACTGGCTGCCGGTCATGACGCCTCTGGCAAACGCATGGCGAATTATGACTTTCAATTTCAAGCAATGGTGGGCTGTGGAGGGTTGCGCTCGACTGTCAACGATTTGCTGAAATATGTGTCGGCTCAAATCGGTCTGACATCATCCAGCCTCACGCCACTCATGCAAAAGACTCATGAGATACGACATCGGAATTCGCCCGACTATGGCGATACCGGCATGGATTGGATGGATCGCGGGGAAATTTACCCGACGAACATGCAATTGCTCGGTCATGGAGGCGGCGCGGGGTCCGGTTATCATACGTTTATCGGATTTGACAAAAAACAACGGCGCGGCGTGGTGGTGCTTTGCAATCAACTTGGTGGCATTTCATCTGAAACAGTCGGGTGGTTTCTGCTGGAAGGTGTGAACCTGACACAACAAATCACCGACAGCCTTTCATCCGGCAAAAACGGGGAACTGGTCGGCATTGGAGTCAAACTTGAACTCGACCCCGAATCCCGCGCACTTCAAATCACTGGAATTGTCCCAAATTCGCCCGCTGCTCAAGCCGGTTTGTCCGCCGGTCTGATGGTGCAAAAAATTGACGATGTTGCGACCACGGGAAAAAACCCGACTCTGTGCGCTGCTCTCATTCGCGGAAAGGCCGGAACGAAGGTGCGGCTTGAATTAATGAATCCGAAACGAAACGAGACGAACACTGTCGAATTGATGAGACAGAAATTTACGCCGCCCAAGAAGTGATGAATCCAAAACGCGCATTCACGTTGATCGAACTGCTGGTGGTCATTGCCATCATCGGCATCATCGTCGCCTTGTTATTGCCAGTTTTGAACAGCGCAAAAAAACGGGCGCAACGCACGGCCTGCATGAACAACCTGCGGCAAATCAATCTGGGCGTGCGCATGTATTCCGATGATTCAAGCGACAAAGCGCCGCACACGCCCTATACCGCGACGTCCCCGTCGTTTGTTGACTGGACGGGCTACCGGAAGTTGATCGGAAATTATGTTGGACTTAATGGCAATGTAACTTCATCACCCGAATTATTCGCGTGCCCGGCCGATGTGTTCTTTTACGATTTGCATCGCAACGGTCGCGGCTACGTCTCGCAAAGTCTCCATAATCAAGCTGATTCTGACCACACCAGCTACGGCTTCAACGGCGGAACGCGCACCGTTTTCGGCACCGATACGCCCGGCATTGGCGGAAAATCCATGAGTTCAATCAAGCATCCGGAAAGAACCGTGTTGGTCGCGGAATTTCCGGCCTATTGCCCTTGGTCGTGGCATCAACCCAGGGAACCGCGCGCGCAATCGCCATGGATATTCAACAACGCCAGGAACGTTGTCAGTTTTTTGGACGGGCACGTCAGTTACATTGAAATTTACTGGAATGGCGAGTTTCGTTATCCAACCGGAGCCTCGTCGCTGGCGCTCGAATACGATCCGCCTGCCAGATACGATTACCAATGGAGTGGAGATTGAACATGAAACGTGCATTCACACTGATTGAACTGCTGGTGGTCATTGCCATCCTCGCCATCCTCGCCGCCTTGTTGTTGCCAGTTTTGAGCAGCGCAAAAAAACGGGCGCAACGCACGGCCTGCATGAACAACCTGCGGCAAATCAATCTGGGCGTGCGCATGTATTCCGATGATTCAAGCGACAAAGCGCCGCACACTCCGGGCACATCCAATTCTCCGGCGCTTAATTTTACCGGTTACAAGAACTGGATGAAAAGTTATGTCGGCCTCAACGGTGCTTCGTCACCGCAGGATAAGATTTTTGCCTGTCCCGCCGATACGTTTTATTACGACGTGGCGGGCAATTTTGGCTATGTGCCTCATGCCACGCATGAACAGGCAATTTCCGATTATTCGAGTTATGCCTTCAATGGAGCAAATGCCGGAACAAATTCGGTCGCTTCCGGCATTGCCGGGCGGACGATGAGTTCAATAAAAGACCCGGCCAAAACAGTTCTTGTGGCGGAATTTTCCGCCTTCATTCCGTGGTCCTGGCATGATCCGAAATCGCCTGTCGCCGGTGCATTGCCCATGTTCACCGACGCTAGAAACATGGTCAGCTTCGTGGACGGCCATGTCAGCTACATCAAAATTTATTGGGGCGGCAACAATCCCCCCGGTGCAATGGCGCTGCATCAAAATCCGCCTGACGGATACGATTACAAGTGGAGCGGAGATTAAACTTTTGCGGCAAACTGCGCTCGAATCTGTGGCGAGCTGTTGGCAGCGGTCAACCACCAATGGCACGGATCAAAATTAACCGGCACTTTTTCACGGTAGCGTAAATTTAAATGCAAAGTTAGGCCACGAGACTAGCGTTCAAAGCCATGCCATCCGTAGATTATCGGGAATACATCACTTATGACCCGCAAGTGAGAAATGGTGAGCCTTGTATTCGCGGCTTGCCGATTACGGTCTTTGAGATTATCGGTCGGCTGGGAGCCGGCCGGACCTTTGGTCAGATTTTAACAGATTATCCGCAGTTGACCCGCGCCGATATCATGGCGTGCGTGGAGTTCAGTGAGCAGCAGTTTGGCGTATCTTTAGATTGAGGGTTTTGCGTGAATCTGGTGGCCTAGCACCGTGCGATTTGTTAGGCCACGACTCCATCATAGGGCGCGAGCAGGTCTGAGGTGCCGGGATGTCTAGTCTGGAACGGGTGGCGGGCAAAAGAGAGGAGATTTTTTTGGGGGCTCGATACCCAGGGCGTTGCCCTGGGCTACCATCTTTCGCCCCGATGGGGCTGCGAAGTGGCCTAACGAAAAAAAGCTTAAACGGGCCATTCGGGACTGATCCCTTTTCTGACCGGGCCGGAAATCCTCGACGAGCACATTACGAGGAAGCCGGTATGAGTTGTTTTATTGCGAACTTAACCGGTAGAAACGTTCGGGATAATTCGTCCACTGCGGATCGCTGAAATGGGCCGAGCCGCCGGTGAGGGTGATGGTGCTTACCGGAAGCCAGACGGGATTGGCCAGATTGGTGCAGGCTCCCACCACTACCGTCTGGCCGCTGGCCCAATTGATGTTGAAACCAAATCCATCCGTCTGCACCCCAAAATTGCCATCGCCGGTCTGCACCTGCGGCGACCACAACGCGGTTGGCCAGCCGTCAAACGTCGCGCGCCAGCCCGTGGTGCCCGGCAGATAATAGACGGTCCCAGGAGTGTCGCCGGAGAAAACCGTCAAATCATTGGTTGGTATCGGCGAGTTCCCTTGAAAATAAACTCCCGTCAGGCTGAGGCAGTTCTTGAACGCATCGGACCCGATGCTAGTGACGTTGGTGCCGATGGTGACACTTTTCAGGTTGGGGCATAACATGAACGATGCAATCCCGATGCTGGCGACCCTGTCCTGGATGGTAATGTTGGCCAGGCTGTAGCAGCCATAGAACGCTTCTTCCCCGATGCTGGTGACATTGATGCCGATGGTAACGCTGTTCAGGCTTTGGCAGCCGGAGAACGCTTCTTCCCCGATGCTGGTGACGTTGGCGCCGATGGTTACATTGGTCAGGCCGGTGCAAAAAATGAACGCCTCATTTCCAAGGCTGGTGACGCTGTCAGGGATGGTAACGGTGGTCAGGCCGGTGCAGCCTTCGAACGCTTCTTCCCCGATGCTGGCGACGTTGATGCCGATGGTTACGTTGTTCAGGCTTTGGCAGCCTAAGAACGCTTCTGTCCCAATACTGGTGACGCTGTTGGGGATGGTAATACGGTTCAGGCTAAAGCAGCCAGAGAACGCCCCTTCCCCGAGGCTGGTGACGTTGGCGGGGATGGTAATAGTGTACAGGCTGATGCACCCATAAAACACATAATATCCGATGCTGGTGACGGCGTCCGGAATGGTAATGTTGGTCAGGCTGTAGCATTCATAGAACGCTTCGTCCCCGATGCTGGTGACGCTCTCCGGGATGGTAATGTTGGTCAGGCTAAAGCATTGATAGAACGAATACTCACCGATGCTGGTGACACCGTCGGGGATGGTCACGCTGGTCAGGCTGCTCAATGCAGAGAATACATTGTTTTGGAAAGCGGTGACCGGGTAGCCATCAATTGTGCCGGGAATGAACACCACACCGCCGGGGCCTGTGTATCCCGTGATGGTGATGGTGATATCATCGTTGTTGACCGCATAAGTAAACTGGGCCTGCGCCACGACGGGCAGCAACCAAAGCAACAGCAGCGGCAGCAACTTCGTTGCGGCGAGTATTTTTAAGGCGCGGGCGTTCACGCTTCCTTCACATTGCAGCGATTCCGCCTGGGCGGAGTTCATTACATTGACCGGTCAAGCTCACGCAGAAGTCTTGGCTCCACCCAAGATTGGTGAGTTAGTTTGACGGGGGGACATTACAGATTCAAATGATGATGTCAATTGCAACTACTTGGCGTTTTCCTGCTGTGACTGATCGAGATGCCGCCAATTTGGATGTGGCCGGAGAACGCGAAAGGATGGTGTTGATACTTCGCCCAGCCCGGCCTTTCCCGGATTTCAAAAATCGATCAATTCCCCAGCAAATACGCAAAATCAGTTTGAGAGTTAATGAGTCAGTGAGTTGTAACACGCTTTTAATCAAGCGGTAAACGTGCCTGCTAAATTTTTAGCGGGTTTTAATCTCCGTCCACTCCGGTTTTTTGCAGAAATATGGCATAAATCTGCATTCTACATTCCCGGGAGAAATTCAGAT
>Ga0210392_10000306_pt1 | contig 33867 bp, 29 predicted proteins | sample IncBWC30OmetaG_FD_161057 | JGI IMG/M metagenome (GOLD analysis project Ga0210392, IMG submission 161057) | Forest soil microbial communities from Barre Woods Harvard Forest LTER site, Petersham, Massachusetts, United States - Inc-BW-C-30-O ... | reverse complement strand
CAATGGAAGCCGGTGCAAAACAGCGATGGAACCTGGACCTTTTACAATCTCCACAGCGGCCTGGTTCTCAATAACACCGGTGGCAGCACCGCGAACGGAACGCAATACAGCCAATGGTCCTGGGTCAACAGCAACAATGAAAAGTTTAACTTGATTCAAGAATAGCCAAACCGGCCGCCCCGAAACCTTTCGGGGCGGCCGTCCGGCTCATATGATGAAGCCGCAAGTCCATTTCACCGCCCTGGCCCTGCTCGGCGCGGCGCTGGCCGGTGCCATCATCGGTTTAACGGCCGGCCGGGCACCGCAACCGGTTCCGGTTTCACCGGATGCGCAACAATTTCAGCCCGCGCAACCGCCGACGGTGCCGCCCGATTTTATAGCCGCCGCGTCATCGGATCCGGTGACCGGACACCCGAAGCCATGCGCACCGCCGATTGTTCCCGGCCTGGCCGGGACGCCGGCCAATGACAGTTCGCCGGCGGCCCCGGATGTCCGGGTGGAAACCGACGGCCGTGAATTTTTCAAAATCGCTGAGACCAATCCGGCCGCGGCAGTTGAACTGGCCGCCAAACTTGACCCGTCACGGCGGTCTGATGATTTGATGGAAGATTTGGTTCAACAATGGGCGGGCGCCGACCTGCTGGCCGCGGCCGCGTGGGTGAAATTGAACACCTCCGGCGACGAACAGGCGCGCCTGTTGCAACGGGTCGGCTTCGTCCTGTCCCAAACCAATCCGGCTGACGCGGCGGAATTTGTCCTGGCCCAGATTCCCCCGGGACCGGTCCGGGATGAAGCGGTCATGACCGTGGTCAACCAATGGGGGAACAGGAATCTGGCGGCCGCGGCCGCGTGGGTGCAAACTTTTTCAGATGGGCCGCTCCAGGAACGTGCCGTCGTTGAATTGGAAGGGATTGAAAATTATCGTGCAGCGCTGGCCTCTTCGCAAAATTGAATTTCCCCATGGTGCTTGATCATCAAGCACCGCTTTGGCCTTGGCGCCTCAGACGACCTCCAGCGCATCGCTCTCACACGCCGCATACCGTTCCACCATCAGGTCGTAAATCTTCGTGTTTTTCTTGTCCGGCTTGAATTCGCTGCCGTTCACCGGCTTCGTGAAATCCGCCACCAGTTTGTCCCACTTGGGGCTTTTGCCGGTGTGGACCAGATAACCGTGCGCCGCCGCCAGGGCCGATCCCAGCGCCGCGCTCTTCGAAATCTCGATGCGCCGCACGCTGCAATTCATCACATCCGCCATCACCTGGAGCAGGCAATTATCATTCGCCGCGCCACCCGTGGCGTAGATCGTGTCCGGCAACACCTGCATCCACTGCGAGTGCAAGCGCATTGACAGCATCTGCGCCTCAAAGACCGCGCGGCAATTCGCCGCCGCGTCGTTGGTGTTCAGGTCAAAACGGTGGATGCCCGGCTTGTTCGTGCGCGGGACGATTTCCGCCTCGAACCAAGGCAGCAGCACGGCGTCATTGTTGCCGGCCGGCACGGAGTTCACGAGCTTGCCGAACGCGTTCCAATCCTTGACGTCGTAAAGCTCGCGGACCTTTTCGCGCGCGAGCGAGCCGTTCTTGAAACAGATCAGCGTCATGTAGTCGCCCGTGGGCGAACCGAACACGTGCCCTTCGCCATTCTCATCCGTCACGCATTTCTGCATGGTGCCGAAAAACGTGTCGCTGGTGCCCAGGCTGACCGCCACCTGGCCGGGTTTCACCAGGCCGAGGCCGATGACGCTCGCGGGATTATCCCCGGTCCAGACCGTGGCCAAAGCCTCCGCGTTGAAACCAAATTTGTGGACGAAATAAGCGCTGACCGGGCCGATGACTTTGCCCGCATCCGCCAGCGGCGGCAGTTTGCCGATGAGGCTGGGCGCGGTGGCCTTCACGGCGTCGTGGTTCCAGTTTTTTTTCCGGATGTCCATCAGGTTCGTCCCGGCACCGTCGCCGAAATCGATCGGCGCGATCTTGCCCGCCAGCAGCGAGGCCATGAACGAGCTGACCAGCGCGATGTGGATGGTCTTCTCGTAGGCCTTCGGATCGGTCTTGTAAAACTTGCGGACCTGCGGCCCGGTGAACCGCTCAAATGTGTCCGAACCCGTGCGCGAAGCGGTGAACTTGATGCCGCCGAGTTTTTTGCGGATCTCCGCGCATTCCTTCGTGGTCGAGGAATCCATCCAGATGGGCGAGGTCTTGCGCGCGAAAATGCCTTCAATATTGTCGACGAGGGATTTTTTCGGATCCAGGGCCGCCAAAACTTCCACCGCTTTTTCGTTCAGATAAACCGAGCCATGCTGCTGGCCGCAGCCGCTGATGGCCACGATTTTGCCCATCGCCACGCCGTCCTTTTTCATCTGCGCGAGCAGCAGGTCGAGCGCGGCGGCCCAGAGCAGGGGCGGGCTGTGCTTCACCAGCGGGTCGCGCCCGGGCAATACGCCGTTCTTGGTTTTGAACTGCGGCAGCGCGCTGTCGAAGTTCAGTGATTTTTCATAAACCACCTTGTGTGCGTCGAGGTCGATGACGACCGCGCTCAAGCTTTGGGTGCTGGAATCGAGTCCAAGAAAAAGTTTGGCCATTTGATATTTGAGGTTTGGTTTCCCTCTGATTTGAAGATAATAGGGCATTCCGTCCAAATGAAAAGCCTCGTTTACAGCTGTTTATCGGTGGTGCTCTGCCCGCTGGCGGCCCTCGCCGCGCCCATTGACCGCCACGCGCTCGTCTCCCGCCACGATGTGGTGGTCACGAATTTCGACGCCAACAACCCGCTTTCGGTCGGGAACGGCCAGTTTTGCTTCACCGTGGATGCGACCGGCCTGCAGACCTTTCCCGAGGCCTTCAATGAAACCATCCCGCTCGGCACGCTGTCGGATTGGGGCTGGCACACCATCCCCAACACCAACGGCTGGGACATCGATAAGTTTCAATTCAAGGAATACACCGACCTGAACGGCCGCAAAGTTCCCTACGCCGACGTGCCGCACAACCAGCAGACACCCGAGATCAAATGGCTCCGGTCCAACCCGCACCGCCTGCACCTCGGCCAGATCGGTTTCGTCCTCAAGCACGCTGACGGCTCGCCCGCCAAAGCGAATGAACTGACCGACATCAATCAACATCTCGATTTATGGAACGGCGAAATCATCAGCCATTTTAAATTCGATGGTGAACCGGTGGATGTGGAAACGGTTTGCGATTCCAAATCTGACACGATGGCCGTGCATGTGAAATCGTCGTTGCTCAAATCGCAACGGCTTTCGGTCCAAATTCATTTCCCCTACGGCACCGGCGCCACCACGACGGCGGATTGGACCAAGCCGGACGCGCATCAGACTTATTTGGTTAATCCGAAACCGGATTCCGTCCAATTCGACCGCGTATTGGACCGCGACGAATACCGCGTGGCCGCAAAGTGGTCGCACGGTGCATCGATGGGTGCCAATTCCAAGCACCAGTTCTCGATCGTACCGGAGAAAGGGATGGATGAGTTAACGCTGGTCTGCGCCTTCTCGCCCAAGGAAACAAAGTTGAAAACTCCGCCGGCATTTGTCGATGTGAAGCGCGTGACGCAAAAATATTGGAACTCCTTCTGGCAAACCGGCGGCGCCATCGACCTTTCCGGCAGCAAAGACCCGCGCTGGTTCGAGCTCGAACGCCGCATCGTCCTTTCGCAATACCTCACCGCCATCCAGTCCACCGGCAAGAACCCGCCGCAAGAAACCGGCCTCACCTACAACACGTGGGAGGGCAAATTTCATCTGGAGATGCACTGGTGGCACGAGGCGCACTTCGCCCTGTGGAACCGCCTGCCGCTGTTGGAAAACAGCCTCGATTATTACCAGAAGATACTGCCCCGCGCCGAAGGCACGGCGAAGCGGCAGGGCTACACCGGTGCGCGCTGGCCCAAGATGACCAGCCCCAGCGGCGCGGAATCACCGTCGCCTGTCGGCCCGTTTCTGGTGTGGCAGGAACCGCACCCGATCTTTTACGCGGAGTTGTGTTGGCGCGAACATAAGGACCAGGCCACGCTGAAAAAATATTCGGACATCGTTTTTCAAACCGCCGATTTCATGGCGAGCTACGCCACGTGGGACACCAACACGAGCCGCTACGTTCTCGGTCCGGTGCTGCAATGCGCGCAGGAAATTTTCCCCAAGGACAAGACCTTCAACCCGACCTTTGAGCTGACCTACTGGCGCTGGGGTCTGGAAACCGCCCAGCAATGGCGCACGCGCCTCGGCCTGCCCCGCGAGAAAAAGTGGGACGATGTCCTGAACGGCCTCGCCAAGCCGTTGGTCGTCGGGGATAAATATGCCTTCACCGAGTCCACGCCGGATTCCTACACCAATCCCAAATGGGACGCCGACCATCCGTCCGTCACCGCGGCGCTCGGTCTGCTGCCCGGCGCGGGTATCGACCCGGACACCATGCGCCACACCCTCGACTGGATCTGGCAAAACTGGAACTGGCCGGACACTTGGGGCTGGGACTATCCCATGCTCGCGATGACCTCCGCCAAGCTCGGCGAACCCGACCGCGCCATCGACGCCTTGCTGCTCGACACGCCCAAGAATCATTACGCCCTCAACGGCCACGTCTATCAACGCCCCGGCCTGACGCTCTATCTGCCCGCGAACGGCGGTTTGCTCTATGCCACGGCCCTGATGGCCGCCGGCTGGGATGGTGCGCCCAAGCGCAATGCCCCCGGTTTCCCGGATAACGGCCAGTGGAATGTGCGCTGGGAAAACCTGCGCCCCGCGCCGTAGTTCATTTATTCAGCCTGGCCGTTGTCGCCGATGGCTTCCACCGGGCAACCCTTCAACGCTTCCTCAGCTTGTTGACGTTCGGCTTCGGTTTCAGGTTGATGAAACGCGACGCTGAAACCGATGTCGTCATTGCGTTTGAAAACCGTTGGCGCAGTTTCGCGGCACATATCACAATCAATGCACGCGTTGGTGATGTAAAAGGCTCCGGGAATATTTTCCGGGAGGCGGGAAGTCGGGTCAGCCATAATTTTATTCGTTTATTTGTGTACTTTTGGGAAGTGCCGCCTCTGTCCAACCGGACAAAGCGCAATTCCTTTCGACACGCACAGGTTGACACAACTTCTATATTGCAAAAAATTCATTAGTATCATTACATTAATGCTAGATATGAATGAATATCTGGCCACCGCGCCATTCGACCTTTACGAGCTGCATTTGTTTCATCTGGTTGCCGAGACGGGAAGCTTCACCAAGGCGGGGCAGCGTGCTGGTCTGACGCAAAGTGCCATGACCCGACAAATCGGCGGCATGGAACAACGGTTGGGCATCCAGTTGTTTGAACGGACCACCCGGCAGGTGAGCCTGACGCTCGCCGGAAAATCGCTGCACGAGAAATCACGCCCGATTCTTGACGCGACGGACGCGGCGCTGCACCACCTCCAGCATGAGTTTCATCTTGTGCCGAAGACCTTGCGGGTGGGGATGGCGAGAAGCATCGGGCTGGCTTATCTGCCGGGATTCTTTTTTGCATTCCAACGAAAATTTCCGGAGGTTCAAATCCAAGTCGTGCACCGGACGAGCCGGGAAATTCTTGCTGCCGTGGAAGCGGGGGAGATCGACGCCGGGTTGCTCTGCCCGCCGCCACGGCTGGCGCGTGGATTACAGATTACCCATCGTTTCAAGGACGACTTTACGTTAATCGCCCCACCCCAGTTTCAACTGCCTCCAAATTCAACCCGCATAAGCTTCCAGGCGCTGAAAAAAATCCTTGATGGTCAGCGATGGTTGATGATTGATCGGGACGGCAACACTGGAAAACAGCTGCGACATTGGCTTGAGGCGCAAAGTTGGCGCATAGAGCCGGCAATGGAACTGGATAGTTTTGATGTGATTGTGAATCTGGTGTCCCTCGGGCTTGGGGTGAGTATTGTGCCCCATCGCGTTCTGCCAATTTACGAGCAACGCCGCGCGGTGAAGCGGATTCCGATGGCAAAACGGTTTTCCCGTGAACTGGTCGTAGTGGTGCGAAAGAACCGGCAGCCGCCGGATCATCTGACCGGTTTTGTGGAAAATGTTCTGTTTTGAACTCCGTTGAAGGCTTCAAATTTGGATTATTATGCTCCGGGAATAATTTGAGGGTTGGACAGCCTTTGTCCAAGGGGATGTGGCAGAATTGGGAAAACATTATGAAATTGATGGTTGCATGGTCGAAGCGTGGAAGTGATGAAGCGGGTGCGGAGGGGCAAGGACTCGGCGCTCCGGTCCTCTGGCCTGGCCGGGTTGCAGATCCGAGCCGGACTATCAGACACTCTGAGGGCGGGGGCGCCGTTGGGCTTTGTTGGACCAAAAAGTTTTTAAAAATGTCGAAACCCAACCTGCAAACACCTTTTCCAGGAAAAATATGCCTAGCCGCCAAAATTATCCGACCGAATCCGACTGAATCCGACCGTAGAAATTTTTTAAACCCTAGAAATGGACACCCAACTGCCAGCAAAAACCGCAAGTTTTGTGGCATCACCTGAACTGGTGATTGCTTGCACCACCCATTATTTAAGATAGTCTGCGGCGACCAAAACCCCGTATTTAATTTCATCGGACATGAGCATTGATAAATCATTTTCACTGGCCCAGGAACGTTACGCCGCCCTTGGCGTGGACGTGGGGCACGCGCTGAGAGCTTTGGCCACCATCCCCATCTCGCTGCACTGCTGGCAGGGCGATGACGTCGGCGGCTTCGAAAACTTCGGCGGCGCGCTGGGTAACGGCCTCGCCGTCACCGGCAATTACCCCGGCAAGGCCCGCACCCCCGATGAACTGCGCGCGGACCTCGACAAGGCCCTGTCGCTCATCCCCGGCAAACATCGCCTGAACCTACACGCCTTCTACGGCGAGTTCGGCGGCAAGAAGGTGGACCGTGATGAAATCGCCCCGAAACATTTTGCCAACTGGATCGCTTGGGCGAAGCAGAACGGCCTCGGCCTCGATTTCAACCCCACCTGCTTCTCGCATCCGAAATCCGCCGATGGCTTCACGCTCTCGCACGCGGACAAGGACATCCGCCAGTTCTGGATCGATCATTGCATCCGCAGCCGTGAGATCGGCGCGGCCATGGGCAAGGCGCTCGGCAAGACCTGCGTGACCAACGTGTGGATCCCCGATGGCATGAAAGACACGCCCGCCGACCGCCGCGCCCCGCGTGAACGCCTGGCCGAATCGCTGGACGCCGTCTTCAAGAAGGCCATTTCCCCGAAGCTGAACCTCGACGCCGTGGAGCCGAAACTGTTCGGCATCGGCAGCGAAAGCTTTGTGGTTGGCTCGCACGAATTTTACCTGGGCTATGCCGTCAGCCGGAAGAAACTGCTGACGCTCGACGCCGGCCATTATCACCCGACCGAAGGCATCGCGGACAAGATTTCCAGCGTGATGCAGTTCCTGCCGGAGATTCTGCTGCACGTCAGCCGCGGCGTCCGTTGGGACAGCGACCACGTCGTCATCCTGAACGACGACTTGCTGGCCATCGCCCGCGAGATCGCGGTCAACGACTACACCAACCGCGTACACATCGGCCTGGATTATTTCGACGCGAGCATCAACCGCGTCGCCGCGTGGACCATCGGCACCCGCAACATGATCCGCGCGCTGCTCATCGCCTTGCTTGAGACGCCGCTCATCCGCACCGCCGAGGCCGCCGGAGATTACACCACGCGCCTCGCGTTGCAGGAGGAGTCCAAGACGCTGCCCTTCGGCGCGGTCTGGGATCATTACTGCGAACAGCAGGGCGTGCCCATCGGTGAACACTGGCTGTCCGAAGTGAAGAGTTACGAGAAAAATGTTTTGAGCAACGAAACTAACCAACTAAACCAAATGCAACCAAATCCCTTACTTGGCGTCGTCTTCCACTGGCTCGGCGGCCTGGCCTCCGGCAGCTTTTACGTGCCCTACAAAGGCGTCCGCAAATGGTCGTGGGAAACCTTCTGGCTGGCCGGTGGCATGTTCAGCTGGCTCATCTGCCCGTGGATCGGCGCCTTCGCGCTGTCAAAGGACTTGCTGGCTGTGTTGCATGAAACTTCGAGCTACACCTTCTGGATGACCTATCTGATGGGCGCGTTGTGGGGTTTGGGCGGGTTGACGTTCGGGCTGACGATGCGTTATCTCGGCATGTCGCTGGGCATGGCCATCGCGCTCGGCTATTGCGCGGCATTCGGCACGCTGATTCCGCCGCTGGTGAAAGGCGAATTTGCTGACAAATTGTTTAATCATTCCGGCACCAGTGTGGGCGGGCCGATCGTGTTGCTGGGCGTATTTGTCTGTTTGCTGGGCATTCTCATCGGCGGCATCGCCGGAGTGCGGAAGGAAAAGGAGATGAGCGGTTCGAAATCGGCGATCCCGGAATTCAACCTGTGGAAAGGCCTGGGCATCGCCACGTTTTCCGGCGTGATGAGTGCGTGCTTTTCGTACGGCTTCCAGTTCGGCGAACCCATCACCAAAATTTCCGCCGCGCACGGCACCGGGCCGTACTGGGTTGGCCTGCCGGTCATCGTGGTTATTTTGCTCGGCGGTCTGACGACGAATTTCATCTGGTGCGTGCTGTTGAACATCAAGAACCGCACCGGCTATCAATATCTCGCCACGCACGTTCGCGAAGAACATGCGCATCATGGCGGGCATGGTGGCAGCGAACACGGCCCGGAAACCGCCGCCGCCGGCGATGCCCCGGCTGATCTCAAGATTCCCGTGCTCGGCAACTGGTTTTTCTGCGCGCTGGCCGGGACGTTCTGGTATTTCCAGTTCTTTTTCTACCAGATGGGTGAAAGCCAGATGGGCAACTACAAGTTCTCCAGTTGGACGCTGCACATGGCGAGCATCATCATCTTCAGCACGTTGTGGGGCATTTTCTTCAAGGAATGGCGCGGTGCGCAGCCGTTCACTAAAAAACTGGTCGTGCTGATGCTCGCGCTGCTTGTCGGCTCGACCTGCATCATCGGCTGGGGCAACAAGAAATCCGAGGATGCCGAAAACGCCGCCAAGGCCAAGGTGGAAGCCGCCGCCCCGGCGGTGCCATCCACGGCCACGGACGCGGCTCAGCAGGTGCCAAAGTAAGGCCGTGCAACGCGTCGCCTTCAAGATGAAGCTGAAGCCGGGCGTCGTGGCGGAATATAAAAAACGTCACGACGAGATCTGGCCGGAGCTGGTGGCGGAATTGAAGACGGCGGGCATTTCCGATTACTCCATCTTTCTGGATGAGGAAACGCTCACGCTTTTTGCCGTGCAAAAGCTGGGTCCCGGCAACACGGCGGCGAAGCTGCCGGATTCACCCATCGTCCAAAAATGGTGGCGCTACATGGCGCCGTTGATGGAGACGCATCCGGACCATTCGCCGGTCGCACCGCCGCTCACGGAAGTTTTTCACCTCGACTAGGGTGTTTCTTCGAACGCTCTAATTTTCCGCGCTGGCAAGTGCGCCGGATTTTTCCCAACATGCCGCCGTGACGCGGCTTTCTCCCAACCGGCAACGATGGCTTTTCAGCCTGCTGCTCGTGCTGGTCACGCTGGCGGTCTACTGGCCGGTGCGCCATCACGACTTCATCAATTACGACGACGACGATTACGTCTATGCCAATGACACGGTGAAAGCCGGTCTGACGTGGCAGGGTTTCCAGTGGGCCTTCATGGGCACGCACGCGGTCAACTGGCATCCGCTGACCTGGCTTTCGCACATGTTGGACTGCCAGTTGTTCGGCGTGAACCCCGGCGCCCATCACCTGGTGAACGCGCTGTTCCATTGCGCCAATGCGGTGCTGCTGCTCTGGTTGCTCGATTTGATGACGGGAAAATTCTGGCGTAGCGCTTTTGTCGCGGGGCTGTTTGCGCTGCATCCGCTGCGGGTCGAATCGGTCGCCTGGGTCGCGGAGCGCAAGGACGTGTTGTGCAGCTTTTTCTTCCTGCTGACGCTTCTGATGTATGTCCGTCATGTCCACGCGCAAGCGCGGCAGGCTGGATCAAAGCCCGGGGTCGAACTGCGGTTGTCGCTCCTGTTTTATGTGCTGGCGTTGCTCTCCAAACCGATGGTGGTGACGCTGCCGGTCATTTTGCTCCTGCTCGACTTTTGGCCGCTCCGGCGGTTCGCTGGTGACAATCCGCAACCTTCGACTTTTAAGTTTCAACTGCGGGAAAAATGGCCGTTCTTTTTTCTCTCCGCCGTCTTCAGCGGCATCACCTTGCTGGCGCAGCATGGCGTATTGCCGGCACAGCCAGGCAGCCCGCTCTCATTGCTGAAGAATATGATGTTGAAGTATCTGGGCTACATCGAAATGATTTTGTGGCCGCACAACCAGTCCTTCCTCTACCTCCGTCCGGAGCACGTCTCCGGCTTTCAGTTGCTGTTGGCGGTGCTGGTCGTCACGGGCGTATCAGCTTGGACGTTGGCAAGCCTGCGCTGCCGGCCGTGGCTGGCCGTGGGATGGTTTTGGTTTATCGTGATGCTCCTGCCGGTGACGGCCGTGCAATTGCCCGGCCTGTTCATCGCCGATCGATACACCTATCTGCCGGGCGTCGGCTTTTCCGTGCTGGCGGTTTGGGGCGTTGCCGGATTGTTGGACCGGTTGCCGATCCAACGTGCCGTGAAAACACTCGCATGCTTGTCCGCGGCGGCGGTGTTGCTGCTGTGCGCGTACTTGTCCCGCGAACAACTCGGTTACTGGCAAAACACGCAGACGCTTTTGGAACACGCCTTGAAAATCGACCCCAACAACGGCGTTGCCCAGATCAACCTGCGCGTCTATCTGTTTGACCAGGAACATCCGGGCGTCCGGCAGAAGCAGACGGTAAATCCCAATGGCACCACCAATCAGCCGGTGCAGCCGTAAGGGCAGGGGAAGGCTCGCTCAGATCTGGAAATCCACCGCGGTGCTTTTGTCCGCCTTGCTGAGGACGCGCATATCCAGGCCGTCGTAGATTAGGGTTGCCTCGACACGCTTCGTCACCGGCGATGAAGCGGCAGTCTTAGAACTTCCACTATTTTTCGGGCTATCAAGTGCCGTCGCCCTTCAGTGACACTGCCTTTCCGGTCGTCGAACCGCGCTTTGGGGAGCAGGTGAATCCGGTCGCACCGGACCATCGTTTTCCAATCCAGCCCGTCGGCTTCATCCAAAACTTCCTCGGTGGTCTTCGGCTCCCGGTTCACTTTGGCCGATGTGCAGAGCAAGGCGTTGACTTCTTCAATGTCGGGATTTTGGCAGGTTTCGTCGTTGGAAATGATGACCGCCGGATGCCGGCGTTCCTTGCTGAACGGAAACATGATTATGTCCCACTGGTTCATGGGGGCGGTTATTCCAGGTCTTTGGGTGCGCGGATGACAGAGGCTTTGGCCAGCCGGTTGCTTTCCTGGATTTCCGCCTGGCTGTAGGTGCGGGAGAAATAGCCCGCCGGACGCATGGGGATGGGCTCAATTTCAGGAACCGGTTGCAAAACGAACCGCTGCCGGCCCGTGACGATATAGACCGTCTCTCCCCGGCCGGCCTTTTCCACCAGCCGGCCCAGATACGTCTTGGCGCTGCTCAAAGTGAACATTTGAGAGCGCAGATCAACCCTTGATTTCCGGGGGCGGGCGCGAACGGCGGATTTCATAGGCTAAATATAGCCTGCTTATAGGCTGATGTCGACGGATTTTATTGGCGCCTGCCTTGGGCGGGTTGCTAGATCTGGAAATCCACCGCGGTGCTTTTGTCCGCCTTGCTGAGGACGCGCATATCCAGGCCGTCGTAGATCACCAGTGAATTCGGCTGCACGCTGTCCATGATGAACACGTTGCCGCCGATGGTGCTGTTCGCGCCGATGATGGTTTCGCCGCCCAGGATGGTCGCGCCCGGATAGATGGTCACGCGGTCCTCGATGGTCGGGTGCCGCTTCTTGCCTTTCAACGTCTGGCCGCCCGCCGTGGACTTCGCGCCGAGGGTCACGCCGTGATACATCTTCACATGATTGCCGATGATCGCCGTTTCGCCGACGACCGTGCCGGTGCCATGATCGATGAAAAAGTGCGAGCCGATCTTCGCGCCCGGATTCAGGTCCATGCCCGTGCGCCCGTGCGCCCATTCGGTCATGATGCGCGGAATCAGGGCGATGTCCTTCACGTACATTTCGTGCGCCAGCCGTTGCACTGCGATGGCCTCGATGAACGGATAGGAGACGATGATCTCCTCCTTGCTCGCCGCCGCCGGGTCGCCGTCGAACGCCGCCTGCACATCCGTCTGCAAAATTTCCCGGACCTGCGGCAGGCTTTGCAAAAATTCCACCGTCAGCTTGTGCGCCTCGGCCGCCACGTCTTTTTTGGCGAGACCATTGGGCGGATGATAGGCGAGCGCCTTGCGGATTTCGTCCTCCAACGTGCCGAGAACGGAATCCAGCAACGCCGCTGTCTCCACCTTGATCTCCGAGGAATGGAACAGCTTCTCTTCAAAAAATCCCGGAAACAGCAGCCGCAGCAGGTCGCATGTCAGGCCAGTGACCACGCGCTTGGAAGGGAGGTTCTTGCCGTCCAGATGATTGATCCCGCCCGATTTCGCGTACGACGCGACGAGCTGGTCCGTGAGTTGGGTGACGGTCTGTTTCACAGCCGGAGTATTCCGCAGCAAAAACTGAAACGCAAGCGCAGGCAAAGCCCGTCACCTCAGACAAATGGCACGCCCTCGCGCCGGAGACCGGTTCTCCGCCTGCCGGCGGCCTTTTTGAAGGCCCGGAGCTGTTTGAAAGGCCGTAGCAGCTCCCGCTTTACCTTGGCCAGCAAGGGCTTTGGTGCTGGGGTGGTCTTCGGCGGGCTTGGTTGTGGCGGCGGCGGCGCTTGGCGGCAGATGGAGCTTTCCATTTCCGGAAAAATCGTCCCATCACCCCGGTGGCTGCCTTGGATGCATAAGGCCGGGATCAATTGGTAAACCGGCTGCAACCTCTGCCGTCCCGCCCTTCCAAACACGATGCGATCCATGGCGCGGGCCGGGTTGGCCGTCATTTCCAGCAAGATTTCCGCCCCCCGGCGGCTGACGATGTAGCCGGCGGTGCCCAAGTGCAACGAATGCAAGCGCGTGGCCTGCCGGTTCAGGCATTGAATGCGCCGGCCGATGACCAAAACCGGTTGGCGTGTCGTCTCAATTTTTACCAAGTCACAATCCGGCGGGATCCAGTTGTCGTCGTTGATGAACTTGGGGAAGTCGGGGCTGAGGAAAACATCGTCCTCCAGCACGCAGCAGTAACGGTCCGTGCCGGCAAGGAACTCCTCGTACACCGCCCGGTGACTTAATATGCAGCCCCGATGATACCGCGACAGTTCTTCCGGGCAGGGCCGCCCGTTTTGTTCCGGCCCGTCAAGGGTGCTGCCATCCACCGCGACGATCCGTTTGAACCGAAGTCCTTGCAGCAACTCCGCCAGGCGCTGCCAGCGCCTGGGCTTCGCGTCTAGATTGATGACAAAAATCTGCATCCGGGGCCACCGTTACACGCGGTCTGCGCCGCCGGGCGCGACCATCCGGTTCGAAAGCCGCGTGCCGGTGTCCAAGCCTCAATTATCATGTAGCCTGCGTTCCAGTGCAAGCGGTGGCAACGCTCCCGGCATCCAGGTTGGCCCGGCGAACCGTTCGTTGTCCGTTGTTGGAACTCCCTGAAATCTGAAGCTTTCTACTCCGTCTTGGCAAAGACATAGCCAAGGAAACGCGGCTGTTTGGGCAGCCGCATCAGGGCTTCGCGATATTCGTAACCTTCCCGGCTGGGCCAAAACCATAGGCTGCCATCCGCCGCCATGGAGATCACGCCACCCCAGATTCCCACCAGTGCCACCCAGTCATCATGGATGCCGAGCCGGATTGGCGGCACGCGAACGGCATTGGCCACAACCGCGTTGTGAAAATCCCATTTCCAAAGCGTCCCGTCAGACTTGAGGGCCACCATCCATTCCCAAGTCACTGCCACTGACATCCAATTGGTGTCACTGCCGCTCTGGATCATCTCAAACTCACCACGATTCCGATAATGCAAATCACCATAAGCCCACAAGGTGCCATCATCGCGGACGCAGGCTCCCCATTGGTTGAAACCGGCGTGTTTTTGCACCGGGATTTGATCGTAATTTGTCATCTGTGACTGGCCGCCGGGCCAAACTCTCCAGACGCTGCCGGCGGTCTTTTTTATAAGGTTTTCGTTGTCTGGGAAAAATTCCTTCCAATCTGATGCCGTGCCGATCTGCTGTGGCTGGAAGGCTCTCAACCCTGGCCAGTTTTGCGGCCATTGCTTCCAGTCAAACCGGTTGGTTCCGCGTCCCCATTGCCACAGCGTACCATTCTGTTTCAAAAGAAAAACCTGACCCCATAGACCAGAGCCGGCCGCCTGCCAGTCGGCGTCATCACCGAACCGCGTCAGCGTGTCGGCAGTCCACCGGTTTCGCTCTGATTTATCGGAAACCCAAAGGGTGCCATCCGACTTGACGCCGAAGGATTCCGCGTAACCGAAGACATGGATGTCGCGCTTGTTGTCATGCGCTTTGTCTTCCACCCATGTATCAATGTGTTGCGCTGCGGCGCAAACCCAGTTCGAGCCGCTGAGGAAGCGTTGCGGTCCCCCGCTTATGGGCATCGCCGGGAATAGCTGTCGCCATATTTCGGTCCAACGCCCCTCCTGATCTTCGAATCGACGGCCGTACGTCAGATAGTCAAACCACACGCGGCCATCAGGTAGTTTCACCAGCATGTTTTCATCGTAACGCTGGATGCTGAGTGACGGCGGATTCGCCAAAGTCAGTTTCGCCGCGCCATGTGCCGGCTCCGCTGGCTCAAAGGCTTCCCAGGCGCGGTTGTAAATCATCGCGCTGCTAACCGCCACAAACACAAGCATCCCGACGAAGACGAGGAGGCTGCGGCGGAACGCCTGCCAGCCATCGCGGAAATTTTTGTAGTTCCAATACGCCAGCCAGAGCATCGTGATCACCAGCGTCGGTATGGTAATGACCAGCGACAGCATGGAATGCAGAGGTATGGAATCAAAGAAAATCATCCGGCCACTCGTAAAAGCCGGAAAAACCAGGGAGGAAAACATGAAGGTGGCTATGGCAAAACCCACGGCTTGCAAGAAATTTTTAGCCAGACTGGAGGCAAAGAATCCCGCCAGGGACAGCCATGCAGAAAGCCCGATGATGGCTGCGACCATGGGGGTCGCACCCATATTTTCGTGACGAAACATGCCGGTGCTCGCCCCGATGGCTTCCAGCAAGCAAGGCATGACCCCGCCGAGAAAAATGCCCAGAAACATGGCCATAAAGCATTTGATGCCAAATTGCATCCGGCGCGAGGCGGGCAGGGTCAACTGGCCTTCCATCACGCCCAACCGCCGCTCCTCGGCAATGGCCATCGCCCCGACCAGCACCGGCATCACCAGCCACAGCATCCAGGCAATGGTGGTGAGGATCTCGCCCGCCGAATCCCTTGGGAACTTATGAAAGGTCCGCAAGATGACGACGCCGATATGCAATACCAGCAGCCCGGCCGCGCCCAGCAGGCTGACCTGTTGCAGTTGGATTTCCTTTTTGATGAGCGCGGCCAGCGGGCGGCGCCGGCGGATTTCTTCGCCAGTCGCAGCGCGTGCGCCAAAAATCTTCAACTCGGGCAGGGCGATGATCCCGCCGGTCCAGCCCACGTCCTGCGCGCGAAAGAACAGCCAGCGCGCAAACAGAAATCCGCCGATGGAATAAAGCCCCATGGTGATGCACAGTGCGAAAATAACACCGCTGCCCGGCTGGTTTACCGACGTGAACCCGGCGGTAAAACCTGCCAGCGTAGCGGGCACCAACAAGGTCAGCCAGAATGCGCCTGCGACCTGCCGGAGCAGCAACGCCGCCCACAGCCCGCCGGAAAAAGTCGCCACGACCACCAGGCACCCGGCGACCAGAACCGCTTCCGAGGCGTCCGGGTCGGCCGGGCCGTTGCCGTAATCTTTGAAGGAAAGGGCGATTGCCAGACGCCAGACGCCCGCCACCGCCAAAAAAGCCACCGCCAGGACCGAGACTTTTATTTTCCAGATCCGCAATCGCTCCGTCGGCTGGGCGAGCAGTTGTGAAAATGTATTGAGACTGCTTTCACGGCCGAGGGAAGATAGTCCCAGCATCGCCAACCCGAAAAACAGTAAAACGACCGGAATTCCGTCATCCATGCGGGTGCAGATGGAGGGAAGTGCCAGCAACATCGCCACGGCCCAGCTCGGTAGCAGCAGGCGGATCTCTTTTCTGACAAGCGCGTTCATGCGTGGGCTTTTTTCAGGATGTCCGAGGCCACAAAGATTTCTTCCAGCGACAATGCCTCGACCTTCAATTCCTCCGGTTGTTGCGTCTTCAATTCGGCCAGCAACTGTTCGCTGTTCCCATTGGCCAGGACCTCCAGTTCGCGTCCGTTTCGTTTCACCCGCAACGCGCCCGTAAGATTAGTTTTCGGCTCCTGCGCAAAGCGGGCGCGGATTTTTTTGAAACGGTCACGCGCGGCGTCGGCATCCATGGTCAGCAGTTCACGGCCCTGGTCGATGATGGTGAACTCGTCGATCAAGCCCTCAAATTCGGCGATCAGGTGGGTGGAGACGAAAACCGTCCGCCGCGTGGGATCGCCGGATTGGTATGCACCGATGACGGTCTCGATGAACTCGCGCCGCACAATCGGATCGAGGCCGCTGGTCGGCTCGTCGAGCACGAGCAATTCCGGCTCCGGACAGATCGCGCCGATGAGCGCCAGTTGCGTGCGTTGGCCCTTGGAAAGACTGGTGGTCTTCTTGGTGGCATCGAGCTGGAAACGGGTGAGCAGGTCCTTTTCGATGTCCTGGTTCCAGTTCTGGCGGAAGGAGGCGAGGTATTCCAGCGTGTCGCGCACGCTCATCCACGGGTAGAACGCCACCATGTCCGGCACATAGGCGATGCGCGATTTGATGGCGACCTCGTTCGTGCGCGGGTCGAGGCCAAACACGCGCACAGTGCCGGTATCCGGGCGGAGCAGGTTCAGCAGGCATTTGATGGTCGTGGTCTTGCCCGCGCCGTTGCGGCCGAAGAAGCCGTAGCATTTGCCCGGACGCACATTGAGCGACAGGCCGTCCACGGCATCATGCTTGCCGTATCGGCGCACGAGGTTTTTGATTTCGATGACGGGAGCGTCGGTATTCATGCGGTGTTCTTTGGGTTAATCGTGGGCGGCATTATTCTTCCGCTCAAAGGTTTCCAGGCGCTTCTTAACCAGCGCCAGCAGTTCGTCATCGGTGATCTGCAGGTGATGGGCGGCGACCACGGCGCGGTCAACCTCCTGGACCAGCAGGTCGTTGCGCGCGGTCTTGGTGAGCGGGGTGCCGACCGCCTTGAGAAAACAGCCCTTGCCGGGCAGGGTCTCGATGACCCCCTGGCTTTCCAGTTCTGCGTAGGCCTTGGCGATGGTGTTGCGGTTCACGCGCAGTTCCTCGGCGAGCGGACGGATGGAGGGAAGCGGTTCGCCCGTGCGCAGCCCGCCCGAGGCGGCGGCATGACGGATCTGTTCCACCAGTTGCAGATAAACTGGCGTGCCGGACTTGAAATCGATCTGGAATATCATAAACGCCGACTGTCCTATGACACTATGACAGTTGGGCCGCCACGTCAAGGGAAATTATTATTTGACGGGAAGGATTCAGCGGACGGCCTGCAAAACCGCGGCGGCAACCTGCGCGCTGCTGATGCCGTTGAGGCAGCGGAAATCGATGGGGCATTCCCGGAGAAAGCAGGGGGAGCAGGGGGCATCCGATTTGATGATCTGATGGCGGGTTCCTTCTGCGGCTACAGGTCCGGTCAGTTCCGGCGAGGTGCTGCCAAACGGAACCACGACCGGCGTGCCCAGCGCGGCGGCGACGTGCATCGGGCCGGTGTCATTCGTTAGCAGGACGCGGCAGAGCTTGAGCAGCGCCATCAGTTCGCGCAGCGAGGTTTTGTCCGCGAGGTTATGATGATTGAGATCTTTGCCGATCTGGTCGGCGGCGGCCGCATCGTTCTTGCCGCCAAAGATCAGCCAGAGGCAGTTTGTGTGCGATTGGATCTCTTTGGCTGCGGCGCTGAATTTCTCCGCCGGCCAGCGTTTTGCCGGGCCGTATTCCGCGCCGGGGTTCAAACCGAAAATGGGGCGCATCACCGTTTCCAGTCCGAATTTCTTTTTCACCGTCTCCACCTCTTCCGGTGTCACCACCAGTTTGGGCGATAGCGGTTCCGGATTGGCCCCCAACGCAGCCACAAGATGGAGATACTCGTGAATCTGGTGTGCGGCAGCGGGGTAGGGCGTACGCGTGGACGGCGGACTTGCGATCAAGGATTTGATTTCCGCTTCCGTCCGCTTGTGCATCGGGACGGCCCCGGCGCGGGCGGCAACAGTTTGAGTCAGGAAAAGATTTCGCCACGGCCGCGCGTAGCCGGTCCGCCGCGGTATCTTCGCAAAGAATGCCTCCATGGCCGAGCGCGGCGAATTGGGCAGCACCAGCGCCAGGTCGAATTTCATGGTCCGCAACACGCGGCCGGTGACCCATGCCCGCGCGTTGCCTTCAAAGGTGATGATTTCATTGATGGCCGGATGATGCCCCCACAACTCCCTGAGCTTGTCCGGGCAAAAAAGCGTGATGTGCGCGTCGGGAAAGTGTTCGCGCAACCGCAGCAATGCCGGCGTGGTCATCACGGCGTCCCCCAGCCAGTTCACGCCGCGCACCAGGATGCGGCGGGGTTGGTCGATGGCGGCTGGAGCGGGGTTGTTCATACCGGATTGGTGGACTTGGCGATTTTGCCGTTGACCACCCGTTTGACCCGCCGGCCCGGAGGTTTCCAGCGGCGATGCACCCAGAACCAGTTGGCCGGGTCACGCCGGATCGCCTTCTCAAATTCGCGGTTCACATCCAGCATGATGTCCGCCACGGAACGCGGCTGGCCCTGGAAATGGGTGGGGATTTCATCGCCGGTTTCAATCCGCCAGCGCGCCAGGCCCACCCGGTAACAGATGGCGGTGTGCAAAGGACAATGATACCGGAGCGCAAAAACCGCCGGGGCGATGGAGGTGGAGCATTCACGGCCAAAGAACGGCAGCCGCAGGCCGGTCACCCCATGCTGGTCGGCCAGCAGTCCCAGCAACAGGCCGGTGCTGCTCATCGCCTCCTTGAGCGCGGCGATGTCGGCGCGCCGCTCAAAGAACCGGCAGTCGGCGCTGCCGCGCAACGAAAGCATGACCCGGTTCAGCCCGGGCTGGTTCAAGCTGCGGTAGGTGGCGCCGAAAGTGAATCCCGGCGTAAATTGCCCGACGCGCGCATACAGTTCAAAATTTCCAAAGTGGCCGATCGCCACGATCCGGTTTTGCGGCCCGGCCCCCGGCTGAAACTTGCCGATTTTTTCCGCGCCTACGCATTCAAAATACGGCTTCAATTCCTCCAGGCCCATGGCGGCCGTCCGGATGGCGCAGCCGTAGTTTTCGCCGAGGCGGCGGAAGTTTTCGATGGCGATCTGCCGGATTTCTTCGCTGCTTTTTTCCGGAAAACAAAGCGCGAGGTTTTTGATCGCGAGCCGGCGATAGCGCTTCGCGACCAGGTAGGCAAGGAATCCGCCGCCGCGCCCGATGTGTGCGACCAGCCGCAGTGGCAGCACCTGGATCACCGCCACCAGCGACCGCGCCGCCCAGTAGATCAGCGTATTCATCACCGGAAGCAGATTTTGCGCACACAATCCTCGAAACCGTCCGCGCCGTCCACGATCTTGATCTCGACGCGCATGAAATAAAACGGCAGGTCGCGCCGGTCGATCTTCGGGAAGCGCACGGCGTCCTTTTGCGTGGTGATGATGATGTCCGCCTGCCGCTTTTTCGCGCGGTTGATGGCGTTGAGGATTTCCTGTTGCGAAAAACGGTGATGGTCGGCGAAGCGCTTCGAATAGACCAGTTCGCCGTCAAGCTTCACCAGGCTCTGCTCAAAACCTTCCGGCTGCGCGATGCCGCTCAAAGAGGCGACCTTTTTGCCCTGCAAAAAGTCCAATCCCTTGCGCTCGCCGGTGAACACGTCCTCAAAATACAGCGGGCTGTGCACGCACTCGATGATCGCGGCGGTCGGGTTCAGTTTCGTGATGCGCTGGCGGAGCCCGGCGGTATTGCCGTCGCTCTTGGTGATGAAAATCGTGTTGGCGCGCGCCAGGTGCGAGGGCGGCTCGCGCAGCGTGCCGCGGGGAAACAGATGCTCGTTGCCGAACGGCTGCTGGCGGTCAATCAACACCACGTCATGCCGGCGGCCGCGCAGGCGCCAGTACTGGAAACCATCGTCGAGCAGCAGCGTGTCGCAGCCGTATTTTTCGATCGCATAACGGCCGCTTTTGACGCGATCCTTGTCCACCAGCACCACGACATCCTTGAGGTTGGACGCGAGCATGTACGGCTCGTCGCCGGCCATCTCGGAATCGAGCAGCAATGATTTGCCGTCGGACACGATGCGCGGCGGGGTCTGGTCTTCGCGCAGCAAAATCTTGTTGATGATGCGCCGGTGCAATGGCGCGGGCTTGGAACGGTAGCCGCGCGAGAGGATGGCCACCTTGCGCCCGGCGTTTTGGAGTTCGCGCGCAAACTTTTCCACCACCGGCGTCTTGCCCGTGCCGCCGACGGTCAGGTTGCCGACCGTGATGACCTGCACCCCCAGCGTCTTGTCGCGCAGGATGCGGACATTGATCAGCCAGCGGTGGATGATGACAACGACATGGTAGACCTTGGAACCGCCGAAGAGGGCTGCGCGGGTCAGGTTCGCCTTGTAATCGCGCCGTTCCTCAAAAATGACTTCGAGGAAAAACGTTTCCAAGGCTTCCGCCCAGACGACAAATTTTTCGCGCATCTTCGCTTAATGTGCCAAGCGCGGGCGCGCCGGGCAAGATTTGCCGCCGGCTCAGGCGTAGCCGAGCTTGGCCATCTCCTGCTGCAACGCGAGCTGGAAATCCTGCACGTCGCCCGCAGTCGGCTTGTAGCCCTGCTGTTTCGGTACCACGCCGAGGCGGCCGGTCTGGTCCAGGTACCAGTCGGCAGACTGGCCGTCGCTGAAATTCACCTTGCCGCTAATGAGCGCGCCCGGACGCGTGATCTGATCCACGCTCACGACGACGTTGCTCGCGGGCGGCAACACCTCGTCGGCGCCGGGCATGGCTCCCTCTGGCACGGGCGTGGTTGTCAATCCGGCTGCCGCCGGTTTTGCGGCGGCGGGTGGCGGGGTGACAACCTTCGGCGGCTCCGGATCCTTCGGCGTCAGCTTCAGGTCATCCACCAGGAAGCGCGCTTCCATGTAGGTGAGCTTGATGCCGAGTTCCGAGGCGAGCCGGCTTTGGACTTCTGAAAGCTTGGCGCCTTCGGCGATCCATTTCGCCACCGTCTGCCGCTGGTTGTCGTCCAGTTTCATATGCAAGTCAGGTCAAAGCTTCTTCAAGATGCCATCATAACCGTTGGCTTCCAGCTCCAGCGCCAGGTCCTTGCCGCCGGATTTCACGATGCGGCCGTCGGCCATCACGTGCACAAAGTCGGGGATGATGTGGTTCAACAGGCGTTGATAATGCGTGATGACCAGTTGCGCGGAATCCGGACGGCGCAATTTGTTCACGCCGGCGGAAACGATCTTCAACGCATCGATGTCCAGGCCGGAATCCGTCTCGTCCAAGATCGCGAGCCGCGGTTCGAGCACGGCCATCTGGAAGATCTCGGCGCGCTTCTTTTCGCCGCCGGAGAAACCTTCGTTCACGGAACGCTTCAGCAGGTCTTCGCTCAGTTCGAGCACCTTGATCTTCTCCTTCACCAGCGAGAGGAACTCGATCGCGTCCAGCTCGGGCTGGCCCTTGTGCTTGCGGACCTCGTTCAGTGCGGCCTTCAAGAAGTAGGTGCTGTTCACACCGGGGATCTCCACCGGATATTGGAACGCCAGGAACACGCCTTCGCGCGCGCGTTCTTCCGGATCCAGGTCCAGCAGGTCCTGGCCGAGGTACTTCACGGTGCCGGAGGTCACCTCGTAATCTTCGCGCCCGGCGAGGATGGCGGCCAGCGTGCTTTTGCCGGAGCCGTTCAGGCCCATCAACGCGTGGACTTCGCCCTCGTTGATCGTCAGGCTGAAGCCCTTCAGGATTTGTTTGTTCTCCACGCCCGCGTGGAGGTCTTTGATTTCAAGAATTGGTTGCTTGCTCATTTTCTAAATTTTCATGTTCGTCCTCGTCCTCCTCCTCGTTCTCGTAATCGAAGAAAAATCGAGGACGAGAACGAGAACGACGACGATTTTATCCGACGCTGCCCTCGAGGCTCACGCCCAGCAGCTTCTGCGCTTCCACGGCGAATTCCATCGGCAGTTCCTTGAACACTTCCTTGCAGAAGCCGTTCACGATCATGTTCACCGCGTCCTGCGTCGAGATGCCGCGCTGCTTGCAGTAAAAAATCTGGTCCTCGCCGATCTTCGAGGTCGAGGCCTCATGCTCCACGCTCGAGGACGTGTTTTTCACCTCGATATACGGGAACGTGTGCGCCCCGCACTTCGCGCCGATCAGCATCGAGTCGCATTGCGAGAAATTGCGCGAATTCATCGCGCTCTTGCGGATCTCCACCAGGCCGCGGTAGCTGTTTTGCCCGCGCCCGGCCGAGATGCCCTTTGATACGATCGTGCTGCTCGTATTTTTGCCGATGTGGATCATCTTTGTGCCCGTGTCCGCCTGCTGCATGTTGTTCACCACGGCCACGGAATAAAATTCGCCCTTGGAATTGTCGCCGAGCAAAATGCAGCTCGGATACTTCCACGTGATCGCCGAGCCCGTTTCCACCTGCGTCCAGCAGATCTTGGAGTTCTTGCCCTTGCACAGGCCGCGTTTCGTTACGAAATTGTAGATGCCGCCGACCCCGTTCTCGTCGCCGGGATACCAGTTCTGCACGGTCGAGTATTTGATCTGGCCGTCATCCAGCGCCACGAGTTCCACCACGGCGGCGTGCAACTGGTTCTCATCGCGCATCGGCGCCGTGCAACCTTCGAGGTAGCTCACCTGCGCGCCTTCATCGGCGATGATGAGCGTACGTTCGAACTGTCCGGACTTCGCCGCGTTGATGCGGAAGTACGTCGAAAGCTCCATCGGGCAGCGCACGCCTTTCGGGATGTAGCAGAACGAGCCGTCTGTGAACACGGCCGAGTTCAGTGCCGCGTAATAGTTGTCCGTGTACGGCACCACCGAGCCGAGATATTTTTTGACCAGGTCGGGATGCTGATGCACCGCCTCGCTGAACGAGCAGAAAATGATGCCCTTCTTCGCGAGGTCTTCGCGATACGTCGTGCCCACGCTGACGGAATCAAAGATGGCGTCCACCGCCACGCCCGCGAGCCGGCCGCGTTCGCGCAACGGGATGCCCAGCTTCTCGTACGTCTCCAACAGCTTCGGATCCACCTCGTCGAGGCTCTTGGGCGCGTTACCATTCGGCTTCGGCTGCGAAAAATAGCTGATGGCCTGGAAATCGATCTTCGGATATTTCACGAACTGCCACGTCGGTTCCGGCATCTTCTGCCAGTACTGGTAGGCCTTGATGCGCCAATCTGTGAGCCAGACCGGCTCGTTCTTCTTGGCCGAGATGTGGCGGATGGTGTCCTCGCTCAGTCCGGGCGGCGTGGATTCGGATTCCACGTCCGTCACAAAGCCGTATTTGTACTCCTGTTTGACCAGGCTTTCGATCGTTTCAGTCGCTGTGCTCATGAAATTATAAAATTATTTCTTCTTTTTGGCCGCGCAGACTGCGCAGACGCCGTGGGCGGCGATGTCGTAATGATCCACTTGAAATCCTTTGGGCCGCGGCATGGATGCCGTGTCCGCCGGCATCATCACGTCAAAAACCTCGCCGCACTCGTCGCAATGATAGTGTGCATGCTCGGACATGTTCGGGCAGAAACGGGTCGCCCCGCGTTGCAACTGCACCTGCCGCGCCAGGCCGGACTGCACCAGCGCATCCAGACAGTTGTAAACCGTCGCGTGGGAGATCTCGGGCATCGCCTTCTTGGCGCGGATGAACACCTCGTCAGCCGTGGGATGATCCTGCTTCTGGATTAGCACGTCATAGACACAACGGCGCTGGGGCGTGAAGCGGAAGCCGCTCGTGCCCAGCTTTTCCGTCAGGTGCCGTTCATTTTCGTTGTTCGCCGGTGTGCTCACAGGACGGTCAAAATAACTTCACCCTGCCTCCCGGTCAAGATTTAGAATAATTCTAAATTGACCGTTCCCGGCGAACCTGGCCGCGCTGCCGGCGCCCTTGGTCCGGGCAAAGAAGCGGCAGGAAACGTATAGAACAAAGGGTCGATTGAAATAACTCCCCCGGCCGCTATCCTGTGCCAAATACCATTCGCCCCCCGTTTTCCATATGAATGCCTGCCAGATTCTTCGGAACATCGTGTTCAAAGGTTTTGCCATCTGGCTTGCGCTCGTCGTCCTCAAGGCCGGGGCGGCGGATGTGACCCTCTATACGCTCACCAAGGGACAGCTTAATATTCAAACCAATGACAATCCGCCTGTTCCCGCCGTTTTGCCCTATTCCTATCTGGCGCGGGTCTGGCTGGCCCCCGGCAACCAGGTCACGCTTTTTGGCTCGGGCGGTTCGGCGTCAGTCAAGGTGACGAATGTGTTCTTTTTTCCGCCGATAACCCAATTGATGGCGCGCAGCGCGCTGCTGCTGGAAGTGCGGACTTCCTATCCTTCCCAAAGCCTGTTGGACATTTCGTATCCTACCAATGTTTACGTGTTCCACATCCCGTTTATGAACGGCACCTCCACCAATCTCCTGCTGGCGCTCCCGGCCGGCAGTCCGCCCGCCACCGCCCCTCACATTAACAACTTGGCCGCCGCCCAGGCGGTTGATCCCTCGGCAGATTTTGCGCTCGGCTGGGACGCCTTCAACGGTGGCACCACGGGCGATTTCATCGGACTTCAGATCGAGGACAGCTCGACCAATGCCTTTGACAGCGGCGTGTCGATTTTCGGGGGCGGGCTCGATGGCACCGCCACCGGCATCACCATTCCTGCGAACACGCTCAAGCCCGCCCACGGCTATGTCGGGCACCTGATTTTTGAGAAAGTCGCCGCAACCAATGGTGGCTATGCCCCTGCTTTTTCAGGTTATTCCCAGCAGACGGATTTCTACCTCGCCACGGCCGGCGCCACCATCCCGAGGCTGGTTTCCACGGTGCCCGCGCCCGGCGCGACGAATGTGCCCGCCAACGTCAAGCTCACGTTCACCTTCAGCGAGCGCATGAAATCGAATTCGTACAGCACCCTGGCCGGCGGTACCACCAATGGCACCACCCTGGCGTTGAGTGCCGATGGCAAGACCTTTACCATCACCCCCAATTCACCCTGGCCGACCAGTTCCGTATCCATTTATTTTAATCCCATGGGTGGTTTCTCCGGCGGCCGGGTGCTGTTCGGCGATACCAACAACAGCCCGCTCATGTCCGACACCTTTGCCGCCCGATTCACCGCCGGCACCAACCAATTGAGCGACGTGCCGCTGGCACCATATCTGGAAATCTTGGGTCCGCCCGCTAACGGCACCGTGCAACTGCGGCTCACTGGCGAAGCCTATCGCTCCTACCAATTGCTGGCCTCTTCCAATCTGCTGAACTGGGACGCCTTGAACACCATCCTCGCGACCAATCCGCAGGTCATCTTCACGGATACCGCCCCGGTCGCGCCGACGGCCCGCGAGTATCGCGTTCTGGCCATCCCGTGAGCTAAGTTTTCGGGGACGCTCAAGAGTCCGTGGGCGCAAAAAAGGCGTGCCGGCGTCAGGAACAGACGCCCGCACGCCCCGTGCAGGGCTGGAAATTACTTGCTCTGCGTATCCGTCGTGGTCGTGGTCGTCGGACCGGGAATTGAGGTTGAGGACGAGGTGGTGGTTGAGCTGTGGGTGGAATCGGACGCGCAGCCGGACATGAACGCGAGGGCGGCAACGGCAATGCAGGACAGGATGATTTGTTTCATAAGTGGAATGGTGATTTGGTTGGTTACTGTACAATCCATGATTGCCCATCTGCCTTCGCGCGGCCATGGGGTGTAACCCGACCTGAAGCGGGCAGAAGGAATCATCCCGCAATCTTCATCCAAGTCTTGCCGGACATTTCCGCCGGCAGCCCCAGAAACCGCCCATAGCGTTCTGCCGCCGGCTTCAACGCCCCGAGCTCCGCCTTTGAAAACCGTTTGAAACCGCTGGCGGTGATCGTCACGGATTTCTTGACCGTTCGCAGCCAGGTGCCGGCGACGCGCCCGTTCAGGATGACGCTGGGCGTGAACACGCCGTTGTTGCCCGGGACGATCTTCTGCGCGTGCTTCGCCTCCAGCACCGCGCTGCGATCCTTGTAGCCCAGCATGAACTCATCAAACCCCGGCAACAAAAATCCATCCGCTGCCACCGGCGCCGGCTTGCTCGCACTGCGCGGGAACCAATATTCCTTGCCCTCAATTTTCTCCCGCATCAACCGTGCCGCCGCGCCCTCCAATCCTGCGCGCGCCTCTGCCGCCGGCAAACCCGTCCACCCGGTGAAATCCTGCAACGTCGCCGGTCCGTGGCTGGCGAAATAACGCCCGGCGATTTCTGTCAGCGCCGTTGCGCGTTCAATTTTTTTTGGCGCGGCCACCCATTCAGGCAACAGCGCAAAGGCGTGCTGCTTGCCGTCGCGTGCGCCGAAACAGATCACCTTTTCCTGCGCCAGCCGCCAGAGGATGTGATATCCCCGCTGGCCGGCGGTGGAAATTTTATTCTCCTCGAGCAGCAACATCATCGCCTCGCGCGTGAGCTGCCGGTTGCCGGCCAGTTCCCGGACGAACAGCTTTTCGCAGCGGGCAAAGATCCTGGCATCCAGCTCCAGCTCCGCCGCCCGTCTTTGGCCGTTGTTGAGGATGCGGGGCGTCAGCAGGTCCAGCATCCAATGGATGTCCGCCGCCGCCACGAAGTGCAGCGTCCCGCGCATCGGCCAGGTGCGGACAATTTTGCGCTCCGCGATGGCCTGTTCCACGTCCGTCTCCGTCGCCGCCGGCAACCGCAGCCCGATGGACCACAGCGCCCCCGCAAAATCCTGCGCCTGCATCGCGCCGAGCGCCGCGACCACCTGTTCCGGACTCCGGCAGGTGGCGGCCGAAATCATCTGGTTCGCCAGCCGCCAATGGCCGATTTCAGTTGTGGTCATGCGCCGGAAACATTGCAGAATTTAAGCGGAAGACGAAAGGGTGAAGTATGTGGAAACCCGCCGCCGATAGCTTGCTTTCGGGGTGCGTAAAAATTGTTTCCTTTTTACGACCGTGTTCTGCATCCTTCGCGCGTGATCGTAACCCGTCAACGATGACGCGCACTCTTACAGTGATCCCATGAACCCGCGCCACATCCATCCCTGGGTGTTCATGGTCCTCATCATCCCCTTTGGCGCCGCCAGCGGGTATGTCTCCGTGACTCTCGGCTGGCAACTCAAGCAGGCCGGCGCTTCCGTGGAACAGATCGCGGCGCTCGTCGCGCTCGGGGTACTGCCACAGACGTGGAAATTCTTATGGGCGCCCGTCGTGGACATCACGCTCACCCAGAAACGCTGGTACATCCTTGCCGGCATCCTCTGCGCCATCGGCACCGGTGCAACGGGCTTTTTCCCTGCGACCAAGGCCGGACTCATGGCCTTGTCCACGTTGGTTTTTCTCACCAGCGTTGCCACCACCTTGCTCGCCATGTCGGTCGAGAGCCTGCTCGCCTACAGCACGCCGGAGGAACTGAAGGGACATGTGGCGGGCTGGTATCAGGCCGGCAACCTTGGCGGCAGCGGCATCGGCGGCGGGCTGGGGCTGTTCCTGGTCGGGCATCTCTCTGCGCCGTGGATGGCCAGCAGCATCGTGGGCGGCCTGTGTCTGGCCTGTTGCGCGGCGTTGGCCTTGGTGCCCCCGCCGGAGCGGCCGCCGCGGGCCCCGGCCGTTTTCAAGAACATCGGCGCCACGCTTAAGGACGTTTGGCAGCTCATGCGCAACCGTTCCGGCATCCTCGCATTGATCCTGTGCTTCCTGCCCGTCGGCAACTGCGCGGTGGCCTTCTCCGCCATCGCCGATGAATGGAAGGCCTCATCGGACACCGTCGCCCTGATCACCGGCGTGCTGGGCGGGGTCATTTCCGCCGTCGGCTGCGTCGTGGGCGGCTGGTTCTGCGACCGGATGGACCGTCAGAAAGCCTATGTGGTGTTCGGCTTGCTGCTGGCGGCTTCCGACGTGGCCATGGCGCTGCTGCCACGCACCCAGGCCGAGTTCGTCTTATGGGTATCGGTGAACAACTTCACGGCGGGAATGTGCTACGCGGCTTTCTCGGCCTTTGTGCTGGAAGTCATAGGGAAGGGCGCGGCCGCCACCAAATATAACGCGCTCGCCTCCCTGGCCAACATGCCCATCTATTATCTGACGATCATCGACGGCTGGACGCACGACCACTGGAACTCCGCCCGCATGTTTTACACAGAATCGGGGCTGGCGGCGGTGAGTGCCGTGATGTTCCTCATCCTGTACCGGATTCTCCTCGGCCATCGCGGGCAGGCCGGTGGACAAGCCGGATGAGCTTGCTGACTATTTCGCCGGAGCCGGCGGGGGCAGCGGCACGGCGACCCGGGTGCAAACGGCCATCCATTTGCCATCCTTCTTTTCGGCAATCCAAGTGACATGATGCTTGAATGGCGGTGCCATGGTTCCGTCCGGTCCCTTCATGCCGCTGATCTCGCCCGCCACATCGACGACCGCCACGTTTTTGGCGAGGTAACGGATGCTTTCGATGGTGCCGGAATAGGTGGTGCCAGCCAGCATCCCGGTCTGTTCTTCCGTAAAAAGTCTTTCGATCTCCGCCTGGCCGTGGGCCTGGCGACCGAACGGGTTGATCAGATCCCCGTCGGCGACCCAGAAAGAGGCCATGAGCTTGGCATCATGTTTATTCCAGGCGGCGGTCCATTCATCGTGCCGCTGGTGAATGGCGGCATCATCTTCTTTTTGGCCGGCCTGGGCGGCGGGCAGGGCGAACATTCCGAGCAGGGCGGTCAGCAGCAGCAGTTTTTTCATGTGGTTTCCTGGGTTGGCTGCGAAAGATATGACCGATCGCAGCGGTTTGGCTGTTTGGGTGAGACTCGGATTGACGCTACACCTGTTGCCGTGACGTGACAAACCTTTTTGCCGCCACCCGTCTGGCCGCCGTCTCAAACCTCCACCGTCACTTGCAGGAAGGTTGCGGGAATGGACGTCGCACTCTTGTCCGCGCTTTGGTTCTGGCTGGTGAACAGGGCTTCCAGTTCCCGCTGCAGGTCGGCGGCGCGGCCGTTTTTCTCCGCCGCGTCGAACGCATTCATCGTCGGCCCGTAATATTTTCTGAATTCCTCCACGAGCGTCGCGGGCGCGGTGGGAAAGTTGAACGTGAACGTTTCCCGGCTGAAGCTGATCTTCTCCTTGGGAATCCCCGCGCCGGTGAACCGTTCGATGACATGGCTCTCCACGCCCCACGTCATCGGGCTGACGAAACCTTCCGGCGGCGGCGGCGTGTAGGCGGAGCTGATCTTCAGGATTTGCGCCACAAGCGTGGGGTCGCCGGGGATCCAGTTGCCCATGACGATGCGGCCGCCCGGCCGGGTCACGCGCACCATCGCCTTCGCCACATCATGCGGCCTGGGCGCGAACATCGCGCCGAAGATGGTCATGACCACGTCGAATGATTTGTCGGGCAGCTCCTGCAGGTTGGTGGCGTCGCCTTCCTGAAACCGGCAGTTCACCAGGCCCAACTCCTGCGCGCGCCGGTTCCCGGCGGCGACCAGGTTCGCCGCGATGTCCACGCCGAGCACGTCCGCGCCGAGCTTCGCGGCGGGCAGGGCCGTCGTGCCATCGCCGCAACCGAGGTCTAGGACCTTCAGGCCCGGCTTGATTCCGATCCGGCGGACGAGCGCTTCGCCGCTGCCGCGCATGCTGGCGGCGATGCGGGTGAAATCGCCTTTTTCCCAAAGGGCCTTGTTTGGATTGATGGTTGGATTCATTTTGGATGTCGTTTTGTTTTCAACCGTCTGGATGTTTGTTTTCATGGGTGGTCAACCTTGCCATTGTTTCGCCGGATTGGGAATGGGACGAAAGGAGCAGCCCTTTCGTTGCGGGCAGCCGGACGCGGCCAGTCCACCGAGGCTCACGACATCTTGGAGCGGATATAGATCGTGATCGACGATCCCAAAAGCCAGAAACCCCCGCCGATGCCCATCACGCCATATTCGGCCGGTGTTCCCTTGTTGAAAAACATCAGCATCCCCATGGCAAATCCGAAAAGGCCGCCCAGAAAAAACAACCAGACCATGATATCGAGCAGGTTTTTATGCATAGGTTTGATTCAGGGTTTGAGCGGGTGGGTCACTTGGCCGGACCGGATGGGTTGGTCGTGGAACATTGGCCGCCCACGCCCATCTTTTTCAACACAATTTCCGCCGGGCAAAAACCTGTGAACGCCGACTGGATGAGGTTCACGGCGACGAAGGCCGCGAGCAGCAGCCACCAATGATTCACCCAGTGTGCCAGGGCCAGGCTGATGAGCACCATCGTGCCCGCCAGGATACGGATCGCATTTTCAAGTTTCATGGGTAATACCTTTCCAGCCGGCAGAGCGTCGCCAGCTTTTCGACGACCCGAGCCTATATCAGCCCGCCGTTTCGCATCAAGGAATAAGTTAGAGGCGCTTCTTGTGGAAAGATAATATGCTAATAAGTGGATGGGCCGCTATGCTTTCCGCCGGAGCGCGGCTGTGTCGCGGAGACCAGCCGCAGCGGTTTCGTAACGTTTGACGCATGGAGAGATTTCACACGCCTCTACTTTCGAACGTGCTGCGGCTGATCCCGCTCGGCGCGGGACACAGCCGCGCTCCGTCAGGGCGTCAGCTCGCCAAACTTATCCCGAAATCTCGCGCTGCTCCATGGCCAGGCTTTCGGATCAGCCACCAAGCCTGCTTTCACCGGGTTATTCTCGATGTATTTACGTGTCTCCAACTCATGCGCCCCGTCGCGCATGAACGTGTCCCAGTAATCCGCCTGCCAGAATTCGCCACGCCGGCGCAGCCGCCGGTTGGCTTTGAAACCCGTATGTTTCTTCCAACTCTCCAAAATCTCCGCCATCGGGGTGGCGTTCACCTTGAATAACGCGTGAATGTGATTCGGCATCACCACCCACGCCTGCAGATCGTAACGCTTACCGTGGAAGAACCGTATTGCATCCTCGACAATCCGGGCGATCTCCGGCAGGCGCAGGTGGCATTCGCCGCGGCCTTTATCAAGATAGGATTCCAGTTCAATCCGGCGTTGCCGGTTGTCTTCAATGGTCAGCAGATGTTCCCATTCGGAACAAAGCGATTTGGGAAACGAATCAGCCAATCGAATTGTGACATGCTGCGTGAGTCCCGGCTCATCCCGATGGGGCAGGAAACCACGCTCATTCCAGCCGCGAAAACCTTGCTTGGAATCTTCCGGTTTCGGCGGTGAAGACCAGCGACGTTTGTCTGCTACCAATTCGCGGACGCCGGGATTGTGCGGCGGTCCGGGACGGCGTGGTTTGGGCGGCTGGCTCACGCGGGGCATTCAACTGAAATTGAAGGGCGGGTGCAAGCACCGGAGCGCCCCCGGAGCGCGGCTGTGTCGCGGAGACCAGCCGCAACGGCTTCGCCATGCCAGACGGATGGAGAGATTTCATACGTCTCTATTTTCGAAAGTGCTGCGGCTGATCCCGCTCGGCGCGGGACACAGCCGCGCCCCGTCTTTACAGCCGCTTAGCCCGCCTTCACCCGCATCACATTGTTGTCCAGCCATTCACTGTCCGGCGGAGCGTAAGGCCGGAAGGTTTCGAGGCTGCCTTCGCGGTCGTTGTAATACAGGGCGCGGTTCAGGCCGAGCGTAGAGGCGGTGGGCGCGTCGATGAGGCTGGCGGAATCGCTCGCGCTCATCTGGAACACGACGCGCATCTCAAATTCGCTCAGCGTTTTTCGTCCCAGACAACGGTTGACGTTGTTATAGGTGTCGCAGGTGGCGATCAGGTGGATGCCGCGCGCCGGTCCTTCGGTGATGAGGTTTTGAAAAATGGCGGAGGGATTGGGCGCATCGCTCCGGCTGCTCGAAAAGCCGAAATCATCCTCCTGCCGTAATTTTTTAAAATTCTGCAACCCCTGGATGAGCACAAAGGTTTCCGGGCCGGAGGTTTCGTTGCCTTCGCGCCGCTTCATCTCCTCCGCCAATCCAGCCATCACTTCCGTGAGGTTGCTGTTGGTGCCTTGGATGACCTCGTGCGGCAGCGCCTTGGTGATGCGCTCCAGCAGTTCCCGCTGCGGGAAGCCCGGCGGGGTGCTGTCAAAAACCACGAAGCGCGCGCCGCCGGCGGGATATTGCGCCGCAAGCGATACGAGGGCCACGGCCACCATGGTCGCCGTCCGTTCCTCGCTCTGGCCGACGACGAGCAGGTTGCCGCCGCTTTGCCGCCGGAAAACGGCCTCGGTCGGTCCCTTGATGGAATTGGGTGCACCGATCCACACGCTGGCCGACGCGGGAACCTGGGTGGCCGGCTTTTGCAATGCCGCCCGCAGCACCAGATTTTCCCGCACATCCGCCGGCGCATTGCCTTCAAAGACGATCGGGCCGGGGTATTCCGTACCGGCATGGTCGGCGCGGTCGCGGATTTTTGCCAGATAGTCATCGCGCGTCTTGTCCGAGAGCCAGACGGTCTGGAACGGGCTGTTGCCTTCGATGGCGCCGGCGGCATCGTTGTAGATGCCTTCGCCGGGCCGCGACAGCAGCCGCGGCGCGGGGTTGTCCTGGTCCATGATGAGATACGCGTCCGCCTCATTGCATTGCAGGGCTATGCGGACGACCATCTGCCCGATGGTCGCGCGGGCCAGCGTGTAGGCGCCCCCGAGCGTCTGGGAACCCATCAGGACATGGATGCCAAACGCGCGGCCCTGGCGGACGATGCGGTCCAGCAACACCGCGGCCCCCTGCGAGATGCGGTCTTCCTCCGTGAAAAATTCCTGGAACTCGTCGATGATGAGCAGCGAGCGGGGGACGGCTTCGGTGCCGCCGGCGCGCTTGTAGCCGGGCAGGTCCTGCGCGCCCAGCTTGCGGAACAGGTCGCCGCGGCGGCGCAGTTCGTCATCCACCCGCTGCAGGACGCTCAGGCCAAATTCGCGGTCGCTCTCGATGGCGACGACGCGCGCGTGCGGCAACCGGCGGCTGCCATAACATTTGAACTCCACGCCTTTTTTGAAGTCCACGAGATAAAATTCCACCTCCTCCGGGCTGCAGCGCAGCGCGAGATTGGTGATGATGACATGGAACAGCGTGGACTTACCGGAACCGGTCTTGCCCGCGATAAGCGCGTGCTGGCGCGTGCCGCTGCCGACTTCGAGGTATTGCAGCTTCGTCGCGCCGGAGCGGCCGATGGGCACGCGGAGCAGGGCGGCGGTCTGCTCCGTCCACATCTCCGTTTCGGCGGGGGCGATCTGGGCGAAGGGCACCTCGACGCGGTTGGCGTCCTTGCTGTCCTGGCCGACCCGGTTCAAAAAGTCCGTGGCGAATTCCGCCGACGGCGGCGGGTCCAGGACGAGTTGCACTCCCGGCGTCTGCCACTTGGCCAGTTCAAAACCGCGGGCGGTGTGGACGAGGCAGATGCTGTTGGCGCGCAATTCATCCGGCACAAAATCCTGGGGCAGGGCGGTCCGCTGATCCCAATGGATGAGGGTGAACACGCCGCAGCGCGCGCCGTTCGCGGCGATGTTGCGGAGCCGGCGGGCGGCGGTTTCGCTGAAATTCACGGGGAACGAGCCGATGACCAGGAA